>ENA-UOJR01000163-UOJR01000163.1-human-gut-metagenome-genome-assembly--contig:-C115P-NODE-163-length-103948-cov-20.730877_pt1 | contig 103948 bp, 116 predicted proteins | sample MGYA00242354_ERZ723901 | MGnify/ENA metagenome assembly ERZ723901
GCTGCTTGAACAATTTTTACTTCAAAATATTGTCTAACTTTTGGGGGTCACTTCAGTGGGTCTGCCTGGTTGATTCGTTCTTCAGCTCCCTCCGGGAGGGGGCTCCGCCCGCAGGCGGTGGAGGGAGAGAGCATTACCAAATTATCAGCTGCTAAACTCTCCCTCCGGCGCTTCGCGTCATCTCCCCCGTACCGGGGGAGTCTGTCTCGCAGGGGGAGACTTTCTCAAATTAGAACGCCACTTTCTTGGCAATGTAGTCCTTCAGCTCACTGATGGGCATACGGACCTGCTCCATGGTGTCGCGGTCGCGGACGGTCACACAGCCGTCGGCCTCGACCTTGTCGTCGCCGACAGTCTGGAAGTCCACGGTGATGCACAGCGGGGTGCCGATCTCATCCTGGCGGCGGTAACGCTTGCCGATGGAGCCGGCGTCGTCGTAGTCGACCATAAAGTCCTTGGCCAGCTCGTTACGGATCTCCATGGCCTTGTCGCCCAGCTTCTTGGACAGGGGCAGCACGGCGCACTTGAAGGGAGCCAGGAACGGATGCAGATGCAGGACGGTGCGGACATCCTCCTTGCCCTTGCTGTCTGTCAGGTGCTGTTCGTCGTAGGCTTCGCACAGGAAGGCCAAGGCCACACGGTCGCAGCCCAGGGAGGGCTCGATGACGTAGGGGATGTAGTGCTCGTTGGTCTCGGGGTCGAAGTACTCCAGGCTCTTGCCGGAAGCCTCCTGGTGGCGGCTCAGGTCGTAGTTAGTACGGTCGGCAATGCCCCACAGCTCGCCCCAATCAGTGAACGGGAAGGCATACTCAATATCGGTGGTGGCGCGGCTGTAGAAAGCCAGCTCAGCGGCTTCGTGGTCACGCAGGCGCAGGTTTTCTTCCTTGATGCCCAGGGACAGCAGCCAGTTCTTGCAGAAATCTTTCCAGTAGGCGAACCACTCCAGGTCAGTGTCGGGCTTGCAGAAGAACTCGCACTCCATCTGCTCGAACTCGCGGGTACGGAAGGTGAAGTTGCCCGGGGTAATCTCGTTACGGAAAGCCTTGCCCACCTGGCAGACGCCGAAGGGCAGCTTGCGGCGGGTGGTGCGCTGGATGTTGGCAAAGTTCACGAAGATGCCCTGTGCGGTCTCGGGGCGCAGATAGCAGGTGGAGGAGGAATCCTCGGTAACGCCGATGGCGGTCTTGAACATCAGGTTGAACTTGCGGATGGGGGTAAAGTCATGCTTGCCGCAGACGGGGCAGACGACCTCATCATGGCTGGCGATGAATGCGTCCATCTCGTCAAAGGTCATGGCGTCGACGTCGACGTTCTTGCCCTGCTCACACTCAGCGATCAGCTTATCGGCGCGGTGGCGGCTCTTGCAGGCACGGCAGTCCAGCAGGGGATCGGAGAAGCTGGCCACGTGGCCGGTCGTCACCCAAGTCTGGGGGTTCATCAGGATAGCGGCATCCAGGCCGACGTTATACGGGCTTTCCTGCACGAATTTCTTCAGCCAGGCCTTTTTGACGTTGTTCTTGAACTCAACGCCCAGGGGGCCGTAGTCCCAGCTGTTGGCCAGGCCACCGTAGATCTCGCTGCCGGGGTAGATGAAACCGCGGTTTTTGCACAGGTTGACAATCATGTCAAGGGTCTTTTCACTGTTCTTCATACATAAACTCCTTCCGCATGGCTGGCTGCCACACAAAGCGATTTTTTCCCACCGCGCCGGACGTTTTCCGACACGATATGGCCATTATACCATAGTAGAGGGCAGGGGACAAGGCAGTTTGAGGAAAAAAAGCCGCTATTATGCCTCCCTCTAGTAGGGAGAGAGCCTTGCCTTAAGCTCTCTCCCCCATCCGCTTCACGGGAGCCCCCCTCCCAGGGGGGGCCGATGAGGTACAATTATAACAACACCGCCGCAATCTTCTTGGCCAGCTGGGTCAGTTCGGCGCGGGTCAGGGTCTTGTCGGCGGCCAGGCGGGCCAGCTCGGCCTGCACGCGGTCGATCTTGTGCGCAGGGATGCCGATACGCGCCAGCTCCTTTTGGGTAAAGGGCGGCTCGTTTTGCTTCTGCCCCAGCCGCGATGCCGCCAGCGGGTCCACGCCCCACAGCACTTTTGCCATATGTAAGCCCTCCTGTTTGTGGTAAACGTCCAAAATTTGTGCAGGTTTATCGATATTATACCAAAAAAGGCAGCAAAGCGCAAAGGAAAAGCACCGGGTTTTGCGGGCAGTTTATCGTACTGTAAAATCCTTTTTGGCTGGCAAAACACCCCGCCGGGGCGGCGACCTCGACGGATTGTCATATTGACGATGTCCATTTTTGTATATTTTACTAAAAAATCGCTCACCCTGTCCAAAAATTTCAAAAAACTGTTTCTTTTGTGAAAGAAAAAAGCTATAATCTAAGTAACTAATTGGAATAGAACCGCGCCCGCTGCCGGGCACGGAGGATTTTTGAGGTGACCACTGATGGTTTATACAATGTTTGATCCCAAACTGCTGGACGGCGTGCAGACCGTGCATTTCATCGGCTGCGGCGGCTCCGGCACCTATCCGCTGATCCAGATCCTGCACAGCCAGGGCTATGCGATCACCGGTTCGGACGTAGAGGAGACCAAGAACACCGAAGCCGAACGTGCGCTGGGCGTGCGGGTGTTTATCGGCCACGATGCCGCTAACGTGGGCAATGCGCAGCTGGTCGTTTACAGTGCCGCCATCCATGACGACAACCCCGAGCTGCAGGCCGCCCGTGCCCGCGGCATCAAAGCGGTGGAGCGCAGCGTGCTGCTGGGCTACATCAGCCGCAGCCATCCGCAGAGCGTCGGCGTAGCCGGCACCCATGGCAAGACCACCACCACCGGCATGATCACCACCATGCTGGAGCTGGCCGGCAAGGACCCTGCTGCCGTTATCGGCGGCAAGCTGCCCCTTATCGATGGTTACGGCAAGGCCGGCAACGGCCAAAGCGTCGTTATCGAAGCCTGCGAGTACCACGAGACCTTCCTGCACCTGACCAGCGCAGTCGGCGTGATTCTGAACATTGACAACGACCATCTGGAATATTACGGCACCATGGGCCAGCTGAAACTAGCCTTCCAGAAGTTTGCGCTGCTGTCCCGCACGGTGGTCTTTAACATGGACGACCGCAACACGATGGACGTGGTCAGCTCCATCGACCGCCCGGTGGTCAGTTTCGGCATCCACGAGGAAGCCCGCATCCGTGCCATCAATATCAAGGAGTACAAGCCCGGGTTCTTTGAGTTCGATGTGCTGGAGCTGGGTGAGCCGTTCGCCCACCTGCAGTTGGGCGTGCCCGGTTACCATAATATTTATAATGCGCTGGCCATGTGCGCCTGTGTGCGCCCCCTGCACCTGAAGCCCGAGGATGCCGTGCGCGCTGCTGCTGAGTTCCACGGCACCGGCCGCCGCTTTGAGATCAAGGGCGAGTGCAACGGTGCGGTCATCGTGGACGACTACGCCCACCATCCCACCGAGCTGGCCGCCACCCTGGCCACCGCCAAGGAGATGGGCTATGAGCGCGTGATTGCCGTGCACCAGCCGTTCACCTACAGCCGCACCAAGATGCTGATGGATGACTTTGCCAAAGTTCTGAGTGTGGCCGATCAGGTGGTGCTGCTGCCGATCATGGGCAGCCGCGAGAAGGATGACGGCAGCGTGAAGAGCGAGGATCTGGCCGCCAAGATTCCCGGCAGCATCGTGGTCGACGGGCTGGAATCCGCCGCCGAGTGGGTGAAAAAGAACGCCCACAAGGGCGACCTGGTCGTCTGCATGAGCTGCGGCGACCTGTACAAAGCCGCTGACATGATGGTTGGCAAATAAGTTTTCCCCCACAGGCTGCCCAGCCGGGCGGCCTGTTTTTGTAGAGTACGCGGGCGGATGCAAGCATCTGCTCCTACAGATCAACGGCAACTATATCATTCATTATTGTAAAGGAGCCTCTCCCATGAACCAGCACTTCCTGCAGCTGTATGCCGACTTTATCGTTAAGGTGGGCGTCAATGTGCGCCCGCGGCAGAATTTTATCGTGCGCTGCCCGGTCACGATGCCGGACTTCGCCCATGCCTGCGTCCGCGCCGGTTATGAGGCGGGTGCCAAGACCGTCGTTGTCCGCTGGGAGGACGACAAGCTGACCCGCCTGAACATGGAAATGGCCGACGAAAAAGATCTGACCGCCATGAAGCCCTACGAGCTGCGCAGCTACCTCGACTATGCCGAGGACCCGGACGGCTGCTGCACGCTGGCCATCCATGCCGAGGATCCCGAGGCCCTGGCCGGGCTGGATGCCGGCAAGCTGAACCGTGTCAGCCTGGCCCGCCGCACCTTCCTCAAGCCCTGGCAGGAGTACACGATGAACGACCGCGTGCAGTGGTGCGTGGCCGCCGCGCCCGCCCCGAGCTGGGCCGCGAAAGTCTTCCCTGAGCTGCCGGTGGAGGAAGCCGTCGAGAAGCTGTGGCAGGTCATTTTTGACGTCTGCCGCGTTTCCACCGGCGACCCCGTCACTGCCTGGCAGGAGCATGTTGCCAAGACCAAAGCCCGCCGCGACCAGCTGAATGCCTGGAACCTGGACCATGTGCACATCGTCAGCTCCAACGGCACCGACCTGACCGTCGGCCTGGCCGACGACGCCACCTGGGAGGGTGCTTCCAGCAAGACAGACGGCGGTATTGAGTTCATCGCCAATGTGCCCACCGAGGAAGTGTTCTGCGCACCCCACCGCGAGCGGGTCAACGGCACGGTCTACGGCACCAAGCCTTACGTGTACAACGGCCAGCTGATCGAGGGCTGGCACGTCACCTTTAAGGACGGCAAGGTCGTTGAGCATGGTGCCGAGAAGAACGCCAGCCTGCTGGCCGAGCTGCTCTCCACCGATGAGAACTCCAACCGCATCGGAGAGGTGGCCTTCGTGCCCGCCTCCAGCCCCATCAACCGCAGCGGCGTGCTGTTCTTCAACACGCTGTTTGACGAGAACGCCGCCTGCCACATTGCCTTTGGCGCAGGCTACCCCACCAACATCAAGGGCGGAAGCGCCATGACCCGCGCCCAGCTGATGGAAAAGGGCCTGAACGACTCCGCCATCCACGAGGACGTGATGATTGGTGCCCCCGACACCCACATCACCGGTACCACCAAAGACGGTCAGGAAGTCACCATCTTTGTAAACGGTGAATGGGCATTTTAACTAAATTTTAATCGTAAACTTTGTAAGTGCTGCACACTGTTGCAGCACTTTTTTATTTGACTCTCTGCCTTGTTTCTCTGTATAATAAGGATGTCGATATTTGTCGATTTTATTGCAAGGGGATATGTTGTATGAAAAAGAGAACGTTCCGTCTGGCTGCCGCGGCATTGGCGCTGGCGCTGACCGGCTGCGCCGCTGCCGATACCAGCACAGCCGCGCAGATCGAAATGCGTGTACAGGACGGCTATATTCAATATTATAATGGTACTGATTGGGAAAACCTGATCTCCACCGAAGAGCTGAAAGGCGAAAAAGGGGATAAAGGCGACCCCGGCGAAAAGGGCGAACGCGGCGAGATCGGCCCGCAGGGTGCCAAGGGCGATAAGGGAGACCCCGGCACGAATGGCATCAATGGCCAGAACGGCACCGATGGTGCAAACGGTAAAGACGGTGCCAACGGCCAGAATGGCACCAATGGTAAAAACGGCGTTGACGGCAAGAACGGTGCCGATGGCAAAGATGGCGTCGATGGTAAGGACGGCCTGAACGGCAAAGATGGCGTTGATGGCAAGGACGGCCGGGACGGCGTCGATGGCAAAGACGGTCGCAATGGTGTGGACGGCAAGGATGGCAAAGACGGCATTGATGGCAAGGATGGCCGGGATGGCGTTGATGGAAAAGATGGCATTTCCAGCGTACCAGGCATCACGAAAAACTTGCGTGCTTCTATTTATAATTACTACAACTTCTTTGATTATGACAGCGTATGCGGTCACCTTGAGATTGACGATGTTGAGAAAGCCGTCATTGATGACCAATCTTTTTGGGAAAAAGATTCAAGCAAGCTCAAACACATCAGCTTTCTTATGAACGAGGACGGTCAGCTTTCGCTTACTGCCGTTGCTGAACCTGGCTGGTCGTTCGTCAAATGGGATGACGACGTCACCACCCCATCCCGAACTATTACCTATACGGATGATTCTGGGCTAATTGCTTATTTTGCCCCAACAGACCCCACCCTTAGTTGGGACAATATCAAACCTTTTTATCATTGTTCTGCCGCGTTGGTTCATTCCTATAGTTACTCAGAACCATGGATTGACATAAAGTACGCTTGCAACGATGCATCCTACACATCCAACACGCAAAATACCCTTGGTGAAGGTCGTCTTGCTTCCAAAGGCGAGGATTCCACTTTTGGGAAATATATTGATATTGAGCATAGCGTCACAACCACCGTGCGCTATGGCAACCTTTCCGCTTATCCTTCAGAAAATATAGGCACTTATATTTATGGTACCAGTGTGCTCTCACTTACTACAGTTAATGAATCCGCCACCCTCCGCATCCAAATTTTGCAGGATGGCAGCCCGGTCGACCCGGAAACTGTGCTGCCACCGTTGAGCACAGTGGATTGGCTGCAGCAGGGCGAGTGACCCGCAAAACCATACCGCATCCCCGCCAAAACGCAAACTGCGCAAAATATGTGCGGCCTAATGGGCGCAGGATGGGCTTTTTTGCCGTGTGGGGGTTGCATTTTGTGCGCGGGTGTGGTATATTCTTATTGTTCGATGATGATTTTATTGGAAAGTGGGCCGCAAGGTCCGCTTTCTTTTTATGATGGGAGCAAATTTCATGGCAAAACAGCAAAACAGCGGCGGCGCTGTCAAAACGGTCGAAGCCCTGGCACGTCCCGTTGTCGAAGGCATGGGCCTGCGCCTGTGGGATGTCCGCTTTGAGAAGGAAGGCCCGGACTGGTTCCTGCGCATCCTGATCGACCGCGACGAGCCGCTGGACACCGACACCTGCGAGGCCGTTTCCCGCGCGATCGATCCGCTGCTGGACGAGGCAGACCCCATTGAGCAGAGCTACTACCTCGAAGTCGGTAGCCCGGGATTGGGCCGCCGTCTGACCCGCCCGGAGCATTACGAGGCACTCAAGGGTCAGAAGTGCGCTGCCCACCTCATCCGCCCGGACGAGGCCGGCCGCCGCGACATCGAGGGCATCCTGCAGGGGCTGGATGCCGACGGCAACGCCACTTTGGTGAACGGAGAAGAGACCTACACCTTCCCCGTAAAGATGGCGGGCTATGTCAAGCTGTGTGACGACGAAAATCTGTTCGATTGACGATTGACTGAAACCTATCGACTGCAACATATAATTGGGAGGAAACCAAAAAATGGCTACTGCAAACAACGAATTTTTTGAGGCTCTCGCTGCGCTGGAAAAGGAGCGCGGCCTGCCTGAGGACTATCTGGTCGAAAAGATCAAGGCCGCAATCGTCATCGCTGTGAAGAAAGACTACGAGGTCGAGGACGACAACGTTGTCGTCGACATCGACCCCGAGATCGGCGCTTTCCGCGCCAGCCTGCTGCGCGACATCGTGGAGGAAGTCGAGAACCCCCACACCCAGGTCAGCCTGGAGGACGCCCAAAAGGTCCGCAAGAGCTACAAGGTCGGCCAGCGCATGGTCACCCCGCTGAAGACCAAGGAATTTGGCCGCATCGCCGCCCAGACCGCCAAGCACGTCATCCGTCAGGGCCTGCGCGAGGGCGAGCGCAACCTGCAGTGCAGCGAGATGCAGTCCCGCGCCCATGAGCTGATCACCGCCACCGTTGTTTCCGTCGACCACGAGCGCGGCAACATCGTGCTGGATCTGGGCAAGGGCGGCTCTGCCGTGCTGCCCCGCAACGAGCAGGTCCCCGGCGAGAGCTTCAACGAGGGCGACACCGTGCAGGTCTATGTCGTGGACGTGCTGGCTACCGACCGCGGCCCCCGCGTGACCATCAGCCGCACCCATCCCGGCCTGGTCAAGCGCATGTTTGAGCTGGAAGTTCCCGAGATCTACGACGGCACCGTCGAGATCAAGGCCATCGCCCGCGAGGCTGGTGCCCGCACCAAGCTGGCCGTCTGGAGCAAGAATCCCGACGTTGACCCCGTCGGCGCCTGCATTGGTGCCCGCGGCGCCCGCGTGGAGAAGATCGTCCAGGAGCTGAACGGCGAGAAGATCGATGTCATCCGCTGGAGCGAGGACATCACCGAGTTCATCTCTGCCGCCCTGTCTCCGGCCAAGGTCGTCAAGGTCGAGCTGCTGCCCGGCGAGACCAAGAGCTGCCGCGTCACCGTGCCCGACCACCAGCTGAGCCTGGCCATCGGCAACAAAGGCCAGAACGTCCGCCTGTGTGCCCACCTGACCGGCTACAACATTGACATCCGCCCCGAATCCGGCTACTACGGCGAGGACGAGGAGTAAAAGCCAGCCGCCCAGCGGTTACCATATTTTAGAAAAGAGGTCGGCTACTTGCAGCAGCAAAAGCAAAAGAAAATCCCGGTACGCCGGTGCGTTGGATGCAATGCCCAGCGCCCCAAGCGTGAACTGGTCCGCGTAGTGCGCAGTCCCGAAGGGGAGATCAGCATTGATCTGCGCGGCAAAGCGCCGGGCCGCGGCGCCTACTTGTGCCCCTCGGCCGCCTGCCTTGCCAAAGCGCGCAAGGCCAAACGGCTGGAACGCACCTTTGAGGTCCCCATCCCGGACGGCATCTATGACCGTCTGACCGAGGAGATCCAGTGTGCGGAACAAAGCGCAAAGGAGGCGGCAGACCATGGCGAATGAACAGCACCCGCTGATGGGTGCCCTGGGGCTGTGCCGCAAGGCCGGCAAGCTGCTGCACGGGTATGACCGCGTACAGGAAAACGCCCTGCGCGGCAAGGTTGCACTGGTGCTGCTGACGGCTGACGCCAGCGAACGCACCGTCAAGCATATGAAGGAAGCCTGCGAGGGTATCGTTGCCTGTGAGCAGATTCCTCTGACCAGCGCCCAGCTGGCTATGCTTACCCCGAAACCCGCCGCCGTGTTCGGCATTACCGACGAACACCTTGCGCAGCTGTGCGCAAAACATCTTACCTGATAAGGAGGACCACAATCTATGGATTTTAAATACAAGATCGCTGATGTTGCCAAGGAGTTCGGCGTACCCACCAAGAAAGTGATCGAGACCGTAGCCCCCATTACCGGCGAGAGCTACAAGACCGGCAGCATCTTTGGTGAAAAGGAACTGAACCTGCTGCTGGAGACCCTGACCCGCGAGAATGCCGAGGGCAGCCTGGATGCCTACCTGGCCAGCGGCGTCAAGGAAGAGCCCGCCCCGGCCCCGAAGGCCCCCGTTGAGAACAAGAAGCCCGCTGCCGAGGCCAAGAAGCCTGAGCAGAAGCCCGCCCCGAAGGCCGAGGAAAAGAAGCCCGAAGCCAAGAATGCGGAAGAGAAAAAGCCGGAGAGCAAGAAGGACCGCAAGGCCGAGAACAAGCCTGCCGAGAAGCGCAGCGAAAAGCGCGTTACCCTGCAGGAGCTGGCCGCCGACACCGGCATCAAGGAGCCTGTCAAGGCTGTGGAGCAGGTGCAGGTCAACCGTGCCCAGGTGTCTGTTGACACCCGCACCGTCGACGTGAACGTGGATAAGTTCAACGCCCGCTACGACGACCTAGCCGACAGCCGCAACATGCCCAACAAGCGCAAGAACCAGCCCACCGGCAAGAAAGAAAAGTTCAACAACCGCAACAACCGCCGCGGCCAGCAGTTTGGCCGCCGCCGTGAGACCGAGGCTGAGCGACTGCAGCGCATCCAGCTGGAGAAAGCCCGCAACGCGCAGCTGAAGATCTCCATCCCCGATGAGATCACCGTCGGCGAGCTGGCTGCCCGCCTGAAGCAGACCGCTGCCAAGGTCGTTGCCAAGTTCATGCAGATGGGCGAGATGCACGCCATCTCCGATGTCGTCGATTTCGACACCGCCGCCCTGATCGCTGAGGAGTTCCACGCCAAGGTCGAGCACGAGGTCCATGTCTCCATCGAGGAGCGCCTGTTTGTACAGGAAGAGGACAACGCAGCTGATCTGGTCGAGCGTCCGCCGGTCGTCGTGGTCATGGGCCACGTTGACCACGGCAAGACCTCCATCCTGGATGCCATCCGTAAGTCCAACGTCACCAAGGGCGAGGCCGGCGGCATCACCCAGGCCATCGGTGCTTACCAGGTCAAGAGCGGCGATAAGCTCATCACCTTCCTGGACACCCCCGGCCACGAGGCTTTCACCGCCATGCGTGCCCGCGGCGCCAACATGACCGATATTGCGGTTCTGGTCGTTGCAGCCGATGACGGCATCATGCCCCAGACTATCGAATCCATCAACCACGCCAAGGCTGCCAATGTCAAGCTGATCGTTGCCATCAACAAGATGGATAAGCCCACCGCTAACCCGGAGCGCGTGAAAGAGCAGCTGACCAAGTACGAGATCGTGCCAGAGGATTGGGGCGGCGATGTTGCCTGCATCCCTGTCTCTGCCGTCACCGGCATGGGCATCAGCGACCTGCTGGAGCGCATCGCGCTGGAGGCCGAGGTCATGGAACTGAAGGCCAACCCCAGCCGCCGCGGCAAGGGTGCTGTCGTCGAAGCCCGCCTGGACAAAGGCCAGGGCCCCATCGCCACCCTGCTGGTGCAGAACGGTACCCTGCATAAGGGCGACTGCCTGATCGCCGGCACCTCCGTTGGCCGCGTGCGTACCATGCGCGACGACAAGGGCCGCGAGATCACCGAGGCCGGTCCTTCCACCCCCGTCGAGATCACCGGCCTGACCGAAGTGCCCGAAGCCGGCGAGCTGTTCGAGGCTGTTGAGGACGAGCGCCTGGCCCGTGAGCTGGCCGACAAGCGTACCGCCGAGGCCAAGGAAAAGCAGTTTGCCGCTTACACCAAGGTCACCCTGGATAACCTGTTCGACCAGATGGCCGCCAACGATATGAAGGAGCTGCCCATCGTCGTCAAGGCTGACGTCCAGGGCTCCGCCGAGGCCGTGAAGCAAAGCCTCGAGAAGATCTCCAACGACGAGGTCCGCGTCCGCGTGATCCATGCTGGCGTCGGCGCCATCTCCAAGTCCGACGTTTCTCTGGCTGACGCTTCCAACGCCATCATCATTGGCTTCAATGTCCGTCCCGATGCCGTTGCCAAGGCTGAAGCCGAGCAGACCGGCGTTGAGATGCGTATGTACCGCGTCATTTACGATGCTATCAACGATGTTTCCGACGCTATGAAGGGCATGCTGGCCCCGAAGGTGCGCGAAGTTGCCCTGGGCGAGGCTCAGGTCCGCCAGGTCTACAAGATCTCCAGCGTTGGCACCGTTGCCGGCTGCCGTGTTACCGACGGCAAGATCACCCGCGATGCCCAGCTGCGCCTGGTACGTGACGGCATCGTCATCTGTGAGGATTCCATCGCCAGCCTGAAGCGTTTTAAGGATGACGCCAAGGAAGTGGCCGAGGGCTTTGAGTGCGGCATCACGCTGGCCAAGTTCCAGGACATCAAGGAAGGCGACGTCTTCGAGTGCTTCAAGATGGAAGAGTACCGCGACTAAGAGGGAAACAAATCTATGCCTACCAAAAACCATGGCCGTATGGCCCAGGATATGAAGCGGGAGCTGATCGCCATTATCGGCGAGATGAAGGACCCCCGCATTACGGGCGGTCTGCTGACGGTGACCCGTCTGGACGTAACGCCCGATCTTGACCAGGCGAAAGTTTATATCAGCGTAATGGGCCGCGAGGGCGGCCCTGCGCCGGTCGTCAAGGCGCTGAACAAGGCTTCCGGGCATGTCCGCACCGAGGTCAGCCGCCGTATGCACATCCGCAAGGCACCGCGCTTTGTCTTTGTAGCCGATGAGGGCGCTGCTTACGCCGCCCACATCAACAAGCTGCTGGACGAACTGGCGGTCGCGGAGGGCGGCGGCGCGGAGTAAGCGTCTTACGCAGTTGTAATATCTTCTGGAAAAGAGGAACCCTATGACTCAGAATGTAGACCGCGAGACCGTTGTTTCGCGCCTGCTGGGCACCGATGACATCCTGATTCTGTGCCACAAAAACCCGGACGGCGATACCATCGGCTCGGGCGCTGCGCTGTGCAAGGCACTGCAGCACCTGGGCAAGACCGCCGCTGTGCTGTGCAGTGATCCCATTCCTGCCATGTATGATTACATGCAGATCACCGTGTACGACGGCAGCTTCACCCCCGCCTTTGTGGTGGCGGTGGACGTGGCTGGTATCCAGCTGTTCGGCGACCACAATAATATCCAGGATTACGCCGAGCATGTCGACCTGTGCATCGATCACCACGGCTCCAACAGCGGCTACGCCTACGAAACGCTGGTGGACGACCACGCGGCTGCAGCCGCCGAGCTGCTGACCGAGCTGATCCCCCAGATGGGCGTGGAGCTTACGCCGGAGATTGCGGCCTGCCTGTACACCGGCGTGGCCACCGACACGGGCTGCTTCCGCTTTACCAACACCACGGCCAACACCCACCTGGCAGCTGCCAAGCTGATCGAGGCCGGGGCCGATGTGGAAAAGCTGAATGAACGCCTGTTCGAGTGCCGCTCTCATGCACGCATCCAGGCCGAAAAAATGGCGCTGGAAAGTCTGGAATTCTACTACGAGGACCGCTGCGCCCTCATCTGCCTGACCTGGGATCAAATCCAGGCCGCAGGTGTGGCCGGGGCTGAGTTGGAGGATTTGACCAGCATTCCGCGTTCCATCGAGGGCGTGGAGGTCGGCCTGACCCTGCGCCAGCAAAAGGACGGCAGCTACAAGATCAGCGTGCGCACCGGCCACGACACCAACGCCTGCAACATTGCACGGCGCCTAGGCGGCGGCGGACACCCCCGCGCTGCCGGGTGCGAGATCAGCGGCAATCTGGACAACGCCAAGCATGCCATCCTGGAAGAAGTCAAAAAGGAACTGGACCGCGCTGAGGCGGAGAAGAACAGCTTAGAGCAGTAAATTTTGCCATCTGTTTGTAGGGGTCGATGCTCGCGTCCGCCCCTACAGAATCACGGCAGGCAAGACTGCTTTATAATCGAAACAGAAAAGGAACCCTGCGTATGCAAACGCCAAACGGCATTTTGCCCGTGGATAAGCCCGCAGGCTGGACCAGCTTTGATGTGCTGGCGAAGCTGCGCGGCGCTTTGGGCACACGCAAGCTGGGGCACTCGGGCACACTGGACCCTATGGCGACCGGTGTGCTCGCCGTGTTTATCGGCAAAGCCACCGCGGCTGCCGACCGCCAGCTGAACCACGATAAAACCTACGAAGCTACGATCCGCTTGGGCCTGCGCACCGATACCGGCGACATCACCGGCACGGCGCTGGAAACAGCCCCCGTCACAGTAGGGGAAAGCGACCTGAAAGCCGTGCTGCCCCAGTTCACCGGTGAGTTGATGCAGCTGCCGCCAATGTACTCAGCGGTCAAAATCAACGGCCAGCCGTTGTATAAGGCCGCACGCAAGGGCCAGACTGTCGAGCGCACGCCCCGGCCCATCACTGTGTACAGCATTGAATATCTGGGCAGCCCCGCCCCCGGCGATTATATCCTGCGGGTGAGCTGCTCCAAGGGCACCTATATCCGCGTGTTGGCCGAGGACATCGGCACAGCCCTGGGTGTGCCCGCCACGCTGGCCGCGCTGCGCCGCACCCAGGCCGGAGAATTTGGCATCGAACAGTGCCATACATTGCCGGAGATTTTAGCTGCCGCCGAGAGCGGTGCGCTGGAATCGAACGGCTGGATGCTGCCGATCGAGACCGTGTTTGCACCGCTGCCCCAGCTGCATGTGGACAATGCCGTGAAAAAGCACCTGCTGAACGGCTGCCCTACCAGCCATTATCCCGCCGAGGACGGCCGTTACCGCGTGTACGGCCCGGACGGAGCGTTCTTAGGGCTGGCGGCCATCACCGGCGGCGTACTGAATGTAGAAAAACTATTTTGCGAAAGGGACTGAACGCCCATGCAAATTTACCACACCTTGACCCCGGCCCCCGCCCCGCAGGACAGTGCCGTTGCGCTGGGGTATTTTGACGGCGTACACTCCGGGCACCGCGCTGTGCTGGGCGCTGCCGTTACCTATGCGGCGCAACATGGCCTGACTGCCGCTGCTTTTACCTTTGAGCTGCCCGGCAACAACAGCCTGAAGGGCGGGCGTATCCTCTCACTGGCGCAAAAGCACACCCGCGTGGCCCAGCTGGGTATCGCCCAGTATTGGGAGCCATCCTTTGAGGAGTTCCGCGCCCTCTCGCCGGAGGATTTTGTCCGCCGCGTGCTGGTGGACTGCTTCCATGCAAAGGCGGTCTTCTGTGGCGACAACTTTACCTTTGGCGCTTACGCCGCAGGCAATGTAGCGCTGCTGGAGCAGCTCTGTGCCCCCTACGGCATCACCGTAGACGTAGTGCCCATGGCCCAGTACGGCGGGCAGACCGTGTCGTCCACCCGCATCCGCGCCGCGCTGGAGGAGGGCCGCCTGGACGACGCCAACGCCATGCTGGGCAAGCCCTACGCCATTGATTGGGCTGTGACCCACGGCAAGGGCATTGGCAGCGGCAAGCTGGGCACGCCTACCATCAATCAGAACTATCCGGCCGAGGCTCTGCAGCCCTGCACCGGCGTGTACCTGACACGGATTCTACTGGACGGGCAGTGGCGGCCCGCCGCCACCGGCATCGGCCGCCGCCCCACCGTGGACAGCAGCGCCAATGCCGCCGTCACCTGTGAGACCTTTGTGCCGGACTACGTGGGCAACGTCTACGGCCAGACCCCGCTGCTGGAGTTCCATAAATATTTGTGCCCGGTACGCAAGTTTAACTCCATGGACGAGCTGGCTGACCTGATCCACCACGCCGCCGAGGAAAGCAAGGCTTACTTCGCGGCACAGCACTGAAAGGGGAGGGAAGCACGATGTCGGATGGAAAAACCGCCGTACTTACGCGGAAGTCCCCATTGGAAAAGTTTGCGTCCTTCTGCGGCAGTGCAGCCGCCTGGCTGGCAGCGCTGGTGCTGTTCGGGCTGGCAGCGGCTTCGCTGATCGCGCGGATGGACTTGCTGGATGTTTCCACCTTGGCCGAGGGCAAGGCTCTGCGGGTGGGGATCTCGCTGCCTGAACTGTTGCTGTTTGTGGTGCTGACCGCTTTGTTGGCCGGGCTGTGCCGACTGCTGCGCGGGCTGGATGACCAGAAAAAAACCAACCGGCTGATTGCCGGGGCAGCTGTACTGGAATTTGCGCTGGCGTTGTGGTGGGTGTTCTCCCAGCAGATCTACCCGGCGAATGACCAGGAGACAGTCTGGAAGATGGCTGAGGCGCTGGCGAGCGGGGATTTTTCTGCTTATGCACCAGACAGTTACGGCTGGACTTATTTCCAGACCTGCCCCTATCAGGGTGCTATGGCACTGTTTATGGAGCCGTTTATCCGGTTGTTCGGCAACGGTGCGCTGCGGGCATGGTCGCTGTTTGGTGCCATTTCCGCCCCGACCTGCCTGCTGGCGCTCTGCTGCATTGTCAGGGAGTTTGGTGCCAAACCTCGCACCCAGTTGCTTTGCGCAGTGCTCTGCCTGCTGTTTGTTCCCATTCCGATGTATGCCTCTTTTGTGTACGGCACTTTACCGGCCCCGGCCATGGTGTTATGGGGCGGCTACGGGTTGCTGCGTTTTATAAAAGGCGGAAAATCGAGCTGGCTGGCACTGCCCTTTGTGCTGTTCCCACTGGCCGTACTGGCCTATCAGTCGGCACTGATCTTTATCATTGCTGTCTGCATCGTGGCTGCGTTTTCCGGCTTTGGGCACATTGGCAAGCAGCTGCTGCGCGGTCTTGTGCTGGCAACGCTGCTGCTGGCTGTGCCGGTAGCCGTGGAAAATATCGGCCAATCGGTATTTTTCAGCCGTGTGCCGATTCCATACTCCACCGGCATGCCTGCCAGCGCCACGGTGCTTATGGGTATCCACAGCGGTACCTATTATGGGCCAGGCGGTTTCGATGGAAGCAGTTGGAACCTATTCTGGGACAACAACGCCGACACCACCGCCGCCAATGCGGCGGCGGTCAAGGGTATTGGCGAGTACTGGAACACCTACCTGCACAACCCCAAGGAGGTCAAGTTCTTCCTGCAAAAGACCGCCTGGCAATGGCTGGACCCCTGGTTTGAGGCCCTGACGATGAACGGCCCGTCCATCACGGTGGCCGGGGGCGTGGGCTGGCTGGCCACCGCGTTGGGCGGCGGTGTGCTGTTTGCCCCGGTGCAGGCCGTGTTGCGGGCACTGCTAACCTTTGTGTATCTCTTTGCCGGCTGCGGCACTTTGGCGCTGCGCCGCAAAACCGGCGGTGCTGTTTGGGCGCAGCTGCTTGGCATCGCGTTTTTCGGAGGGTTCCTCTTCCAGCTCGTCTGGGAGACCAAGAGCCGCTACTGCTTCCCGTTCTTTGTTTTCCTGCTGCCCCTGGCTGCGGTCGGCTTTATCACCGCGCTGCGCTGGGCAGGGGACAAGTCTGCAAAATAATTGTAAAATACCTGCATCCTGCCCCTTGTAATTTGGGGGAGGGTATGGTATACTTATGACTGTTACCGTGGCTCGGTTTGGGGCGTATGCCTCTAGGGTTCCAACTACCCCTTACTGCGCTTTCGGCAAATCCATATTTTTTTGAAAGAGGTATTTACCATGAGCCAGAAATCTGCTATCGATAAGCAGCCCATCATCGCCAAGGCAGCCATCCACGAGGGTGACACCGGTTCTCCGGAGGTCCAGGTTGCTCTGCTGACCGCTCGTATCAACCACTTGACCGAGCATCTGAAGACCAACAAGCATGACAACCACAGCCGCCGCGGCCTGTTCAAGATGGTCGGCCGCCGTCGTAATCTGCTGGCCTACCTGCAGAAGAAGGACATCAACCGTTACCGTGCCCTGATCGCTGAGCTGGGTCTGCGCAAGTAATTTCCGCAAAAACGGGCAGGGTGCATATGCACCTTGCCCGTTCTTTTTATAGTAACCCCTGTTCTAGCATCCCTTATTATGGACGAAGGCCGCCCCGCCACTGCCGTTTTGCGCAGTAAATCGAGCACCCAAGCATCTGGCTTGGCTGCTGGCTTTATTGCTCAAAACCGGGGTGCGGTCCGGCCACGACATATCATCCCAAACGAAGGAGAAAACCTATGGCTTACGAATTTGCTTCCCGGCTGGAAACCTTCCCCAAGTACCGCAAATTTGAGACGACCTTTGCAGGCCGCCCCTTTGTGGTCGAGACCGGCAAAATGTGCGGTCTGTCCAACGGCAGCGCCATGATCCGCTACGGCGAGACCTGCGTGCTGTGCAACGTCACCATGAGCGACAAGCCCCGTGACGGCGTTGATTTCTTCCCCCTGAGCGTGGAGTTTGAGGAAAAGCTGTACGCCGCCGGCCGTATTCCCGGCAGCTTTATGCGCCGTGAGGGCCGCCCTGGTGAGCATGCCATCCTGTCCTCCCGCGTGGTCGACCGCCCCATCCGCCCGCTGTTCCCCAAGGATATGCGCAACGATGTCTGCGTGACCATGACCGTCATGAGCCTGGACCCCGATTGCTCCGCTGAAATATCCGGCATGAACGGTGCCTCTCTGGTCATCGCCATGTCTGATATTCCCTGGGGCGGCCCCATCGCCGGTGTGTCCGTCGGTCTGGTGGACGGCGAGATCGTGCTGAACCCCACCAAGGAGCAGCGCGAGCACAGCGACCTGTCCCTGACCCTGGCTGCCAGCGAGGAGAAGATCGTTATGATCGAGGCCGGCGCCAACGAGGTCGACGAGGAGACCATGATGAAGGCCATCCGCGCCGGTCACGAAGAGATCAAGAAGATGCTGGCCTTTATCAACAGCATCGTGGCCGAGATCGGCAAGCCGAAAAAGAGCTTTACCCCCGTAGAGCTGGATCACGCCCTGCTGGCCGACGTGTACGCCAAACATCTGGACGAAGTCAAGGCCGCCATGGACACCGACGACAAGAACGTCCGCGACGCCGCTATGCTGCCCATCATGGATGCCATCGCTGCCGAGCATCCCGACCTGACTGCCTCTGACCTGGATCTCATCAGCTACAAGCTGCAGAAGAAGGTCGTGCGCACCTGGCTGCTGGAAGATGGCAAGCGTGTTGACGGCCGCGGCATCAACGAGATCCGCCCGCTGGCTGCCGAAGTCGGTCTGCTGCCCCGCGTGCATGGTTCCGGCATGTTCACCCGCGGCCAGACCCAGGTCCTGACCATCTGCACCCTGGGCTCTACCAAGGACGCCCAGCTGATGGACGACCTGTCTGACACCCAGTACAAGCGTTACATCCATCACTACAACTTCCCGCCGTATTCTGTCGGCGAGGCCCGCGCTCCCCGCAGCCCCGGCCGCCGCGAGATCGGCCACGGCAACCTGGCAGAGCGTGCCCTGATCCCCGTGCTGCCTGACCAGGCTGAGTTCCCGTACACCATCCGCTGCGTGTCTGAGGTCCTGTCCTCCAACGGCTCCACCTCTCAGGCATCCATCTGCGGTTCCACCCTTGCTTTGATGGACGCCGGCGTGCCCATCAAAGCACCGGTTGCCGGCATCTCCTGCGGCCTGATCACCGACGGTGACCCGCTGCACGGCGGCCGCTGGATGACCATGCTGGACATCCAGGGCGTCGAGGATTTCCACGGCGACATGGACTTTAAGGTCGGCGGCACCCGCCGCGGCATCACTGCCATCCAGATGGACATCAAGGTCGATGGCCTGACCTACGAAATCGTCGAGGAGGCCCTCGAGAAGTGCCGCAAGGGCCGTCTGTACATCCTGGATCAGATCATCAAGCCGGTCATTGCTGAGCCGCGCGCTGAGCTGAGCAAGTATGCGCCCAAGATGTTCAGCATGATGATCCCGGTCGACAAGATCAAGGACGTCATCGGCAAGGGCGGCAAGGTCATCCAGGAGATGTGCGCCAACTTCAACTGCAAGATCGACATTGAGGAGGACGGCCACGTCTTCATCTCTGCCATTGACCAGGATGACGCCAAGCGCGCCATTGCTACCATCAAGACCATTGTGGAGGACCCGGAGATTGGCGCCATCTACAAGGGCCGCGTGACCCGCCTGATGAACTTCGGTGCTTTCGTTGAGATCGCACCGGGCAAAGAGGGCCTGGTCCACATCTCCAAGCTGGACGATCATCGCGTCGAGCATGTGGAGGATGTCGTTGCTGTCGGCGATCCCATCTTCGTCATGGTTACGGACATCGACCAGCAGGGTCGCATCAATCTGTCCCGCAAGGATGCCCTGGCTGCCATCGCCAAGAAGCGCGCCGAGGCCGCTGCCCAACAGTGATGCCGGGGGGCTTTGTTCCTTTCTTGCAAGAAAGGAACCGAAAGAACTCTTAACAAAAATTGGGGTATCCCGTATGGGATACCCCAATTTTTTATTGAAAGTTTCTTCGGTTCCTTCTTTTCAAAGAAGGAATAAAATCTCCGGCGCCCCGCTTGACGGCGGAGCGCCGGGCGTGTATACTTAAAGTTAGAGTATAGTTTAAGGAGCGTGTCGTTTATGTACACAGTCGGAGAGATGGCGCGGATGCTGCATGTACCGGCATCGACGCTGCGCTACTATGACAAGCAGGGCCTGCTGCCCTTCGTGGAGCGGTCGCCGGGCGGTATCCGCGTTTTCAAAGATAGCGACTTTGAATGGCTGCGCATCATCGAGTGCATGAAAAAAGCCGGTATGTCGTTAAAAGACATCCGCATCTACATCGAGCTGGCCATGCAGGGGGATTCCACCATCGACGCCCGGCTGGCCATGTTCCGCCGCCAGCAGGACACCCTGCGTGCCCAGATGCAGCAGCTGCAGGACACCATGCAGGTGCTGGAATACAAGTGCTGGTACTACGAGACCGCTCAAAAGTTGGGCAGCATCGACGCTGTAAAAAACCTGCCCGACAAGGATATTCCCGCCGAAATGCAGGCCGTAAAGGCCAATTTGTGCGATTGCCCGGATGCGGAATGAGCATAGGTTCCCCTTGAGGGGAACTACATACAACGAAAGGCCAGAGCCGAACAGCTCTGGCCTTTTCTTTATGCAAGAAGCAATTACAGCTTCTCAACAACTTCCTTGGTGTCGCGGGCGATCATCAGCTCCTCGTTGGTCTCAATGATCAGGGTGCGGACACGGGCGCCCCAGGCGGTAACTTCGACAACGTCCTTCTTCTGCTTGTGAGCATCGCGGTTCTTGTCGGTGTCGATGCGGATGCCCAGCCAATCCATGTGGTGGCAGATCTTGGCACGGGAATCAGCATCGTGCTCGCCGATGCCGCCGGTGAAGACGATGGCGTCCACGCCGCCCATGGCGGCAATGTAGCTGCCGATGGTCTTTTTGATCTGGTAGTTCAGCATATCGCTGGCCAGCTGTGCGCGCACGTTGCCATGCTCGGCGGCTTCCTCGACGTCGCGCTTGTCGCTGGAAACGCCGGAAACACCCAGCAGACCGGACTTCTTGTTCAGGATCTCGTCCAGCTCGTGGCCGGTGATCTCCAGGTTGTATTTCAGGTAGTTGACCACGCTGGGGTCCAGGTCGCCGCAGCGGGTGCCCATCATCAGACCGGCCAGCGGGGTCATGCCCATGGAGGTGTCGATGACCTTGCCCTGGTCGACAGCGGCAATGGAGGAACCGTTGCCCAGGTGGCAGGTGATGAGTTTCAGGCGCTCAATGGGCTCCTCCAAAAACTCGGCGGCGCGGTGGCTGACATACTTGTGGCTGGTGCCGTGGAAGCCGTAGCGGCGCACGCCGTACTTCTCGTAGTACTCGTAGGGGATGGCGTACATGTAGGCCTTCGGGGGCATGGTGGAGTGGAAGGCCGTATCAAACACAGCGATGTTGGGCTTATCCTCGCCAAAAACCTTATAGGAAGCCTCGATACCCAGGATGGCGGCGGGGTTATGCAGGGGAGCCAGGGGGCTCAGGTCATGGATAGCCTTGACGACCTCGGGGGTGATCAGACAGCTCTCCTTGAACTTCTCGCCGCCGTGAACAACACGGTGGCCGATGGCGTCGATCTCGGAAACGCTGTCAATAACTTTTCCCTCGCCGGTGGTCATCTTCTTCACGACCTCGGCAAATGCCTCGGTGTGGGTGGGGAAGATGGCGGGCGTGGTGGCCTTGTTGCCGTTGCCCTCGTGGGTGATCATGCTGCTTTCCATACCGATGCGCTCGCACAGACCTTTGCAAAGAACCTTTTCTCCGTCCATGTCGATGAGCTGGTACTTCAGGCTGGAAGAGCCGCAGTTGATAACCAGAACTTTCATGGGGTATCCTCCTTATTTTTAAGGGCACAATTACGCCCTTTCCTTATTACAATTTTTATTATATAATGTGGTTAGTGTTTTTGCAAGGCGAGAACGCACAAATCTTGCACGTTCTTTTTTTAACAACCTGCTCAGGAGTTTTTTGCATGGAATTTGCCGGAATCATCACCGAATATGACCCTTTTCACAACGGCCATGCCGCACAGATCGCTGCGGCCAAGTCGGCGGGCGCGGGCTGTGTGGCTGTCTGCATGAGCAGCGGTGCCGTCCAGCGGGGCGGCGTGCCCGTGCTGCCCGAGAGTGTGCGGGTGTGCGCGGCGCTGGATGCCGGGGCAGATTTAGTCATTACGTTGCCCGCACCCTACGCCTGTGCCACAGCCGAGCAGTTTGCCTCCGCCGGGGTGCGTCTGCTGGCCGCGCTGGGGTGCGATACACTGGTGTTCGGGGCCGAGGACCCTAACGCCGCCCAGCTCTCGCAAGTGGCCGAGCTGCTGGCCAGGCCGGAGCTGGACACCCTATTACGGAAACGGCTTTCCACCGGCATGACCTACGCCGCCGCACGGGCCGAAGCCGCCGACGCGCTGCTGCCAGGGGCGGGGACACTGCTGCGCACGCCCAACAACATTTTGGGCATCGAGTACTGCAAAGCCATTTTGGCGCAGGGTGCCGCCCTCACGCCGCTGGCGCTGCCCCGGCTGGGTGCGGCCCACGGCGGCGGCAGGCCGGGGGAGCACAATGGCATCCCCATGGCCAGCGCCAGCTACCTGCGCAGCCTGACGGTGGAGGATTGGGAACCCTACGTGCCCCCGCGGGCGGCAGCGCTGTACACCAGGGCTGCGGCGGCGGGACTGCTGGCGGATGGAAGCAAATTTGAGGTTGCCGTGCTGGCGCTGCTGCGCGCGAAACCCGAAGCCGATTTTGCCGCCGTGCGCGGCGTGAGCGAGGGGCTGGAACACCGCCTGGCCGCCGCCGTGCGGGAGGCCACCAGCCTGGACGACCTGTACACCCGCCTAAAGACGAAACGTTACCCCCATGCGCGGCTGCGGCGGCTGGTGCTGGACGCTGCGCTGGGCATCCCCGCCGAGCTACCTGCGCCGCCCTACATCCAGGTATTGGGGGCACGCAAAACTGCGCTGTCCCGTTTAAAGCAGGCCGCGCTGCCCGCCGGGACCAGTTTAGCCGACCTGGCACGCAGCGGGGCGGAGGCCGCAAAAATCAGCGAATTGCACAGCAAAGCTGTCGATTTTTCAGCACTTTGCAGGGTCAAAACCCAGCCGATGGGGCTTGCCTTTACGGCCAAATCCGTGGTAGTATAAAATACATATGGAGAAATGCTCGTAGAACTGTAAGATTGTTGCATTTTTAACGGGCAAAATCGGTTCGTAAAAGGAGAAGAAACCATGGCATTGCATGTAATGGATGAAGCCAACCATTGCCTTGGATGCAAAAAGCCCCGCTGCCAACAGGGCTGCCCCATCCACACCAACATCCCCGAGGTCATCCGCCTGCTGAAGGACAACAAACTGGACGACGCCGGCAAGATGCTGTTTGAGAATAACCCCCTGACCACCGTCTGCTCACTGGTGTGCAACCACGAGAACCAGTGCGAGGGCCACTGCGTGCAGGGCATCAAGGGCGCACCCGTGCATTTCTCGGTCATCGAGAACTACATTTCCTCTACCTACGCCAGCCAGATGACCAAAGGTCCCGCCACCCCCAACGGCAAAAAGGCCGCCATCATCGGCAGCGGCCCGGCTGGTTTGACCATCGCGGTCATCCTGGCCCGCTACGGCTACGATGTGACTATTTTTGAAAGCCACGATAAGATCGGCGGCGTGCTGCGCTACGGCATCCCTGAGTTCCGTCTGCCCAAAAGTGTGCTGGACGACTTCGAGTACCGCCACCTGCGCCTGAAGGACATCAAAGTCCGCCCCAACACCGACGTGGGCAAGGCCCTGCGGCTGGAGGACCTCTTCCGCGATGGGTACAAGGCGATCTTCATCGGCACCGGCGTATGGCGTCCCAACACGCTGCACATCAAGGGCGAGAGCCTGGGCAACGTACACTATGCCATCAACTACCTGCAAAACCCTGACGTCTACCACCTGGGCCGCCGCCTGATCGTCATCGGCGCAGGCAACGCCGCCATGGATGTCTGCCGTACCGCCCTGCGCCACGGCACCCGCCATGTGGAGTGCTTCTCGCTGTCCAAAAAGATCACCGCCAGCGAGTACGAGGCCAGCTACGCCAAGCTGGAAGGCGTCAGCTTCCACTTTAACAAAAAACCGGTGGAGATCACCGACAAGGGCGTGGTGTTCCGCGACCTGAACGAAGCCGAGGACGGCACCCTGACCGACATCCCGGGCACAGAAGAACTATACCCGTCCGACAGCGTGATCGTCTCCATCAGCCAGGGTCCCTGCACCACCATCACCGAGAGCGAACACGACCTGAAGACCAACGAGCGCGGCCTGTTTGTGACCGACGAGCTGGGCCACACCAGCATGCCCGGCGTGTTTGCCAGCGGCGATGCCGTCAAGGGCGCGCGCACCGTAGTCGAGGCCGTGGCCTACAGCAAAAAGGTGGCCGAGGCCATGCACGAGTACATGCAGACCCTGCCGCCCGAGCTGCCCGACGAGTACGCCAATGTACCCGTGGCCAAGTACGATGACGGCAACTGATTTTTACACATACCCGTTCAGCGCGGGGCGTTTTGCCCTGCGCTTTGTTTTTGCCTGACACAAATTGGAAACATAGCTGTGTTAGGGTAGGGGAAAGGAGGCGATGTTGCGTGAAATCTCGTTTTGTGTTTTTATTGCAGGTTTTTACAGTTTGTATTTTATCTGGTTGTGGCGCAGGTCATAATGCGCGTATGGATGTTGATTTTTCGGCATCTGATGCCGCTCAGACAGCGGAAAGCGGCGCGGTGGTGGTTGCGGAAGATGGCGCAAGCACGCTGCACATGCTGGGTGCGGCGAACAAATACGGCTGGTATCAGGTCGGGTACGATGAAACGGATGTGTGGTACGGCACCGTGATCGATTTTGCCGAAGCCGAGGAGCGGGAGATTTCTGCCCCAGACAGCCTGCCCATGAACGGCCGGGTGGGCAATTTGCAGGTTGACGATGCGCAAATCGTCTGGAGCTGGTCCGGCATGCTGACCGACACTCCGGCGCTGGTGGTGACGGATTTTGACAGAAACCAGACCGGGGCGGTCAGCTTCCCGCAGGGATGGTACCTTGCCGGTTGGGCACCCATAGCCGCCGACGAACAGTACTTATATGCCAAAGGCGGTATGGTCTCCGATGATCCCGCCCGCCTGGACGAGCGCCGCCTGCTTCGGCTGAACCCGGCCGCCGACACGGTAGAGACCGTCACGACCTGGGACGAGTACGGCGGCCAGCTGCTGGGTACCTGGGATGGCAAGCTGCTGCTCACACGGCGGGTGCCCGGCGCTGATTGCCCGGAGCCTGTGTATGCTTATTACAGTGTCGACAATTTTAACGATCTGAAGCCCTATTTAACCGAGACACTCTGCGCACTGGACCCTGCCACCGGCAGTGAGATCGTGCTGGCCGAGGGGGCGGTGTATACCTTTGGTCCGCTGCGGAAGTTAGCCGGGGATGCGCTGTGGTGGGTGGACGGCACCCGCCTGCTGCGCCAGCCGTTAGGCACAGACGAGGTGCAGACGGTGGCTGAGCTTCCACAAGAGATGACGCTGGACAGCGTGTATGACGAGGATGTGTTTTTGCTGGCCCGCCAGGATGAGCGGCAAGTGCTGTATGTGTATCATCTGGCAGACGGCACGCTGGCCGAAAGTCTCCTGCGCTGTGCTCTCAAGTACGAGGATTATTATGTTCCCATCGTCTGCCAGGCTGCGCCAGGAATGTATTTGATTATCGAGGGCGAGACCGCCGTGACGAAAACCCTCACCGGCACCGATGGGCGGCAATACAACATCAGTTTCCCAGTAACGCAGTATGCCCTGGCTACGCGATCGGCAATACTGGATCCCAGCGTCCCGACTACGCCAGTACCGCCAGGCATATGGCGAAAATAGCAGCGCGGAAATCTCCCTTTCCATAAGGGGGATTTTTTATTTTGTGCGTCTTGCACAAATTTTCGCCGTGATTTTTGTTGCTTGAAAATGATTGTTTGTGGTTGATTCTGGTGGTTGTTGTGCTATAATACAATCAGAATCAATCAAATGCAGCCACAAATTGTCAAGTCCAATCAGGAAGGAAATAAAAAAGGAGGCCCTCCATGCTTGCGGAAGAACGATTTTCCCAGATTCTGGCGCTGCTGGCGGAAAAACGCACCGCCACCGTACAGGAACTTTGCGAGGCCCTGAACGTCAGCGAGTCCACCATCCGGCGCGACCTGCTGGAGCTGGACCGTCAGGGTCGGGTCAATAAAGTCCACGGCGGTGCTACGCTGCCAAGCAGCCAGTTCCGAGCCGACGAGCCCACGATGGAAGCCAAGGAAACACTGGCCGTCAGCCAAAAAAACACCATCGCCAAAGCCGCCGCCGCTCTTATCCAGGCCGATGATTTCGTCTACCTGGACGCCGGGTCCACCACGCTGGCCGTGGCACGGGCCGTCAGCGGCGCGGCGCTGGACGCCCACTACGTCACCAACGGCATCGCCCACGCGCGGCTGCTGGCGCAAAAAGGCTGCCGCGTCTTTGTGCCTGGCGGCCTGCTGCGCCCCCAGACCGAGGCCATCATCGGCGCGGCAGCCATGGCGGCGCTGCAGCAGTACAACTTCACCAAGGCGTTTTTGGGGGCCAACGGCATTGATCTGGTCGCCGGGTTCACCACCCCGGACCCCGAGGAAGCCGCCGTCAAGGCCTGTGCCGCCCGCCGCGCCCACGAGGTATGGTTTTTGGCCGATGACACTAAGTTCGGCAGCATCTACCCGGCCGTAATCGCCGGGCTGCAGGATGGTTCTATCCTGACCAACCGCTGCCCTGATCCCCGCTATCGCCAGCAAACGCTGGTAAAGGAGGCAGAAGCATGATTTATACCGTTACATTTAACCCCGCCATCGACTACGTCGTCCGGCTGAACAGTCCGCTGCAGGTCGCGGCCATCAACCGCGCCACCGGCGAGGATTGCGTGCTGGGCGGCAAGGGCATCAATGTATCCGGCGTACTGGCCCAGCTGGGGGTCGAAAGTGTGGCTCTCGGCTTTATCGCGGGCGAGACCGGCGCCTGGCTGGAGCGCGGCCTGGCCGCCCAGGGCCTGCACACCGATTTCATCCACCTGCAAGAGGGGATGACACGCATCAATGTCAAGATCAAGGCCGGGCAGGAGACCGAGCTGAACGGCGCAGGGCCGAACATTCCCGAAGCCGCCATGCAGGCGCTGGAAGCCAAGCTGGACGCGCTGCAAAAAGACGACGTGCTGATTTTGGCGGGCAGCATCCCGGCCTGTCTGCCGCAGACCACCTACGAACGACTGCTGGCCCGGCTGCAGGGCCGCGGCGTGCGCGCTGTGGTAGACGCCACCCAAAACCTGCTGCTGAAGGTGCTCCCCTACGAACCGTTCCTCGTCAAGCCCAACAACCACGAGCTGGCCGAGATCGTGGGCCGCGAGCTGACCAATGATGACGAGATCGTCACCGCCGCCGCCAGCCTGCAGGCCCAAGGTGCCCACAACGTGCTGGTAAGCATGGCCGGGGACGGCGCACTGCTGCTGGACGAAAACGGCACGGTGCATCGCATCGGCTGCCCCAAGGGCAAAGTGGTCAACAGCGTTGGCGCGGGCGACAGCATGGTAGCCGGTTTTGTGGCGGGCTACCTGCGCACCGGCGATTACCGCTACGCGCTGCGCCTGGGCACCGCCTGCGGCAGTGCAACGGCGTTCAGCGTTGGGCTGGCAACGAAGGCGGATATTGAAAATCTGCTGAGAATGATTTGATAAATAGAAGGAGACCCGCTATGCGTATTACAGAACTGTTTACTGCGCAGTCCATTGCACTGGATGAGGTCGCAGCTGATCAGGCGCAGATCATCGACCGGCTGGTGGAATTGCAGGCCACCCACGGCAACATCACCGACCGCGAAGCCTACAAAAAAGCCCTCTACGCCCGCGAGGCCGAAGCGTCCACCTACGTGGATAACGGCATCACGGTACCGCACGCCCGCACCGCCTGCGTGACCCGCCCCAGCCTGGCCGCGATGCGTCTGGCCGCACCCGTGCAGTACAACGCCGAGGACGACGGCAAGACCGACCTGCTGTTTGCCATCGCTGCGCCGGAAAACGGCAGCCTGCACATTGACATGCTGGCCCGCATGATGCAGATGCTGATGAACGACGATTTTGTCGAAAAGCTGCGCGCCGCCAAAACGCCCGCCGAGTTCCTGGCTGCCATCGATGTCCAGGAAGACGCCCAGTTCGGCGAGGAGAGCTTCACCCAGCAGGAGATCCCCCAGCAGGGCTACCGCGTGCTGGCTGTGACCGCCTGCCCCAACGGCATCGCACACACCTACATGGCCGCCGAGGCGCTGACCAAGGCCGGTGACCGTCTGGGCCTGCCCACCAAGGTGGAGACCAACGGCTCGGACGGCGCGAAAAACGTGCTGACCGTCGAGGAGATTGCCGCCTGTGACGGCATCATCATTGCAGCGGACAAAAACGTCGAGACCACCCGTTTTGACGGTAAGCCGGTGATTTTTGCCCGTGTGGATGACGGCATCCACAAACCAGAGGAACTTATTAAAACCATCGTCCACGGCGAAGCCCCCATCTTCCACGCCAAGGGCGGCGCACCGGCGGCCAACGTGGCCAGTGCCAACGACTCCGTCGGCCACACCCTCTACAAGCACCTGATGAACGGTGTCTCTCACATGCTGCCCTTCGTGGTAGGCGGCGGCATCATGATCGCGCTGGCGTTTTTGCTGGACGATTACACCATCGATCCCTCCAACTTCGGCATGAACACCCCAGTGGCGGCCTTCTTTAAAACTGTAGGCAATGCAGCGTTCAGCTACATGCTGCCCATCCTGTCGGCCTACATTGCCATGTCCATTGCTGACCGTCCCGGCCTGGCCGTGGGCTTTGCAGGTGGTGTGCTGGCTATGAACGGCACCAACTTTGCCGGGCTGGCCCAGGGCGACACCACCGGCATTTCGGGCGGCTTTTTGGCTGCGTTGCTGGCCGGTTTTGTCTCCGGCTATATCGTCGAGGGTCTCAAACGCATCACCGAAAAGCTGCCCGCCAGCCTGAACGGCATCCGCCCGATGCTGATCTACCCGCTGGGCGGCATACTGGCCATCGGTGCCGTAATGTGCGGCATCAATCCGGTCATGGGCGTGATCAACACCGCCATGACCGATTGGCTGAACGCCATGGGCGGCACCTCCAAGGTGCTGCTGGGCGCCATCGTGGCTGGTATGATGGCGGTGGACATGGGCGGCCCCGTCAACAAAGCCTCCTACGCCTTCGGCATCGCGGCGTTGGCCTCCGGCAACTACGGCGTCATGGCCGCCGTCATGGTAGGCGGCATGGTCCCGCCGATCGCTATTGCGCTGTCCACCACCTTCTGCCCCAAAAAGTGGACCGAGGACGAGCGCCGCAACGGCATCGTCAACTACGTAATGGGTCTGTGTTTCGTCTCCGAGGGCGCTATTCCGTATGCGGCGGCTGACCCGCTGCGCGTGCTGCCCAGCTGCGTCATCGGTGCGGCACTGTCGGGTGCGCTGTCGATGACCTTCGGCTGCGCCTTGCGTGCGCCCCACGGCGGAATCTTCGTCTTCCCGGTCGTGGACCACGCGCTGCTGTACTTTGTGGCGCTAGCCATTGGCAGCGTAGTGGGCGCAGTAATTTTGAGCCTGCTGAAAAAGGACCGAACCGACGCTTGATACTATGATAGAACAGACGGCCCCCGCCGGATATTTTCTCCCGGTGGGGGCTGTTTTGGCTTGGTTGATGTGTTTGCCGGATTTTGCAGTACGTGTCTCCCCGGCCGCAGCATGCAGGTCTGGTCGTTTGCAAACCCGCCACGGCTGTGCTATAGTAGTAGCAACACATAAAATGGAGGATCGCTATGCTGCCTGTTACAACGCCGGGAGCCGAGATCGTTTTTGAGGGCACCTGCAATTTCCGTGAGCTGGGGGGCTACCGCGCTGCCGATGGCCGCCATGTGCGCCGCGGGCTGCTGTACCGCGGCTGCAGCCTGGATACGCTGCAAAGCCCCGCTGACCGTACCAAGCTGGAAAGCCTGCACCTGCGGGAGATTCTGGACCTGCGCAGCGCCGGAGAAGCCGCCAGCCAGCCCGACGCGGCCGTGTCCGGGGCGCATTACCAGCGTATCTGCGGCATGCGGTACGCCGATGGCAGCGAGATGGACTTTTCGCCCGCCGGCATCCAGCGCATTGCCGCCGAAAAGGCCGCCTACGAGGCCAAAGCCGGTCACCCCGTACACGATTTTTACTGGTTCACTGACCTGTACAAGCAGATGCCTTTCGGCAACCCGGCCTACCATGAGCTGTTCCGCCTGCTGGAGGAGCATCGCGTACCGTTGCTGTTCCACTGCACCTGCGGCAAGGACCGCACCGGCATTGCCGCTATGTTGGTACTGCTGGCGCTGGGTGTGAGCCGGGAGGATGCCATCGCCGACTACATGCTGACGAACGTTTACCGCAAAGCCATCATCGATAAATTCATGCAGGATAAACCCGCCGACCAGTACGACCTGCTGCTGCCTGTGGAGGGCGTAAGCGAATCGATGGGGGCAGGGTCCATCGACGTACTGCTGGAAAAGTACCCCAGCTATGAGGCGTATTTTGAGGCTGAATACGGCCTGACCACGGCACGCCTGGCCGCGCTGCGGGATTTTTATCTGGAATAATTATTTTGGAATCATGCGTCACCTGCGGTGATAAGAACTACACCGCCGACCAGATGAAAAAGGGGATATGGCACGTGACCATCATCGCGTTCGTGTTCTGCGCGTCGGTGTGGTCGCTGTCGATGGCCGTGCCCCAGGTGTACGCGCGCATCTTTTCCGCCAGCAAGAGCAGTTGGTGCACGCAGGCGGGGCAAAAAAGTAAGGCGCAGCTGCGCGGATTTTCGGATTTTTACAGATTTTTGCAAAAAAGTTTGAAATAGCTGTTGACAAACGGTTTCCCACACGCTATAATATATGAGCGTTGAGGGCAGACGCCCACAACGATGATTGCGATGGGGATTCGCATAATGGTAGTGCAGCGGACTCTGACTCCGCCCGTGGGAGTTCGATCCTCTCATCCCCAACCACACCGCAGCAGCGCAGCTGCTGCGGTTTTTTCTTTCCGGGGTGTAGCGCAGTTGGTAGCGCGCTTGGTTCGGGACCAAGAGGCCGTGGGTTCAAATCCCGTCACTCCGACTTGTAAAAAGAGCGTTAAAACGTAAGTTTTAACGCTCTTTTGCTTTATCAGTACACACTTTAGTACACCCTTCTGATATTTTTAATGTCATGCAACAGTTCCTTATATGCCTCCGGTGACTCTCGCTTCAACGCATCCATAAACGCATCAAGCACGCGCTGCATTGTCGGCTCGGCATTCTCCAATTCTGCAATCGCGCCGTCAATTTCTCGCCTGTCGTACATAGCCGCGCCCCTTTTCTTATCGTTTCAACTCGTCAATGCATCTGCGAAGAAGATCACGATCACGGGCGTCTGCAGTCTGCATCATGTCTTCCAGCCGGTGCACAAGGCTGCCATTGTCGCGGATATAATGTCCGCGAACGTAATGCGTGCCACGTCTGCCGTAGCTGCTGCCGTTCCCGTAATCGCCGTAGGCTTCCCATCGGCCAATGCCATTACCTACACACCGCCGTCTGCCGCCCTTTTGTTTAAAGAGATGATGGAGAAATACCGCGAAGAAACTTGACAAGCCCGCCCCAACGGCGTACATTTATACTATAATAAAATATCTATCAGGGAGGTTTTCTTATGGCGATTCGTGTTGGCATCCTGACTTCCGGCGGCGACTGCCCTGGCCTGAACGCCACCATCCGCGGTGTAGCCAAGGCGCTGTACCACCGCATGGGCAGCAAGGTCGAGATCGTAGGTATCATGAACGGCTACGACGGCCTGATCAACGGCAACTACCGCGAAATGAGCCCGGACGAGTTTTCCGGCATTTTGACCGTGGGCGGCACCATCCTGGGCACCAAGCGTACCCCCTTTAAAAAGATGCGTGTGGTCGAGGAAGACAAGGTGGACAAGGTAGCCGCCATGAAGAAGAACTACCGCGCCGCCAAGCTGGATTGTCTGCTTTGCCTGGGCGGCAACGGCACCCACAAAACCGCCAACCTGCTGAGCCAGGAGGGCCTGAACGTTATTGGCCTGCCCAAGACCATTGACAACGACATTTACGGCACCGACGTGACCTTTGGCTTCCACACCGCCGTGGACATTGCCACCGAGGTCATCGACCGCATCCACACCACTGCTGGCAGCCACAGCCGCGTGATGTGCATTGAGATCATGGGCAACAAGGCTGGCTGGCTGACGCTGTATTCCGGCATTGCGGGCGGCGCGGACATCATCCTGCTGCCCGAACTGCCCTACGACATTAAAAAGGTTGCTGCCGCAGTGGAAAACCGCGCCAAGGCAGGCAAGAACTTCTCGATTTTGGCCGTGGCCGAGGGCGCGTTCTCTCAGGAAGAGGCTAAGATGAAGCGCAAAGAGTGGACCGCTCAGCGTGCCGCCGCCGGTTATACCACCGCCACCGCCCGCATTGCCAAGCAGGTCGAAGAGCTGACCGGCGCTGAAACGCGCATCTGCGTGCCCGGCCATATGCAGCGTGGCGGCAGCCCCAGCGCCTATGACCGTGTGCTGGCCACCCAGTTTGGCGCCTACGCCGCCGGGCTGGTTGCCGACGAACACTACGGTGTGACCGTTGCCATGGTGAACCGCCACGTGACCGCCAACCCGCTGGCTGACATTGCTGGCAAGACTCGCGGCGTGCCGGGAGATTGTGATATGCTCAATGTTGCCCGGGCTATGGGGATCTGCCTTGGTTAATTTGTTCGTTTATAGTTTCTCGCTTTCAAGAGGGGCCACGTTCTGGCCTCTCTTTTTTTATAAAAAATCAGTAAAGCCTATTGACATTAAACCCGCGTTTAATGCTACACTGGTAGTGGAAACAACCCTAGGGAAAGGACCTGTTACCTATGGATAAATTACAAGCATTGCAAGACTATCTGCGTGAGCTGGGCAGTGTGGCGGTGGCGTTTTCCAGCGGGGTGGATTCCACCTTTTTGCTGAAAGTCGCCCACGATACGCTGGGCGACAAGGCCATCGCCGTGACAGCTAAGTCTTGCTCGTTCCCCAAGCGGGAACTGGAGGAGGCCACTGCCTTCTGCAAGGCCGAGGGCATCAGGCAAGTCATCGTTGAGTCCGAGGAGCTGAACATCGAGGGCTTCTCCCATAACCCCAAGAACCGCTGCTACCTGTGCAAGCATGAACTGTTCGAGAAAATTATCGCAGTTGCGGAAGAAAACGATTTGCAGTATGTAGCCGAAGGCTCCAACATGGACGACAACGGCGACTACCGCCCCGGCTTGCAGGCCGTGGCCGAGCTGCAGGTCAAAAGCCCGCTGCGCCACGTGGGATTGACCAAGCAGGAGATCCGCGACTACTCCCACCAGCTGGGGCTGCCCACCTGGGACAAGCAGTCCTTCGCCTGCCTGTCCTCCCGCTTTGTGTACGGCGAGGAGATCACCGCGCAAAAGCTGGGCATGGTGGACAAGGCCGAGCAGCTGCTTCTGGACCTGGGATTTCACCAGCTGCGGGTGCGCATCCACGGTACGATCGCCCGCATCGAGGTGCTGCCCACCGAGTTTGAAAAGCTGCTGCAAAACCGTGAGCAGATCGTGGCCGAGTTTAAAAAATACGGTTTTACGTATGTTACTATGGACTTGCAGGGCTACCGCATGGGCAGCATGAACGAGACCCTGAACCTGAAAGGCTGATGCTATGGACGCAAAACAAGTGTTGGAGCAGGTGCGCAGCGGCGCGATAAGCGTCGAGGACGCCGAGCAGTTTTTCCGCCGCGCACCCTACGAGGAATTGGGCTACGCCAAGCTGGACACCCACCGCAAACTGCGGTCCGGCTTTGGCGAGGTGGTATTTTGCAGCGGCAAGGCCGACGAATTTCTGTCGAGCATTTTTGAAAAATTGGCCGCCGAAGACGGTGAGGTACTGGGCACCCGTGCCACGCCCCACCAGTATGAACTGGTCAAGGCCGTCTGCCCCAGTGCAGTGTACGATTCCATTGCCCGCATTATAAAGGTAGAAAAGCCCGGCAAGGTGCTGCGCGGCTGCGTGGCCGTCTGCACCGCCGGCACTGCCGACATCGCCGTGGCCGAGGAAGCCGCCCAGACGGCCGAGTTTTTCGGCACGAAAGTGGAGCGCATCTACGATGTGGGCGTCAGCGGGCTGCACCGCCTGCTGGGCAACCTGGAACCTATCCAGCGCGCCAACTGCGTAGTGGCCGTGGCGGGCATGGAGGGGGCACTGGCCAGCGTCATCGGCGGGCTGGTGCAGAACCCGGTCATTGCTGTGCCTACCTCGGTGGGGTACGGGGCCAGCTTCGGCGGGCTTTCCGCACTGCTGACGATGATCAACTCCTGCGCCAACGGCATTGCCACCGTCAACATCGATAATGGCTACGGCGCCGGGTATCTGGCCACCCAAATCAACCGCCTGGCCCTGGGCACGAAAGAGGATTAACATATGAATGAAAAAAAAGACTCCCTGTATCTGGAATGTTACTCCGGCATCAGCGGCGATATGGTCACGGCAGCGTTGCTGGACCTGGGCGCGGACGAGGTTGTGCTGCGCAAAGCGCTGGCCAGCCTGCCGCTGGATGGGTTCAGCATCAACATCAGCCGAGTGAAAAAGGCCGGGCTGGACGCCTGCGATTTTGACGTGGTGCTGGACGCCGAGCACGAGAACCACGACCACGATACGGCCTACCTGTACGGCGGGGTGGAGGAGTGCGGCCACACTCACGATGTGCATGAGCACAACCATGACGAGCACGACCACCATCATGACGAGGATGGACATGAGCCCCGCCATGGGCATTGCTGCCACGACCACGCGGCTGAACATTGCCACGACCATGAACATGACCACGCACACCGCGGGCTGGCCGAGGTGCTGGACATCCTGAACAAAGCCGATCTGACCGACCGCGCCCGCGCCACGGCCGTGCGCATCTTTACCATTTTGGGCCAGGCCGAGGCAAAGGCCCATGGTGCTACGCTGGAAACCGTGCACTTTCACGAAGTCGGCGCGGTGGATTCCATCGTGGACATCACCGCTGCGGCCGTATGCTTGGACAATCTGGGCATCGAGGACGTCATCGTCCCCGTGCTGTACGAGGGCACCGGCAGCATCCGCTGTGCCCACGGCGTGCTGCCCATCCCGGTGCCCGCCGTGGTGAACATTGCCGCCGCTGAGCACCTGAACCTGCACATCACCGGTGCCAAGGGCGAGTACGTCACCCCCACCGGCGCGGCCATTGCTGCCGCCGTGCGTACCAGCGACCAGCTGCCCGCCAAATTCACCGTTTCCAAAATTGGTCTCGGCGCCGGAAAGCGGGAGCAGGAACTGCCCGGCCTGGTGCGGGCGATGCTCATCCGCCCCGCAGGCAGCGAGTATGCCGCGCAGGACGTCATCTACAAGCTGGAATCCAACATCGACGACACCACCGGCGAAGCGCTGGGCTACGTGATGGAGCGGCTGCTGGCCGCGGGTGCACGGGACGTGCAGTACAGCCCGGTCTACATGAAAAAGAACCGTCCTGCGTACCTTTTGACCGTGCTTTGCCTGGAGGAGGACATTCCCGCACTGGAAGAAATCATTTTTGCGGAGACCACCACCATCGGCATCCGCCGCGTGCGGATGGAGCGCAGCATCTTGAAGCGCCATATTTACACCATTCCCACCTCACTGGGTGATGTAGAGGTCAAAATGTGCCTGGTGCCCCATTGCAATGGGAACGAAGTTTTCGAGGATGTAGAAGAGCGCTGCTATCCCGAGTATGAGAGCATCAAGGCCATCTGCAAGCGCACGGGCCGCTCCTATCAAGATGTAACACGCCAGGTCCTGCGCGAACTGGCCGAAAATAAGGAGGACTAACCATGCATATGGCAGACGCATTATTGGCGCCGGGTGTTGCCGGAGTCATGTACGCCTGTTCGGCGGTGGCGGCGGGGCGCTCGGTGCGCAAGCTGAACCAGCAGCCCGATGACAAGGCCGTGCCCGTGATGGGCGTGATGGGTGCCTTTGTTTTTGCCGCCCAGATGATCAATTTTACCATCCCCGGCACGGGTTCCAGCGGTCATTTGTGCGGCGGCATGCTGCTGGCCGCCATCGTGGGTCCCTACGCCGCGTTTTTGACGATGATCGGCGTGCTGCTCATCCAATGCCTTCTGTTTGCCGACGGCGGCCTGATGGCGTTGGGGGCCAACATCTGGAATATGGCGTTCTACGGTTGTTTTGTGGGCGGGCTGATCTGGCGCGCCTTTACCCGCAAGGGGCTGAACCGTGCGAAAATTATCGCCGCATCGCTGATCGGCTGCATCCTTTCGCTGCAGCTGGGGGCGTTCTCGGTATCCGTAGAAACGCTGGCCTCCGGCATTACGGCGCTGCCCTTTGGTGCGTTTTTGCTGGCCATGCAGCCCATTCATCTCGCCATTGGCGCGGTGGAAGGCTGCATTACCGCCGCTGTGCTTGCCTTTTTGTACGAGGCACGCCCCAGTCTGCTGTGGCAGGGCGGCGTGGCCGCCGGGGAGAAGCAGCGCCTGACCTTACGCGGCACGCTGGGCGTGCTGGCGGGCGCGGCCGTGGTCGTCGCAGGCGGGCTTTCGCTGCTGGCATCTGCCTTCCCCGATGGGTTGGAATGGTCGCTGCAGCGTTTGACCGGCAGCACCGAACTGGAAACCACCGGCCCCGTGCAGGCGTTTTTTGCCCGTATTCAAGAATGGACGGCCCTGCTGCCGGACTACAACTTTGCAGGCTCCGACGCGGCTGCCGGGACCAGCGCGGCGGGCATCATCGGCGCGGTCGTGGTGCTGGCCGTGGTGATTTTGGGCGTAAAACTGGTAAAAAAGGCGGTGCATCGACGTGGATCGTCTGCACAGGGCCATTAAGGATGTTCACCGGCTGGACGATCTGGCCGCGCGGGATACCTGGCTGAACCGGCTGGCCCCGCTGCCCAAACTGCTGGCGGCGGTAGTGTATTTGGCCGTCACGCTGTCCTTTGGGCGATATCAGCTCACCGGCGTACTGGGTATGGGACTTTGGCCGCTGCTTTTGCTGGAGTTGGCGGACTTTACCCCCGGCGACGCCTTGCGGGCGTTTAAACCCGTGGCTGTGCTGCTAACCGTGGTGGGGCTGTGCAACCTGCCGTTCGACCGCGCCGTACTGCTGCATGCGGGGCCGTTGTCCGTGACCGGGGGCATGCTTTCGCTGGGCGTGCTGCTGGCCAAGGGGCTGTTCTGCTTTCTGGCCGTGTGGGTGCTGATTGCCTCCACCGGGATGGAATCCGTCTGCGCGGCTTTACAGCAATTGCACTGTCCGCGGGTGCTCACCACCACAATTTTACTGATATACCGTTACATTGTGCTGCTTTTGCAGGAGGGTATCCGCATTGCCACCGCCTATACGCTGCGCGCACCCGGGCAAAAGGGCATCCAGTTCCGGGCGTGGGGCTCACTGCTGGGGCAGCTGCTACTGCGCAGCATCGACCGCGCCCAGCTGGTGTACGAGAGCATGCAGCTGCGGGGCTTTGCAGGATCTTTTCCGCCAGGGCAGAAAAAGCACGGCGGTTGGCTGTTTTTGGCAGTAACGGTTTTCTACTGCGCCGTTTTCCGCGCCGTGCCGGTGTTTGAGCTGGCCGGACGACTTTTGTAAAAAAGGGAACAATATTATGGCAAATTCCGAGTCTATCCTGACGATGCAGGACTTGACTTTTTGTTATGATGGCCACAGCGCCGCGCCGGTCTTGCAGGATATAAACCTGAACATTGCGTCCGGCCAGCGGGTGGGCCTTGTTGGCTGCAACGGTGTGGGCAAATCCACACTGTTAAAGCTGCTGGTGGGTATTCTGCCCATGCAGCAGGGCACGCTAGAAGTGGCAGGCCTTGCGATGCAGCGCGAAAATTTGGCATCTATCCGGCGGAAAGTGGGGTACATTTTCCAGGATTCGGACAGCCAGCTATTCATGCCCACAGTGGCGGCGGACGTCGCCTTTGCGGCGCAGAACTACGGTTACCCGACCGAGCAAGTGGCCGCCCGCACCCACCGTGCCTTGCAGCAGGTGCACATCGAGGATTGCGCCGACCGGCCGGTGTACCGGCTGTCCGGTGGGCAGAAGAAACTTGCGTCTATCGCAGGCATCCTGACGCTGGACCCGGAGCTGATCTTGATGGACGAGCCGTCCGCCGCGCTGGACCCGAAAAACCGGCGCAACTTAATAGAAATTTTGCGGGGACTGCCCTGTGCGATGCTGATTGCCTCCCACGATCTGGATTTTATCTACGATACCTGCGACCGGGTGGTGCTGCTGTACGAAGGGCGCATTGCCGCCGACGGCCCGGCTGAGGAAATTTTGCACGATGGTGCGTTGCTAGCTGATTGCGATTTGGAACTGCCTCTGCGGTTTCAATCGATATAATGCATTTTAAAGGAGGAAACCTTTTATGGCAAAGTCTACGGTCTATTTCACCAAGGAAATCACCCCTGAGGCCGTGTTAAAGATGTACCGCCAGCTGGGCGTGGAACTGCCCGGCAAGGTGGCCGTTAAAGTCCACAGCGGCGAGGATGGCAACCAGAACTTCCTGCGTCCCGAGTTCATGAAGCCGGTCATCGACGCCGTCCACGGCACCGTGGTCGAGTGCAACACCGCTTACGGCGGCGCCCGCAACAAGACCCCCAAGCACGTACAGCTGATGAAAAAACACGGCTGGAGCGACCTGTTCGACGTTGACATCATGGATGCCGAAGGACCGGACGTCGTCTGGCCCGTGAAGAATGGCAAGGTCCTGAGCGAGAACCTGCTGGGTAAGGGCATCGAAAACTACGACAGCATGCTGGTTTTGATCCACTTTAAGGGACACCCCATGGGCGGTTACGGCGGCGCGCTGAAGCAGCTGTCCATCGGCTGTGCTTCCAGCGCCGGCAAGACCTACATCCACTCCGGCGGCAAGGTCAAGGATCAGGCCGTGCTGTCGGAGAACATCTGCCCACAGGATACCTTCCTGGAGGCCATGGCCGACGCCGCCAGCACCGTGGCCGACCACTTTGCCGGCAAGATTGCCTATGTAGCCGTGATGAAGAACCTGTCCGTCGACTGTGACTGCTGCGCCGTGGCTGAGAACCCCTGCATGGGTGACATCGGCATCCTGTCCAGCTTGGACCCCGTCGCGCTGGACCGCGCCTGCCTGGACCTGGTCGAGCACAGCGCCGACCCTGGCCGTGACCACTTTATGGAGCGCGTCAACAGCCGCCACGGCGCCCACACCATCGAGGCCGCCGAGGCCCTGGGCGTTGGCACCACCGAGTATGAGTTGGTGAGAGTGTAATAGCAATCTTCCAATCAGGGAGCGGGCCTGGCGGCTCTCTCCCTGATTTTGTTTCTGGCCTTTTTGGGCGATGTGCGGTATAATAGACCTATATAAACCAGGGGAGAGGGGGCGCGCCGCATGCCGCAGAGAGTTTATATGGCCATCGACTTGAAATCGTTCTACGCTTCGGTGGAGTGTGTGGAGCGCGGGCTGGACCCGCTGCAAACCAACCTCGTTGTGGCGGACCCCTCCCGCACCGAAAAGACCATCTGCCTAGCGGTGTCCCCGGCACTGAAAGCCTACGGCATCCCCGGCCGCGCCCGGCTGTTTGAGGTCATCCAAAAGGTGGGGCAGGTCAATGCTATGCGCCGCCTGAACGCCCCCAACCGCACCCTTACCGGCAAAAGCTGCGACGCGCGGGAGCTGGCCGACCACCCGGATTGGGCGCTGGACTACATCATCGCGCCACCCCAGATGGCCCACTACATCCAGCAAAGTACACGTATCTACAACGTTTATTTAAAGTACGTCGCGCCGGAGGACATCCACAGCTACTCTATCGACGAGGTGTTTCTGGACGCCACCGCCTACTTGAAATTATATGGCCTAACGCCGAAAGAATTTGCCCGCAAAATGATTTTGGACATTTTGGCCACCACCGGCATCACGGCCACGGCGGGCATCGGCACCAACCTGTACCTGGCCAAGGTCGCCATGGACATCCGCGCAAAGCACATCCAGCCGGACGAAAACGGCGTGCGCATCGCCGCGCTGGACGAGATGCGCTACCGCCGCCTGCTGTGGGACCACACTCCGCTGACGGATTTTTGGCGGGTGGGCAAGGGCATCGCCCAAAAGCTGGAGACCCACAATATGTTCACGATGGGTGACGTAGCACGGTGTTCGCTGGGCGGACCGCAGGATTTTTACAACGAGGAGATGCTTTACCGGCTATTCGGCGTCAACGCCGAGCTGCTCATCGACCACGCCTGGGGCTGGGAACCCTGCACCATCGCGGACATCAAAGCCTACAAGCCCGCCGCCAACAGCTGCGGCAGCGGCCAGGTGCTGCACTGCGCCACGCCCGCCGACCAGACACGGCTCATCGTGCGGGAAATGGCTGACCAGCTGGCGCTGGACCTGGTGGACAAACACCTGATGACCAACCAGCTGGTGCTGACCGTGGGCTACGACCGGGAAAATCTGACCGACCCCACCCGCAACGCGGCCTACCATGGCCCTGTTGCCACCGACCGCTACGGGCGGCAGATCCCCAAGCATGCCCACGGCACAACGAATTTGAGGCAGTACACTTCCTCCACGCGGTTGATTTTGGACGCTGTGACAGAGCTTTTTGACCGCATTGTAGACAAGCGCCTGCTTGTACGGCGGGTGAACCTGGTGGCCTGCCGCGTGCTGGACGAAGACGCCGCCCGTGAGAAGGACAGCTGCGAGCAGCTGGACTTTTTTTCCATCACCGAAAGCGCCCAGCAGCAGGCCGCCGCCGAGGAAAAGGAGCTGGAGCGGGAGCGTCGCCGCCAACAAGCCATGCTGGCCATTAAAAAGAAGTTCGGGAAAAATGCCATCATCAAGGGCATGGACCTGCAGGAGGGTGCCACCGCCATGGAGCGCAACGCACAGATCGGAGGGCACAAGGCATGACCCACCGCTATGACGACATTATCAACCTGCCGCATCATGTCTCGCAGAAGCACGCACCGATGGCTCGGGCCGACCGCGCGGCGCAGTTTTCGCCCTTTGCAGCGCTGACCGGGCTGGACGCCGCCCTGCGGGAGACCGCCCGCCTGACCGACCAGCGCATCACCCTGGACGAGTACGAGCAGGCCGCACTGGACGAAACGCTGCAAACCGTGCGGGATACACTGACCAAAAAAGAGCATCCTACCGTGGAAGTCTGCTATTTTGTGCCCGACACCCGCAAGGCAGGCGGTGCCTACTGCACCGTGACCGGCGTGGTAAAGAAGATGGCAGAGTTTGAGGGACTGCTGATTTTGGCTGACGGCACCGAGGTACCAATGGGGGAGATCGCGGTTTTGGAACTACACGGATAACGGAACGGAAGGGTCAAAAACAACACAGCTATTTCAAAAGCATCAAGAAAACAAGATCGACATGCTGAACGGGTCGATTCGGAACAAGCTGCCGCTGTTTGCACTGCCTGTGGCGGCTACCGCTGTGCTGGAGCAGCTGTTCAACGCGGCGGCCTGGCCATGGTGGGCATAGGTGTACCTTGTCTTCCCCTGCAGCCGCACCTTCCAAACTATCATGCTGGTGTATCCGATCAGTTTGTTGTTTACCATGCTGTTGATTTTGATTGCACTGGTGTGGTTATAGACCGACCAGGAGATTTGCGTGATTTTTTGTTTCGGTGCTTCGGCCCTGCCTACTTTGCGGCAGGGCTTTTTTATAAGAAAAGAGGGACCGCAAGGTGGTCCCTCTTTCGCACTGCATGCTATTATACTTTTTTCAGCAACCCATCATCAGTTAAAACCGCCGTATCCCCTTCGTTAATATCCGCGGCGGCCAAAGCTGCATCGGGGTAGGGGAGTACCCGCTTCACCCCGTCGGGCGCAACCAGGGTCACATCGACCAAAACCTCCGCCCCCGGGGCGGGTTCCTCGCAGCCGTACATCTGTTCGTCTATGCGTTTTACTACATAAGTCATGGCGGCACCTCACTCGCTACGCAGGCGCTTGTGCAGCTTTTTTCTGCTTGTACATGGCGGTGTCGGCCTGCTTTCGCACGCTGTCCAGCACCTGCAGGCCGGAGCGGCAACCCACCCTGCCTATATTAAATATAGTGTAACACACCATTTCCCAAAAAACAAATATTCCGACAAAATTCTTTTTCGAGCGTAAAACCCGTGCAGTGCTAAGTTGTGCGGATTGCATAAAGGTTAGGTTAATCCCTACAAACTGCAGGGTAATCTATCGTACTTCGTAACTTTTTTCACCATGGGCAAAGAATGAGCGATACATCGTTTGTTAACAATTATTTCAAACTTTTTCTATTTTCTTGAAATATATTATTGCTATTTTGCATAAAAACTGCTATACTTAACACGATCTTTCAATCACATTGCGCTTACGCACCTTTGTAAGCGACTACCATGAGAAGGAGGAATTTTTTTATGGAATTTGTGATTGGCATTATCCTCGTCCTGACCTTTTTCGGCCTGGCCTACTACTGCGTAAAAGGTCACAACCTGATGATCGGCTTCCTGATCATCTCCATCGTCTGGACTGTCCTTTCTCTGCTGGGCACTCTGGTCGCATCTCCCACGTTTATTGCAGAGAACCCCATCCTGCAGTTCGGCGGTGACTCCGGCACTACGCTGGTTTCGATCCTGAACAAGATCTACCAGTCCGCCCCTGAAGGCTGGGGCACCACGCTGGTCAACGTCTGCTGGGGTGCCTGGTTTGGCCGCGTCCTGATGGAGACCGGCATCGCCTCCACCCTGATCCGTAAGACTGTTGAGCTGGGCGGCGACCGTCCCATCATCACCATCGTTCTGCTGAACGTTGTGACCGCCTTCATCTTCACCGCCATGATGGGCGCCGGCCCCGTTATCGCCATCGGCGTTATCGTCCTGCCCATCCTGATGTCCCTGGGCATCCCCAAGGCAATCGCCATGTTCACCTTCATGGGTTCGGTCTCCGCTGGTATGTACCTGAACCCCGTCCTGCAGTTCTCTCAGCTGCGCGCCTTCATCTGCGCTTCTGATGAGATGCCTGAGTTCTCCTTCAGCTGGTACACCTCTCACTGGGGCATCTATGCGCTGATCATCAGCGTCGTGGTTGTCTCCGTGCTGACCGGTATCTACCTGAAGATCGGCAAGAAGAGCCACGCCTGGGCTGCCCAGGCTGCCCCGAAGAACACCCAGACCGAGGCCCCGCTGATCGCCCTGATCCTGCCCATCGTTCCCGTCGTTCTGAAGATCTGGCTCGACTTCTCCGTTATCGGCGGCTTCGTCATCGCTGGTTTCGCTGCCCTGTTCCTCTGCGGCAAGATGAACAAATCTTTCAAAGAGAACTGCCAGCTGGTCAACAAGCTGTACTATGACGGCGTGGTCGACACCGCTCCGCTGGTTGGCTTCCTGCTGACCCTGCCCATGTTCAACACCTGCGCTTCTTACGCTTCCCCGTACTTCAAGGAAGTTCTGGGCGGCATCATGCCCACCAATGAGTATGTGGTCTGCGCCCTGTTTGCAGCCCTGTCTATCCTGGGCTTCTTCCGTGGTCCCCTGACCCTGTATGGCTGCGGCGCTGCCACCCTGGGTGTGCTGTCCTCCGTTGGTCACTTCAGCGTGCCGTTCCTGTTCTGCGTGTTCACCATCCCGGCAACCACCGTCAACGTTGGTTCCTGCATCACCCAGAGCTGGATCGCCTGGGGCCTGGCTTACACCAAGGTCGAGTCTCGCGACTACCTGAAGCTGTCCATCCCGTTTGCTTACATCTGCTCCATTCTGCTGTACATCCTGACCGCCTTTACGGTCACCGGCCTTGGCCCCGAGTGGTTCCTTTCTTAAGGCCTGACGCAGCTTTGATTTAAGCAGCAAAAATTTGCCGCCCCAGTTAGTAGGCTGGGGCGGCTTTTTGTATATTTTTGCTCTCGCATTTTGGCGGCGTTTGTGCTATAGTAATGGCTGAGAAAATTTGTACGGCGGCCCGTGCTGCCGCAAAAGGAGTTGTTTTGTATGTATGATGAAGCTCTTTTAAAGGAACTGACCGAACTGGAAAACACCGTGCGGTTTGACAGTTTTGATTTTAACGATGCCTACGCCCTGGGCAGTGCCCTGCGTGCGGCGGGGGAGAAGGCTCCCAAGCCGATTGCGGTGCGCATTGTGCTGGATGGCATGATTTTGTATCAGTCCTTTCTGCCGGGCACCGACGCCACCAACAACAACTGGATGGACAAGAAGCAGCGCACTGTGCAGCTGACCGGCACCACCAGCCTGCGCGCCGCCGTGGAGCGGGAGCTGTACGGCGCCAAGGCCCCCTGGCAGCATGACGAGGAGCACTACGCCTTCTGCGGCGGCGGCTTCCCGCTGTACGTCAGCGGTGAGTTCCGCGGTGCGGCGATTATTTCCGGTTTGCCGCATTTGAAGGACCACGCGCTGCTGTGCGAAACGGTGAAGGCTTACTGGGAAAGTAAGAAAAAATAAGTTTTGATTGGCTTTTTGCGGCCGGCGGGGGACACCACCATGCGGTGTCCCCCTTTTTTAACGGCTTCTAGCCACTATTGCGTATGGTCACAAAAAAGGTAGGCCTTGGATAAGATGCCACGAAAAAAAGACGTCACCGCATGGTGGTGACGCCCGCAAAGCAACATATTAAAATCAAAGCGTAAACTGAATCCCGCAGAATACTGCGTAAATTACCAGCAGCGCCACACCCTGCACACGGCTAAGCTTTCCCTTAACCAAGGCCGGCGCGGTCAACAGTACCATAACCGCAATCATAACGGGGATTTCCAGCACCAGGCTGGAGTTCATGCCGAAGATCGTGGCGCTCTGTGGCACCGTGAAGGGGGCCAGCGCGACCGACACGCCGCTGACCAGCACCAGGTTGAACACGTTGGCGCCGACCACATTGCCCAACGACAGGTCGCTGTGGCCCTTGATGAGCGAGGTAATGGCCGTGACCAGCTCCGGCAGGGACGTGCCCAGCGCCACAAAGGTCAGCGCGATAACGCTCTCGGGTACGCCCAAAGCCTGGGCGATCAGGGTGCCGTTGTCCACCAGCAGGTTGGCGCCCATGGCGATCAGCACCGCGCCCAGCACCAGCAGCATCAGCATACGGGGCAGGGGCATGGTCTCTTCTTCCTCTTCATGCTCCTCTGCAGGGGCGTTCTTCATCTGGTGGATGTTGGCCGCGATGTAGGCCACGAACATCGCCAGCATGATAAAGCCCATGGGGCGGGTGAACTTGCCGAAGCCGTAAGCCGCCACGCAGTAGATGGCCGCCGCCGCAAAGAAGAACAGCACCGGTATTTTCAGCGTTTTGGGGTTCACTTTGCCCGGGCGCACCGCAATGGTGATAGCCGCGATCAGCGCCGCATTGCAGATGACCGAACCGATGGCGTTGCCGTAAGCGATCTCGCCGTGGCCGGACAGCGCCGACATCGTGGAGACCATGACCTCGGGCAGGGTAGTGCCGATGGACACCACTGTGGCTCCAATCAGCAGTTCGGGCAGATGGAACCGCCGCGCCAGCGCCGATGCGCCGTCCACGAACCAGTCGCCGCCTTTAATGAGAAACAACAGCCCGACAATAAACAGCAGTACAGGGATCAGCATAAAAACTCCTTTTTTTCATAGTTGGCAGTTAAATTTGCATATTTTATCAGTATACCATATTGTAGCAAAATTGCAACAGCCCGGCCGCCAGATTGACAAATTTCGACATGCAGGGTAGAATGGGGCCAAACGGAAAGGGGGGCCGGCCTATGACCTGGACCGAAGCCAGCGGCACCTACTGGATGGCCGTGCTGATTATGGGTGTTTTGGGGTACATCAAGCAGAAGGAGCTGCTATGGCGCAACGCCGACCAGCGCCGCCGCGTGTACACCCGCAACCCCACGCTGCCCTGCGATTATTTGGGGGCGTTTAGTTTGGGGGAATTCTGGGGGTACCTGCTGCAGGTGTTTGGCACCCCAATGCCGGTGTTTGCCGGTAAAATTTTGCATCGCGCCCTGACCGTGATTACCGACGACCTTGCCAGCGCCCTGGTGGCCCTATGGGTGTTGTTGATGGCTGTTATATTACCGTTGGTCGTGGAAATTTTTGTGGACCGCTGGTATTATGGGACGAATGCGTTTGATAAGTGATTTTCCTACGCTTGCGGCTTGAGACTTCCTTCACCGGCCACCTTGCGGCCAGTTTCTCGTTCAAACAGCATTTTGCTTTTTATGTGTTCCTTTTGGAGCCCCAAAAGGAAGGCCTAACGGCGGCCTGCCATTATAAAAGGCACTGCCGTAAGGTAGGCAGGACCGATAAGGTGCAGACAAAAATCACTCCTGGTCGGCAGTTTTCTGTCCAATATGCGCTTCGATGGCCGAGCGGTCCAGTTCCTCACCAATAATGATAAGCACTTCCTGCCCATCGGGAATAGCCTCTACGTGCATCGTGTCGCGGGTGGCATTCAGTTCGCACCAGCCGTCAACGGTCTGCAAAAAGCCCTTGATGCGCAAAATATGCCCGCAGGCCGGATCAGCAAACAGTGCCCGGGCGGCATCCTGCAGCTGGGGCAGCGTAAGGTGCAGCTCCATGAAATACAGCGACGTGAACGCCTTGTGCTCGTCAAAATGCAGCTTGACGTAGCTGGCTTGACAGTGGCCGCAGCTGTCCAGCCGCTGCATATCGGCGTCGGTCAGGGCGTCCCAGGGTTTGCACATCGCATCGGTGTCCGCAGCAAAGCGGCGGGCGCAGTGGCAGGCTTCCAGCGCACGGTTCAAATGCGCCAGTGTTGCCTCAGCCTGGCCGGGGGCGGCCAGCTGGCAGCGGCTCATCAGCACCATGCCCGCGCTGGCGGCTTCGCTGGCCAGCAGATACTCGCCTTGGGGGCTGAGCTGCGTTTCCAGCAGCGCGTCCATAATGGCAATAACATTGCCAAGCGTGTACCAGCGGTCCAGCGGCTCGTCCCGCAGCACGTCATAGAACTCGTCCACATCGAAAATGCCGCTGGGTTCCACCAGTACGCGGTCAAAGCCCTGCATCGCCAGCGAGATCAGCTTGGTGCGCATCCGGCGCTGGTGGGTGTCGCAATCGCAGCCGCCGCTGATGGTCTCGATGTCGCAATTGTCGCCCAGCAGATCCTGCAGCAGCATTACGTCGACATTCACCGCGCCGAAGTCATTTTCCAAAATGCAGACGCGCTGCCCGCGGGCATTGAGCCAGTGCACATATTTGCGCAGAAACGTTGTTTTTCCTGCGCCTAAAAAGCCGGTTATTAAGTCGACCTGTACCATAAACTTTCCCTCTTTCTATTGCACCGGGCCATCAGCGATCCGGCTCGCAGTCCAAAATGGACGGGATGTTCGTCCAGCGAGGCATATCGCCCTTGTAGCACTCATGCAGCCAAGCCACGGCAGCGTCCAGCCCCGCCTGACTGCCCTCAAACTCAGCGGATCGTATCTTTTCCTCGGCGGTGTGCTCAACGCTCCACGGCCCGGGCCAGACCGTAACGGTCAAAAACTCGATCTTTCGCTTGCCGCTCTCGTCCGCCGGGTCGGCCTTTTTGCCCGGCGTAATGACATACCGCATCCCTTGCTCCGCCCCCGAGTAGGGGTTGCCATTGTGAAACCAGTGATAAATTGGAAAAGCGTCTAACATAATATTTCCTTCTTTGTAAAAAAGAAAAGAGGCTCCCTCTCGGGTAAGCCTCTTTCTTAATTTGGAGCGGGATACGAGTCTCGAAGCCTATTTTTTGACCGTATCACCGCTGTGTATAAGGCAATTGCACCCGAAAAGCGTTTATTTTTCTTTTTTATTGTGTTATAATTCGGACTTTCAAAATTGTATCATGCGGCGCATTTACAGTAACGCATCCAGGCGCTTACGAGCATCTTCCAGCATTTGGGGCTTGAGGGCCATGTAGACCTCGTGGATCATCTTTGCATTGGCGTGACCCACCAGCTGTATTGCAATTTCCTCCGGCACACCAGCCATGGCCAGCATGCAGACGTACTCATGGCGGAACTGGTGACCGCAGACAGGGACGCGCCAAGTGCTGTACTTCACAACCTCGCTGCGACCGCGGCGGTACACGCGCTTGGTGTGAACAACTTCCTCGCCCACGCCGTACTTGCGCCAGAAGCGCTGCCACATCGTTTCGTATTTTTTCAGTGTGATTGGCTTGGTGTCCAACCCGATGATGTAGGTGTCCGACGGCAGGTGGCGGATTGGCTCCAATGCCTCGGCCAGCATGGAGAGCAGGGGAACTTTGCGGATGCCTGCGGGGGTCTTGGTGTAGTCTCGCATGTGTGGCGCGTTGTTAATGTGCTCCACGGATTTGTAGATGTGGATGACCCGCTTTTTAAAGTCGATGTCCTTCAGCTGGATGCCCAGCATCTCGCCGCGGCGCTCTCCCGTGCAAAGGTACGCCACCGGCAGCAGCGCATCCGGGTCCAGGTAGTGATCCTTGACGATCTGCACTTGCTCCTCGGTAGGCGGTGGACGCTTGCTGCGGGGCAGGCCGCGAGGCATCCGGGTCTGCACTGCAGGGTTGCAGTCACCGCGCCACTTGGGACTATCGATCCAGAACTGGTAGATGTTGTTGATGACGGTTTTCTGGTTGCTGACGGTCGAAGCGGAACAGCCCTCGAAAACAGGGGAGCGCAGGAACTCGGCGATCATGTAGGGCTGGATCTCCCGCATGCGGTACTCACCCAGAGCCTCCCGGGCGCGGCGGATATTGGGCATGTAGCTGCGCCGGGTACCCTCTTTCATCTTTTCCACAATTGCCTGGTACTCGTCTGCCACGACAGAGAACCACGGCCCGGAATCGCGGGTAATGATACGCTGGCACTCCTGCTCCTCGTATTCTTCCTGGGCTTTCTGGATGTCGGCCCACACCTTGGCCGGGTCCTTGGCGGTGAAAGTCCGCCGTTTGTCGCCGATCAGTTCATTGCGTTGGTAGCGGCCATCCTTGCGCAGGATGAGCCCTGCTGTAATTTTGCGACGCATATTTTTACCTCCCTCAGGGTACACTTTGACAAGCCTGCCCGAAGGTGGTACAATACGAATGGTTGGGTCGTGCTGTACCACCATGTGGGCAAGCTGATCTATCAAAACGCTCCATGATTGCCGTCGTGGGGCGTTTTTTCTTTTTTGTTATTCTGCCATGTTCTCGGAATCCCAAGACGTGACAAGTTCGCCGGAGTCAGCGTTGACGAAATCCACGTGGATATTTTCCGGGATATCGCCGCTTACGATGCCGTAGGTCTGGCCGCAGGTGGCGAAAATAAGCACCGACATAGAATCACTAATGGCGGTCTCGCCGGGCTTAGTGGTGGTCGTTACAGTAAAATTCGTATAATCCTCGTTGTGGTCAATGGCTGTAAAGTTGGGATAATCCTCTGTGCCAACCATACCATCCAGCGTGGACTGGATGGATTCTGAGATACCGTCCACGATAGCCTTGTGCTGGTCTTTGCTCATCACATAGGTGACGCTGCCATCCTCGTTGATCTGACCGCTGTGGACCTTGCCGTCCGCGACCTGCTGGTCGATTTCCTCCTGGGTGATGTCAGTAGCAAAATCGGCAGGGAAGGTGATGGTCACATCGAAAAGGCCTTTATCCACGTCGATGCTGCCGATGTCGCTTAGGGCCTGCTCGGCCTCATCGACCGTCGCATCCAGTTCAGAATCTGCCGAGGGTTCTTCGGCGGTTGCCTCGGATTCCGAGGACGCCGGAGCCGTTGCTTCAGACGATGCCGCCGGGGTGGATGTACCGCAAGCGGTAAGACCGGCCAGCATGATGGCGGCGAGGGTTAAAGAAAGTTGTTTTTTCATGGGATCCCCCTTGCATTTTATGTGCTATTTCACGGCTCAGCGCCATTCCTTTTATTGTACATCTACCACCTTATTGCCCTTGCTGCGGTTGCACCGCCAACAAAGAGTTTGCAGATTATCCTCGGTCGTCAATCCTCCCTTGGACACAGGGATGATGTGGTCGATTTCCAGTAAAAGATGCGGTTCAGCCTCAATTGATGCACCGCAGCATTTACAAGTAAAATGATCACGTTCTTTGATATGCTGGCGGAGTTTACTGGTCATAAGCGCCCGCTGTCCCGCCACGCTCTTGCTGAACTTGATTTTTTCAGACAGGTAGACGACAAAACGGTTCAGGTTGTCGATATCCATAACGACATCGTAAGTCGTACCTGTGTTGCCCCCCGCACTAGTATACTTGAATTCATATTTAGGGAAGTATAGTGTACTGAAATCCACTTCCTCAAAGCCAAGGTTCTTTTCCAGCTTCTTTTGACTGAACTTTTTGATAGCCCAGGGAATGTCCGCGGAAATGCTCTCCAAAATTGCCTCACGCTCAGCCTTTAGAGCAACCTTGCCGTCTTCAGCTGCGGAGAAATCATTCAAGGCCGTTTCAAATTTTTCCAGGGTTTCCTCATCAGCCTTAATGCCAAAGTATTTGCAGATGTACTTAAAAGGTTCTTTCCGCGCGTTATCGCAAACGGTGCGAGAGCACTCGTAAATGTAAGGTGCGTACGTTTGATTCTTCAGTGCATCACGCTTGACGTTCCATCGGCTGTTGTCGTGATAAACAGCCTCTCCATAGTCCGTACGATTTACCACAAGCGCTGTGCTTTTCAGCTCTTCGATGTGGTCGTTTAGATCGTTGCAATCTTGGATGTGATTTTGGATTTTTCCTTTTATAGCGCTAAAACTCTCACCTTTAAAATAGATAGAAGCGTAAATTTGATAAATGATCGCAATCACAGCCAAAAGCAACAGTAGTGGCCACGCATAGACTAACAGCGCAAGGATAAGGAAAAAGACTAAGCATCCTGTCAAAGCGTTCATTGAAACACATCTCCTCTTATAATACCACCGAAGCGGATTTTACCGGTTGAAGTCTATACCCCTGCATTCCGTCCAGTAGTGCAGGGCTTCTTTTATATAATCCTCGTCAAGGTTAAAATACTCGGCCAACTGCCAGGGCTCGGTAAAGCCGCAGGCCATGGCGTGGCGCAGTTCCTCCACAGGCAGATACTTTTCGACCGAGGCCGCAAAGGCTTTGTTCTCGGCCTGTTCCTTGATCTCGTAGGGGCTGTACGCCAGGTAGAACGCCCCGCTCAGATAGTGCCCGGCTTCGTGGGCCAGCACAGTGCGTTCTTTGGCAGCCGTCTTGCAGTGCGAACGGTCGATGACCAGGAAGTTATCCATAAAGGCGATGGCAGTGTTGGCTTTCAATTTCAGCTCGGCCACATCCACCCCAAGCCCTTGCAGGTCATTATACATTGCACCGACAGACGTGTTCATCTACTTAAACACCAGTTCCTTTTCGTTTGTTTCGCTCTGCCTTAACGCGCATCGATGCCATGATGTCGTCGATGTCATCCTCGGTCAGGTGGTCTTTCACCTTACCATAAAAGGCAATCAGTTGGTCTTTCATTTCGGTTTCCGGCTGAACTTCGCCGATCAGATCATCCACGGACACCCCGAAATACGCCGCCACCTTCGCGAGAGTTTCGCCGGAAGGTGTGGCCCCGGTCTTTTTCCACTTAGTTACCGTTGAATTGCTCAGCCCGATTTCGTCTGCTGCCCGGCTAAGACTTATGCCTTTGTTTTTACAAAGTGCGGCATATACGTCATAAAACACAATTTCCGACGCTCCTTTTTGTGCAGAGCGCTAAAACTAACCAAATTCAGAATTTACGCTTGACTTTCTAACCAAATTCAGATATTATAGTGACACAGATTGAATTTGGTAAGGCATAGAAAGCCCCCACAGTCTGTTGGCTTTGGAAAGATTTTTGCGCTGATATTTGTTGGCGCTTTTATCTTACCGCAAAATCTAACCAAAGTCAAGTTTTTATGAAAAAGGAGGTTAGATTTGTATGCCTGCACAATGGACGGGTGAACTTGTTGGGAAAATGCACAATGCGGGTGTCACTGCAAAGCAGCTGGCAGCCGAGATGGGCAAGAACCCCAAGTACGTTTCCCAGGTCTTGAATGGGCACTATTCGCCCAAAAAGGCAGAGACCGAGTTCAACGAAGCTTTCAAACGACTTGTCTCTCCCGAAGCCTGACCCCATTATACCACCTTGCCTGTCCCATTGTCCGGACCGGCAAAATTCGACAAGGAGATGATGCTTTCATGCCCCGCGAAAAGCCTTTGTACCACGACACACTGTCCAGCGTACGCGCCCGCGCCACCGAACTGTTCCCCGGCGAACTGCTGTTTGGCCCGACCAAGGTTGCAAAGATCCTGGGCCGCAGCCGCGCCTGGGTATATCGACACTACGGCAGTTTCAACAGCATGACCGTCGAGCAGATTGCAAGCCTGATTTGCTGAACCACGAAAGGAGAAACATTATGCCCACAAACAAAGAGGCCGCCCGGGTGTTGGCGCACCCGAACGGCCAGAGACGTGAACTCACGCAAATTCACAATCATATTTTACTGCATGTCGTGCGTTTTGGCAAGGTTTTTTGCAAGACCTGCGCGGTGATGCTGGCCCTGCTGGGGCTGGCCGCGCTGGCAGCCTTGCCCACGGCCACCGTCTCGGCGGTGCTGACGCTGATCGGTGCCATCGTCGCCCTGAACTGGGTCTGCGGCGCATGGTTTACCCTGTGCGAAATGGAGGGGATGCTGCAATGACACCGTATGTAATGCGCGAGGCATTCCGCACCAACGCGCCGGACAAGCTCCTCGAGTTTTACCGCACCGTGCAGGACATTCTGCACAACAAAAGCATGACCGAGATCGAACAGCTGAACCGCATCCGCATAATGGCCGGGGCTGCCGCCTGCGGCGAGGGCGAATGCGCTGACATGCTGGCATTGGCAGGGGAGGTGACGCCCCATGCGTAACCCGCGGAACGGGCAGTTCACCACGCCCGAGAAAGAGCGCTGCCGCCGCCAACAAGAGCAGCTCAGCCGAGCCAAAGCTGCTGTATTTATGGCCGTGCAAAAACTTGGCACCCTGCATTCCACCAGCGAGCAGGCGCAGCACAGCATGATGGACGTCTGCTACTACCTTGGCCGCGCCACCGCGATGCTGGAAGATCTGGACGAGGCGATCGCCCATGGTTGAGCACATCGACACGGGCCTTGCACAGCCCGCCAATGAGGCCGAATGGCTACAACAGCGCCTTTGCGGCATTGGTGCCAGTGAGGCCAGTGCCATCATCGGCAAAAATCCCTACATGACTAATCAGCAGCTATGGTACTACAAAACGCAGCGTCGCCAGCCGGAGGACATCAGCGGCAAAGCCTGTGTGCGGTATGGGCACGAGGCAGAGGCCCCCATCCGGGAGCTATTCGCCCTAGACCACCCGGAATATACCGTCCAGTACGGCGGTGCTTTTGACATGGTACGTCATCCGCAGTATCCGTGGCTATTTGCCACACTGGACGGGCGTCTACTGGACAAAGATGGCCGCCGGGGCATCTACGAGGGTAAAACCACAGAGATTTTGCGCAGCATGCAGATGGAAAAGTGGACCTACACCGATGAAGCCGGCCACCGTCAGGGCCGTGTCCCGGACAACTACTACGTCCAGATCCTGCACCAGCTGTTGGCTACCGGTTGGGATTTTGCCGTGCTGAACTGCCGGTTCAAGCGTTTTTACCGTGACGGCAGCCGCGCCGAGACCCGCTGCTATCGTTTTGAGCGGGCTGACCTGCTGGATGATCTGAACTATTTGCTGCAGGCTGAGATCGCGTTTTGGGGCTATGTGCAGAGTGACACACTGCCCGACCTGATCCTGCCCTCTATATAAAAGGAAGGAACCTGTTATGGTACAGATGATTATCTCCGCGCCGGGGGAGCAGCCGTTGCCCGCCGTAGCGTGGAACTACGAGGAAGTCAAGGCCGAGGTTGAAGCCAGCCTTGCCCAATATAAAGACCGGGCCTACACACCCGAAACGATCTGCGGTGCCAAGGCAGACCGCGCAGCGCTCAATAAGCTGGCCGATGTGCTGGCTGCCAAGCGCCGGGAGGTAAAGGCCCAGTATCTGGCCCCCTATGAGAATTTTGAACGCCAGTGCAAAGAGGTCGAGGGTATGATCGCCGCCGCGTCAAAGGCTATCGATGCACAGGTCAAGGAATTTGAGGGTGTTGAAAAGGAACGCAAGCGCGGCACCATTATCGAGATCTACCAATCCATCGCCGGTGAGTTGGTTGCCATGGTACCGCCCGCCGCTGTCTGGAACCCCAAGTGGCTAAACAAAACCTACAGTATAGATGCCATCCGCATGGAACTGGAAGCCACCGTGCAGCGCATCCATGAGAGCATGGAGACCATCCGCCAGAGCTGTGGGCAGGATGCCCCCGCCTGCCTGGATGTGTACCTGAATGATGGGTTGAGCCTGAGCGCCGCCATCCGCAAGCACCAGCAGCTGGAACACATCCGACAACAGGAAGCCGCCCGACCTGTAGCACCGGAACAGTTGGCCGGGCTGCGGCACCAGCTGACAGGGGAGACACCCGTTGCACCGCCCGCCGCCACTGAAAATGCAGCTGAGGCCACGCCCCCTATAGAACTGTACATGGATTTCCGGGTCTACTACACCCGAAAAGCAGTTCTGGACAGCCTGAAGAAGTTTTTAGTGGAAAATCACATCAAATTTGGCCGCGTACCGGCCACACAAGAAAAATAAGGAGAACTCGCTATGGCACAATATGGAAACGCCCTTGTGAAAAAGGCAAAGACAACCTCGGAACAGCCCTGCACCTTTACCGCCAACGGGGTAGAAGTCAAACTGACACCTGCCACTGTGAAGAACTATCTGGTCAGCGGCAACGCCGAACGCATCACCGACCAGGAGGTCGTGATGTTCATCAACCTGTGCAAATACAACGGCCTGAATCCCTGGCTGCGCGAGGCGTACTGCATCAAGTATGGCAGCTCGCCCGCCACGATGGTGGTCGGCAAAGAGACCTTCCAAAAGCGGGCCGATGCCGACCCGAACTATAACGGCGAACAGGCCGGTGTCATTGTTGAGACCGCGGATGGCCAAATCGAGCGGCGCGAAGGCTGCCTTGTGCTGGAAAATGAACAGCTGCTGGGAGGCTGGGCCAAGGTCTACCGCAAAGACCGCCTTTACCCCAGTACTGCCGAGGTCAGCATGACCGAGTATACCGGCCGCAAATCGGATGGTAGCCCCAATGGCCAGTGGAGCGGCAAGCCTGCCACGATGATCCGCAAGGTGGCGCTGGTGCAGGCCTTGCGTGAGGCGTTCCCCGCGCGGTTGGGTGCCTTGTACACCGCCGAGGAGCGCGGCTATGCTGAGCCGGTAGAGGCGACCTTCAATGAGGTGCCTGAGGAAGATGCCCCCACACCCCAGCAGACCTCTGGCAAGACCCCCATGCCGGACGCTGCACCGGCCCCCAGCGATGCCGATGATTTCTTTGCCGGCGTAGAGTAAGCGGGTGTAGCCTATGGCGCGTGAGTATGTGTGCCTCTATCACAGCTACTTAAAATCGGTTGAACCCCTCAACGACGCGGAGCGCGGGCGTTTGTTCACAGCATGCCTAACCTACAGCATGACGGGCGCAGAGCCTGATCTCCGTGGGAACGAGCGGTTTGTTTGGCCGACGATTCGGGAGCAGATAGACAGAGACACCAAGAAATACAGCGATTTCTGCAAAAAGCAGCAGGAAAACATCCGCAAACGGTGGGATACCACCGTATACGATGGTACATCTGGTATACCAGACGATACCAAACATACCAAAGAAAAGGAAAAGGAGAAGGAGAATATACTATCTTCTCCTAACGTCGAAGATAGTATAGCGCGTACACCTGCGCGGAAACGATTTACCCCACCCACACTGGCAGAGGTGACCGCCTATTGCCGTGAGCGCCAGAACGCCGTAGACCCCCAGCGGTTTATTGACTACTACACTGCCAACGGCTGGAAGGTGGGCAAAAACAGCATGAAGGATTGGAAAGCCGCGGTGCGTACATGGGAGGGCAAGCAGCGGGATAGTGCCACCGCACAGCGCAGCAGCCTGAATGAGACCCGCGCGGTGCTGCGCCGCATTGCAGGAGGTACCCCATGACCTACGAGGAAACTGCCCGGTTTTTGAACGGTGCCCTGAACTACTGGCCCACGTTGTTCCGTGGCAATGACCCGGAAGCTATGACCCAGGCATGGGCGGTGGCGCTGGCTGAGATCCCCTATGCAGCCTGTGCCCGCGGTGTTGTAAAGCTGGCCCAAACGATGAAGTTTCCGCCCAGCATCGCCGAAATATGCGCAGCTGCAAAAGAGTGCATGCCCGCCCAGGTAACGCAGCTGGACAAGCTCCTTGCCATCACCTGCCATGAGGAGTTAGGGCTCGACACGCCCCTTTACCGCCAGATGCAAGTTGAGAGCTTGCCCGATTCCGACATCAAAAAATTGAGATAAAACGACATAAATGGAGATTCGCTATGAAAAACGCTACTCAATCCAGAAAGCAGGTGGGCGATGTATGACTTACCGGGAATTTCTGGAAAACAAGATCGATATTGCCCCGCAAAGCGGTATTGAGGTTGATCCTGCCGAAATCAGCCCAGCCCTGAAAGACCACCAGCGTGTTTGCGTCCTGTGGGCGCTGCGCGGTGGACGGCGCGGCCTTTTTGCCCGGTTCGGCCTGGGCAAGACCGTCATGCAGCTGGAATGGTGCCGCATCCTGCAAAAGCACATCGGCGGTCAGACGCTGATCGTGATGCCGCTGAACGTCATGCCAGAGTTTCGTGCGGACGCTGTACATCTGCTGGGGCTGGACGAACCGCCTTACTGCCGCACCATGGCCGAGGTGAAAGCCTGCCAGGCGCCCATCATCCTGACCAACTATGAGCGCGTCCGGGATGGGGACATTGACCCGCATTACTTTACGGCCGTAAGCCTGGACGAAGCGGCCACGCTGCGCAGCTTTGGCAGCAAGACCTATCAAGAATTTATGCAAAAGTTCAAGGGTGTACGGTATAAGCTGACCAACACCGCCACGCCCAGCCCCAACCGCTACAAAGAACTGATCCACTACGCCGGATTTTTGGAAGTGATGGACACCGGGCAGGCGTTGACGCGGTTTTTCAAGCGCGATTCGACCAAGGCCAACAACCTGACCCTGTACCCAGGCAGGGAGCGGGAGTTCTGGATCTGGTGTGCTAGTTGGGGACTGTTTCTGCAAAAGCCATCCGACCTTGGCTTTTCGGATGAGGGCTACAGCCTGCCGCCTATGGATATTCGCTACCACAAGTTGACCAGCGCTGAACGCCCGGCCGATTTTGAGCCGGACGGCCAGCTTAAACTGGGCCATGATGCCGCCATGGGACTGACCGATGCCGCGCGGGAAAAGCGCGACAGCATCGAAATCCGCGCTGCTGAAACCGCCCGTATTGTGGCTGCTGCACCTGACGACCACTTTGTAATTTGGCACGACCTCGAAGAAGAGCGCCGCGCCTTGAAGCGGGCCTTGACGGAGATGGTGGACATCTACGGCAACATGGACTTAGAGACCCGCGAACGGCGCGTCATGGACTTTGCGCAGGGACGTACCCGGCTGTTCGGCACCAAAAAAGGCCTGTCTGGGTCGGGCTGCAACTTCCAGCGGTACTGCCACAGAGCCATCTTTATGGGCATCGACTACGAGTTCAACGACTTTATCCAGGCCGTCCACCGTATCTACCGCTTTTTGCAGCAAAATCCGGTCATCATCGACATCCTGTACATGGATACCGAAAGCGAAGTGCTGCTGACTTTGCAGCGCAAATGGCGGCAGTACGATGAACTGAGCGCCCAGATGGAAGAAATCATAAAAACCTACGGCCTGGGCAGCCTTGCCCTGGAAGCCCTGAAACGAACGATAGGATGTGAGCGTGTGGAAGTCACCGGCAAAAACTATACCGCCATCAACAACGATTGCGTTGAGGAGGTGCGCAGCTGGCCCGCGGACAGTATTGACCTGTATGTGACCAGCATTCCTTTTGGCAATCACTACGAATACAGCCCCAGCTATAACGATTTTGGCCATAACCCGGACGATGCAGAGTTTTTCAAGCAGATGGACTACCTGACCCCGGAACTGCTGCGCACCTTGAAGCCGGGCCGCGTGGCGGCCATCCATGTAAAAGACCGTGTGCAGTTTGGCAACGTCACCGGCATGGGGATGCCGACGATTGAGCCGTTCCACGCGGATTGCATCTCGCACTTCATCCGCCACGGCTTTGCCTACTTTGGCATGATTACCGTTGTTACCGATGTGGTGCGGGAAAATAACCAGACCTACCGCCTGGGCTGGACCGAGCAATGTAAGGACGGCACCAAAATGGGCGTAGGCTGCCCGGAATACATCCTGCTGTTCCGCAAACTGCCCACCGACCACAGCAAAGGCTATGCCGATGTGCGGGTAAGCAAAGACAAGGCCAACTACACCCGCGCACAATGGCAGATTGATGCCCATGCTTTCTGGCGTTCAAGCGGCGACCGGCCTTTCGGGCGGGAAGATTTGGAACGCATCCCGGTAAGCAAGCTGCAAAGCGTTTACCGCAAGTATAGCCGAGGCACCGTTTACGACTACAACGAGCATATAAAACTGGCCGAGGAACTCGACAAAGACGGCCGCCTGCCGTCCACCTTTATGGTGGTAGCACCCGGCAGCTGGGACATGACCGTATGGGACGACATAAACCGCATGCGCACACTCAACACCAGCCAGAGCCGACGCCGCCAGCAGATGCACGTCTGCCCGCTGCAGCTGGATATTGTGGAGCGGCTCATCAACCGCTATTCTAATCCGGGCGATCTGGTAGCTGACCCTTTTGCCGGCCTGTTCACAGTACCGTATCTGGCTGTAAAGATGGGCCGAAAGGGGAAAGGCGTGGAGCTGAACCCAGATTATTTCCGCGATGGCGTAGGTTACTGTGAAACCGCCGATGCGGAGCAGAGCGCCCCCACGTTGTTTGACCTGATGGAAGAAGGGGAGGAGGCCGCCCATGCGTGACCTTTTACAAGAAAAAGACCGCACACGGGAGGCGGTCTCTCAAATCGTATCGTGGTGCTTGGTTATTGCGCTGCACCAGACCGAGGGCATCGGAAAAAAGCGGCAGGATGACGTAGCCGCCAAGGCGCTGGTTATCCAGGAAGCTGCCGCAAAGAGGCTGGCCCGGCAATCGCGGGAGGAAGTCATCGCCTGGCTGCGCAGCAAACTGGACAGACTTGATTTGCCGGATGGTGCCCTAACTTTTCGCGTACCGTTACGGCGGGCACCCAAAAGTCGCCGTGAGCAGGAGCTGCGCATCGCCGGGGATCAGGCCGCCACTCTTACCTGGCTGATTTTCGCCCTGGCCATCCACCGAGCACTGCACTTTGGGGCACAGCGGCTTGTACGTCTGCATACCGCCACGCTGGAAAACTACCGTCAGTTCTCAGATTGGGAGCTTGACGGTGCCGATTGGGCATTTTCACGCCTGCAGCACTGTGCCCAACAGGCCTTGCAAGAAGAATTGGATATTGTAGAAACGCCCGAGGATGCCCCTACCGTGGAGCAAACCGCGACCGCCTACCTGCGGCAGAGCCAGATGCTGCAAGAACAGGTGGGGCGTGTTATAAAGGCTGCACAGCTTCCCACTGTTACCCAAAAACAGCCTCTGGCGGTGTTGAGTACACCCCACCTGCGGGCACTACTGGAAGGGGAGGACATATGAGCACTACCGCCCGGGAACTTTGTCCTACCGAGGATACTGAGCAGATCTGCCTGTTTCGCTGGGCTGCACTGCAAAGCAGCAAGTATCCAGAACTTGCCCTGATGTACCACATCCCCAACGGCGGCAAGCGCAGCAAATCTGAAGCTGCCAGGTTCCGCACCATGGGCGTAAAAGCCGGAGTGCCAGACATCTTTCTGCCAGTTAAGCGCAGCGGGCATTGGCTAACAGGCCCCTCCGACATGATCGCACCCTATAATGGCCTGTATATTGAGTTGAAACGCCAGCACGGAGGCACCGTATCCCCGGCACAAAAGACATGGATCGCCGCCCTGCGCAAAGCTGGTTATGCGGTCGAAGTCTGCAAAGGCTGGGAAGCTGCGGCTGCTGTTATCATGGATTATCTGGAGGGACGATACCGGCCTGTATATCAGGGATGAGAGCCATAATTACTGGCCTTCTTTATATGCCATAAGTGTGTCAAATGCCGTAAAGGTAAATCGTGTAATTAAATCGATAGAATATAACAGGTCTGGCGATTCACCTATTTGTTGAATATGTATTGGCAGCGAAAATTCGTTTTCGCCATCCTCATTCAATGGGGGAAAGTAGTGCGCATGAGCTCCATATTTTTTGAAGTGTAACTGTGTGCCATCATACATTTCGCCAATTTGAGCACCTGACAGAATGGTTTCCCCATTTGTATAATACGGAAATGTATGAACAAAACAATGTGTGCCGTGTTTTGTGTTCATTATGAACATATCATGCGATGTCAGAAACAATTTATCAGCCTTTAGCTGCTCCCTACTTGACCGAGGTCTTCCAAATGAATTACTCTCCATGTGCATAAGTTTTAATGAATAAGGGCCAGTATTTAACATTGGCGCAGACAACGAATCGCTGTGTTCTATAAACTTGTCTCGGTAATGGCAAATGGTTGCGTCAATTTGTCTTCCGTATCGGATAAATGATCTGTATACAAAAGAACTATGCCCTGGTAAGGTTTCAAAATTTTTCAATACCGAGTTAAGGCAGCTTCCAAAGCTTTTGGGCGTAATGCCACGTTTATCATCTTTCCCTATTTCGCTCAAGTAAAATCTCGTGAAATCGTTCAAGAATATTTTCGAATCTTTGAAAAAGTCAGAAACCTCCTTTTGGATTCTATCGCTAATTTCATGATATTTTTCATGCGCATTTAATGGGAAAATCGGTCCTATAAAATGCAACTCTGTTAAGAACTGCCGTTCGCCCATTAACTTGGAAATAGACTCAATTCTGTCCAAAAGGCTAATATAGCTTTTATAAACATATTCAAGTTTTGCAAAGTTCACATCTACCTTATCATTGTCTAAAAAAGCTTGATATTTAATATCCGCTTCTTTGCGGGCTGCAATCATTTTAAACACCATCCAAGGAGTAATTTATGTACAATGAATTATGCAACGAGTTATTATCTATTATACCAAATATTCAGTGGGATACGGAAGGGTGTAATGCAATAAAAGAAGCCGTTCGTATTCTTTCTACTTTACAGGAGGATAATCTTCATCATGTCCTATGAAGAAAAAGTCCGCTGGCTGCGGCGCTACCGTGATGCGCTGCGGCTGGAGGAGGAACTGCGGCAGGAGCTAGAAGCCCAGCGCGCCCGGGCCTGCAAAACCACAGCCGCCCTGACAGGCATGCCGGGCGGAGGAGGGGACGGCCAGGCGCTGCCCCGTGCGGTGGAAAGCATCGTGGCTGCCCAGCAGGAACTGCAGGCGCAGATCAACCTCTGCGGGGCGACCCGGCGCGAGGTGGTGGCCGTCCTTGACCAGGTTGCCGATGCGCGGGACCACGAGATCCTGCGCAGGCGGTATCTGTTGGGGCAAACTTACGAAAAAATTGCCGAAAGTCTAAATATAAGTGTTCGCTATTGTATAAAGCTACATAAGGCTTGTGTGCAAAAAGTACATATTTGTGAATAATCCACTTGACAAAAGTCACCTAGTGGAATATTATAAAGGTACCATATGATACTTTTCCAAAAGAAGGTGGTTCCTATCAATCCTAAAGTAGGACAAAGCGATGTGGACGCTTATCTGTCCGAAGTCCGCGAAGCAATAGCAGAAAAGCGATGTACTTTTCACTCCAATAAAACCAAAAACCGAGAGACCCTGTCAGGCTTGGGTTTAACTCTTAGTGATGTTTATGAAGAAATTTCTACACTAACGTACGACGATTATTGTTATGGCCCTGTGCCTGACAATCGTCCCAACTATGCAGACGAAAGTATCTGGGTATTTAAGAAAAAAGTAGACTGGCTGATGATATACATCAAATTAGAAATCGTCAGTTGTAACGGCAAAAGACTCGTTGTTCTCAGTTTTCATGAAGATAACGCACAATAATTACAGCTTTCTCAAAACCCATGTGGTACACTACTACCACAAAAAAGGAGGCTGAGCTTATGGCAAAATGGATTTGTTTAAACTGTTTGAAAGAACATGAATTGAACCCTATTTACGAAAACGAAGAATACATAATTAAAGGGAAAAAGGTTGTAATTACTGCGCTCAAGGCAAAATGTCCTTGTTGCGGAGAATACATGGAAAATGATGACATCACAGAGAGTAATTTGCAGTCTGCTTACACGACCTACCGCCAGGAGGAAAAACTTCTATCTCCTGATGAAATCAAAAAAATACGAAAGAAATACGGTGCAACACAGGTTGCTTTTTCGAAAATCCTTGGTTTTGGTGACAAAACGATTGCGCGTTATGAGGGTGGCGCTCTTCAAGATGCAGCGCCTAATAACCTGATTGTTCTGATGAAGAATCGAGAGAACTTTATCAAATTGTGGCAATTGAATAAGTCCAAGCTCGACCCAAAAGAAAACGAAGCAATCGAAAGTGCCCTGGGATATAAAGCTGTTTCGTTACAGGCTTGCACAGAAAGCTATTATCCCATGCCTCACAACTTCTTCTCTAATATTTTTTCTCAGCCTAGTCTTACATTTGGAGGTACACCATGCCGAACATAAATAGCCTTGTTTTGCAGTTCTATGGTTATTCGGTTCCCCAAATCAGTTTTAAACTTGGAGATTCTTTCGGTGGCGAAAAAGTACAGATGGACATTAAAATGAACCGTACTATAGAATCCCTTCCCAAGACAGATGAAAGTCAAGATGCCCACTACAATGTAACGATCTATCTCACAATTGGAACGGAGGAAGACGAAAATGGTTTTTTTGCCGATTTGGCAATAAAGGGCCATTTCTCTACCAACGGCGATTGTCTACCTGTTGACAACGCAACTGCCATCCTGTTTCCTTATGTGCGCAGCACGGTGTCCTCGCTTTGCATGGTCGCCAACATTCCACCGTTGGTTTTACCGACAATTAATATTATTGATGCATTCAAGCAACCATCTATAGAAAAGTCGTAATTGTTCATTGTAATTCACTATTTTCCTACACTATAATAGTATCATCAAAAGCCGTAAGGAACGGGAAACCGCCTTGCGGCTTTTGTGTTGCCGGGGTTTGGGCAGCCCCCGGTGGCGATTGCGTCCATAGCGAATCCTCCTATTCTTTATCACAGCTGACAGCCGGGAAAGACCGGCGCTTTTTTGTAGGCGTAGCTTAATGTAAAGCAGCGGTCTCCAAAACCGCAGGATGAAGGTGCAAGCCCTTCCGCCTGTGCCATCCACCCCACCAGCCCGGAGAAGCTCACACATCCTTTTTTCTCTTCTGTCTGTGTGCTGGCGGGGCGGCTATTGAAAATAACCACCGGGGGTGCCTATGGAGAAACGACCGACCGGCAATCCCCGGTATGCCAACGGGGCCCTGCGCCGCAAATACCGCGCCAGGCTGCGGGCCATGGGCGGAGAGTGTGGTATCTGCCACGGCAGGCTGGGGCCGATCCATTACGACGAGCCTTCCGATGCCGCGCACCCACTATCCTTTGTGATCGATGAGATCCATCCTGTGTCGAAGTGGCGGCAGTTCGGGTATGCTTCGCCCCGCGCTGCAGCCGAGGATTGGGACAACCTGCAGCCTGCGCATTACTTTTGCAACGCGCAAAAGGGCAACAAAACAGGCGTTTTCGTGGCAGATTCGGGGCAAAAAATCACAAAAGCGCCCCAAATCAGCGATGGAAACTGGTAGTGGGGGAGGGTCCCCCGGCCCCGCGGTGGCGACCTCGCCCTGTCCAGCGCCGATTTACACACAGGGAGTTTTTGAATGAAGATGAAGAGCGTGACGGCCCGGAACGACCGGCTTTTGCAGTTGAAGGAACTCGCAAAAGTGCTGGCGGGCAGTATCGACAGCTGCAACGACCCCAAGGCGCTGCCGCCGCTGGCCAAACAGTACCGGGAGACCATCCGGGAAATTGAAGAAATCGAGGGAGCAAATAACCATGGCGACGAAGTCAGCGACATCCTTGGCGAGCGCGCCGCTGATGGGAAGCCAGGAGCCGTCCGAAAGGATCGCGCCTGAGTACCAGCGGTCGGACGGGCTGGACGCTGCCAAGCTGGTGCGGGTAGGCGGCACTGTGCTGGACCCCTGGCAGGGTGACGTACTGGACGACTGGATGGGGTTTACCCCGGCGGGCAAGTGGGCCGCACCGACGGCGGGCGGCAGCGTACCGCGCCAGAACGGCAAAAGCCTGCTGATCCAGGCCCGGAGCGAGGCCGGGATGCTGATGTACAACGAGCAGGTCATCTACACCGCCCACCTGCAGAAAACCGCCACCGAGACTTTTGAGGAAATGCGGGACTTTTTCGAGGGAGCCAAGCTGCGGCGCTATGTGGCCGAGATCAAGACGGCCATCGGGCGCGAGCAGATCATCCTGAAGTCCGGCGCGCGCATCAAGTTTCTGGCCCGCACCCGTAACGGCGGCCGCGGCCAGCATGGTGACCTGCTGATCTTTGACGAGGCCCAGGAACTGGACGCGAACCAACAGGCATCCTTTCTGCCGGCCATCTCGGCCAGCCTGAACCCGCAGACGCTGTACCTGGGCACCCCGCCCGATGAGACCGCCGTGGGTACGGTGTTCCGGGGCATCCGCAACAAGGCGCTGGAAGGCGAGAGCCGCAAGACCGCCTGGTTTGAGTTTTCCGTGCCCGAAATCGGGGATGTGACCGACAAGCGCCGCTGGGCGGCAACCAACCCGGCGCTGGGGCGGCGCATCCAGCTGACCACCATTGAGGGCGAGGTGGAACAGATGGACCCCGACACCTTCGCCCGGGAGCGCCTGGGCTGGTGGAGCCCGGTGCTGACAGAACAAACCGACTACCCTTTAAACAAAACCGCCTGGGAGCAGTGCGCCAGCGATGAGCTGAAACCCGAGGGCAAGACCGCCTATGGGGTAAAGTTTGCCGCCGATGGTTCTGCCGTCTGCCTGTGTGGTGCGGTCATCCCGAAAGAGGGACCTGCCCGCGTCTCGCTGATCGAGATGCGGCCCTCGGGGCAGGGGTACGGCTGGCTGGCCGACTGGCTGAATGTCCGCTACGACCGCGCCAGCTGTGTGGTCATTGACGGCCGCAACGGCGTGGACGTGCTGGTGGAGCGCATCCGCCCCATCTGGAAAGCGAAAAATTCCGTCATCCGCCCCGGCACGAAAGATGTGATCGCGGCGGTGGGCGGTTTTACCAACAGCGTGAACGAGCACAGCCTGACCTGGTATCGCCCCCAGACGGTGCTGAACGAGAGCGCGGTGACCGCCATCAAGCGGCCCATCGGCGGCGGGTACGGCTTTGGCGGCGACAACAGCCTGCCGGTGGAAGCCTGTGCCCTGGCCCTTTGGGGCGCAAAAACCTGCAAACGAGACCCGACACGCAAGATGCGCATCGGCTAAAAGGAGCAAAGATGACCGACCTGCATTTTGGCATCATCACAGGGCTGACCCTGGAGGAAAACCGGCAGCTGGCAACGCTGGCCGAGGTGTTCAACTACCACCAGCCCTACAATGAGACCAAAGACAAATACTACGAGGGGCACATCACCCTGAACGATGTAAACATCGGCATTGCGCTGCCCGGCGGCATCAAAAAGCTGGAGGTCGGCTGCAACTGGGGCCAGAAAACCGTGGATGTGCTGGCTGCGCGCAGCATGTTTGACGGTTTTGTAGGCAAAAACACCGAAGCCCTGACCCAGATGGTAGCCAACAACCGGTTGATTGCCGAGTACAGCAAGGCCTGCCGGGATGAGCTGAAATATGGCTGTGTGTTTGCCTCACTCTCCGCCGATGATGCCATAGGCTGCCGGGTCCGTTTCCACAGCCCCGTCACAGCAGCGGCTTTGTGGAGCGGCGAAAAAGGGCGCATCGACTGCGGGCTTGCCATCATTGACACCGTGCCGGATGAGCAGTTCAAAGGGCGCTGGTTGCCACACCTGGTCAACCTGTACACCGACGACGCCGTTATTGTGCTGGAACGCGTGCAGGGCCAATGGACGGCCACACGCCACGCCCACCGCATGGGCCGCCCGCTGATGGAGCCGCTGATTTGGAACGCCACCAGCGACAAGCCGTTTGGCCGTTCCCGGCTGAAAAAGGCCATCCGCGCACTGATCGACGACTATGTCCGCATTGTGGCCAATGCCACCGTGGCGCTGGAATTTGACACCACACCGCAAAAGTATCTGCTGGGCGTGACCGATGAGCAGTACGATGTCCTCATGAACGACAAGTTCAAGACCTACGTCGGCAGCCTGCTGACGGCCACCAGCAACCCCGAGACCGGCGAGAACCCGGAGTTCGGCCAGCTGGCCCAGGGCAGCCTGGCACCCCATGTGGAAAAAATGCGGATGACCGCCACCCAGTTTGCCGCCGCCACCGGCCTGACCGTGACCGATGTGGGCGTGATCAATGATGCCAATCCCACCAGCAGCGATGCGATCCTGGCCCAGAGCCAGACCCTGGTGCTGATGGCCCAGCAGTTGAACACCGGCAACGGTGACGCGCTGCGCACCATTGCCCAGATGGCCCAGGCCATTGCCCGCAGCGTGACGCTGGATGAACTGACCGAGGAGGAGCGGGACGTTATGGCCCACTTCAAGAACCCCGCCATGCCCAGCGTAGCCGTGACCGCGGACGCGGCCATCAAGATCGCCACGGCCCGGCAGGAGTTTGCCAGCACCGACACCTTTTTGGAGATGATCGGTTTTGACCAGGCGGACATTTTGCGCATCAAGGCCCAGGAGCAGCGGGTGCGGGGGCAGAAAACACTGTTAGAGGTGGAAAATGAGGATAACGGCGACGGCCTGGGCGGCGTACACCCAGCAGCTGGCGAAGCTGAATAAAAAAGCCGGGCAGCTGATGGCCGACTACATAGCCGCCCACGGCACCGGGGACACCGATGCGCTCATCGCTTACGCCCACGCGCTGGTAACAAAGTACGGTGAGGGCAGTGCCGAGCTGGCCTGCCAGATGTATGATGCCCTGGCCGCTGCGGCCAAAGCCGGGGTGCCTGCCGCCGAGCCTGCCCAGCCGGCAAGCTATGGCGAGGTAGCCCGGATGGTGCAGGCCACCAAAGCCAGCCAGCCCCAGATGCAGCAGGGAGTAAGCCGCTTAGTCAAGCGCGCCGGAGCCGACACGACCCTGAAAAATGCCCTGCGGGACGGGGCCGAGTTTGCCTGGATCCCCCAGGGCGATACCTGCGCCTTTTGCCTGACGCTGGCAAGCCGCGGCTGGCAGAAAGCCAGCCAGGCAGCCATCAAGGGCGGGCACGCCGAGCATATCCACGCCAACTGCGACTGTGAGTACGCGATACGGTTTGACGGGCGCAGCACGGTGGCTGGGTACGACCCGGACAAGTACCTGCGCCAGTACCGTGCCGCTGATGGGGACATCAACAAACTGCGCCGGGTGAATTATGCCGCCAACAAGGAGCGCATCAACGCCCAGAAGCGGGCAGCATATGCGGCGAGGAAAGCCTATACAAATCAGGCTGCAAGTGCTATACTGGACACATCAAACAAGATTGGTGTGAACCCGGACGTGAATTTTGTATGTAAGCTAAACAAAGAACTATATAAAGTCGTAACGGAAGACATCCGAACCGATGAAGTCATTATTACCGATGAGCGCATTCAGCACATTCAGGAGCGCCATCCTGATGATTATGAACGGTTCAGTACCTATCTGGCTGAAATTGTCCAAAGTCCTGATTACATCATCCGAGACCCCCGACCGCAAACCGGGATGCTTTTGAAAGAAATCACAGTCGGCGAAACCGGCGAGCACTTCCGCATTGCACTTCGGCTTGCAGCGTCACAGGATCCCGCACATTACAAAAACTCCATTATCACCTTTTTGAAAATTCGCCAAAAAGAATGGGAACGGCTTATCCACAACAAAGAAATTCTTTACAAGGCAAAGTAAAAATGCTATAATATGCATAGGATAAGAGAGGCATTTGAGGTGGTAGATTTCGTACCGACCACACGCCGCTGGTAATGACAAGGGCTTTGCCCTGAGAGATGCAGGAGAATGGTACGCCTGCCAAATGCCAATCGATGGGGAACGGTTCAGATGCCGTTCCCCGTTCCTGTTGATAGATCCATTTTAACCACGATGCAACCGCACCGTGGTTTTTTTATGCCTGTTTCCGGCTGCATGAGGCCGGGACGGGCGTTTTTTATTCCCAAAATTGCCCGGCATGGCGTAAAACTGCACAGCCAGGGCGGATGCGACCCGCGTAAACAAAGCGCAGGCGGAAAGGAACCCTTATGAAACGCGAAGAAGTCAAGAACAAGATCCCCGGCATTACCGATGAACAGCTGGATTGGCTGATGGGCGAAAACGGCAGGGACGTCACCGCCGAAAAGACCAAGGCCGCCAGCCTGCAAGGCCAGGTGGATGACCTGACCAAGCAGCTGAACACCGCCAAAGACGGCCTGAAAGCCTTTGAGGGGGTGGACGTGGCCGACCTGAAAGGGCAGATCACCAAGCTGCAGGGCCAGCTGACCGACCAGGCCGACAGCTTTGCCTTTGATGCCGCCCTGGACGGTGCCATCCGCGATGCACGCGGCCGCGATGTAAAGGCCATCCGCGGGATGCTGGATGTGGCGGCGCTGAAAGCCAGCAAGGACCGCACCAGCGACATCAAGACCGCGCTGGATGCCCTGGTGAAAGACAAGGCCTGGGCCTTTGATGCCGCCCCCGGCGGCTACCCCAACGTGAAAGACGGCGGCGAGGCCGCCGCCCGCGGCAAGGGCGGCATGGTGGACGGCGTGGAGGCTGCTTTCGCGTCGATGAATCCGAACTTGAAAGTGTAAGTTTTACAGAAAGGAGCCAATTATGGCACATGCAAATCAGGAACGCTGGAGCAAGCTGGTGGACGCTAAGCTGCGCAATCAGCTTGTGACCCGTGACAACTACATCTTTAACAACCGCTACGAGGGCGACCCCAAGGCGGGCAAGGTCAAGATCCCGGTGCGTGATACCGAGGTCTCTGTCAAGGACTACAACAAGGCCACCGGCATCGACCCCGAGGCCGGTACCACTACCTACCTGGAGCTGAACATCGACCAGGACGAGGCCGTGAACGAGCTGATCGACGGCTTTGATGCCGCCAGTGTGCCCGATGGCATTGTGGCCGACCGCCTGGACAGCGCCGGTTACAGCCTGGGCCTGTCCATCGACAAGAAGTCCATCGAGGCTTTGCAGGCCGCCAGCGGCGCCACCATCAGCGCCACCAAGACCGCCGCTACCGAGGCCAACGCCTACAAGCTGGCGCTGGAGGCCAAGCGCGTGCTGAGCCGCAAGGGCGTACCCGCCGATGGCCGCTTTATGATCGTCTCGCCCGAGTACCTGGAAGTGCTGATGCTGGATGAGCATTTCATCAAGCGCGGCGACCTGTCCCAGGAGATGGTGCAGGCGGGCGTGGCCGGTAAGATCGCGGGCTTCAACGTGTTTGAATCCAACAACATGGATTACGAGAACACCACCCGCGTGGCCAGCAAAAAGACCACCACCGAGTTCATCTGCGGTCACCCGAACTGGTGCCACCGCGTGATGGAGTGGCAGGTCCCCGTCCACCTGCAGGATCTGGCCGGCAGCGGCAAGTACATCGGTGCAAGCGCCGTGCAGGGCCGCAAGGTCTACGGCATCAAGGTCTCCAAGCCGCAGACCCTGTACATCAAGCGCACCGAGGCCTGATAAGGAGGGCACCCCATGGGATACGCCATTGTGGAGGAAGTTGAGGTCGGGTTCCGCACACTGACCCAGGAGGAACGGGAGCGGACGGCCGCCCTGCTGGATGAAGCTGCCCTGGTGATCGATGCCTACGGCAAGGATGCTGACCCTGATGTAAAGCGGCTGGTATCCTGCCGGATGGTGCGCCGCCTGCTGGGTGACGGCACCGGCGGCGAGACCCCGCTGTACCCCATGGGCGCTACCCAAGGCAGTGCCACAGCGCTGGGCTATACCCAAAGCTGGACCATGGGCAGCAGCGGCAGCGCCGGGGAGCTGTACCTCTCTAAGCTGGAAAAAAAGCTGCTGGGTGCGGGCAACCGCATCGGCGCGGCCAGCCCGGTGGAGGGGCTTTGCGATGCTGCACGGGATTGATGTGGTGCTGTACGAGAAGCACCAGACCGGCGAGGATGCTTTCCATGCGCCGGTGTATGAAGAAACACCCGTGACCGTGCACAATGTGCTGGTTGGTGCCCCGGACACCGCTGCCATCGTGAACGAACTGACCCTGACTGGCAGGCGGCTGGCCTACACGCTGGCCCTGCCAAAGGGGGATAGCCATGATTGGCACAACGTGACCGTGGAGTTTTTCGGGCAGAAGTTCCGCACCTACGGGGATGTGGTACAAGGCATGGAAAGCCTGGTACCGCTGGCATGGAACAAACAGGTAAAGGTGGAGCGGTATGACTAAGGTAAAAATCAAGCTGAACAGCGCCGGGGTGCGACGGCTTTTGAAAAGCAAGGAGATGCAGGCCATCTGCACCGAGCATGCCGAGGAGATCGCCGCCCGCTGCGGTGCAGGCTACGCTGTGGACAGCATGCAGAAAGAGACCCGCGCCATTGCCACCGTGTATCCCCAGACTGCTGAGGCCCGCCGCGACAACTACCGCAACAACACCATAGAAAAGGCTTTGCGATGATCGAAACGACTGTTTTGGATTATCTGCGCGACCGGCTGGGTGTTCCTGTGACGATGGAAGTGCCGGAGGGAGCCTCCGGCACTTTTGTCGTATTGGAGAAAACCGGCAGCAGCAGGCAGAATTACATCCGCCGCGCCACTTTGGCCGTACAGAGTTATGCGCCAACGTTGTTATTGGCGGCACAATTGGACGACCGCGTGATCGAGGCCATGCTGGCCCTGCCGAAACTGGACCGTGTGGCCGCCTGCCGCCTGGAGCGCGATTACAATTTTACCGATACCGAAACCAAAAAATACCGCTACCAGGCGGTGTTTGCGGTGACTTATTACGAATAACCGCGTGTCCACACTGGACACGGGAAAGGAGCCTGTAATGGCAGACACCAAAAATGTAACCACCAGTAAGCCCAAGATCGGCGGCGCGGTGTACCGTGCGCCTGTTGGCACTACGCTGCCCACCGATGCCACCACCGCTTTGAATGAAGCATTTGTGTGCCTGGGCTATATCAGCGAGGACGGCCTGACCAACGCGAACAGCCCGGACGGTGACAAGATCAAGGCCTGGGGCGGCGATACCGTGTATACCTACCAGAAAGAGAAGGACGACACTTTCCAGTTCAAGCTGCTGGAAGCGCTGAACCCCGATGTGCTGAAAACCGTGTACGGCGATGACAACGTGACCGGCACCATCCAGGCCGGGCTGACCGTTAAGGCCAACAGCAGCGCTGCCGAGGACAAGGCCTGGGTGGTGGAGCTGATCCTGAACGGCGTGCTGAAGCGCGTGGTCGTGCCCAAGGCCAAGATCACCGAGATGGACGATATCGTCTACGCCGATGAGGAAGCGCTGGGGTATGACATTACCATCACCGCCACGCCGGACACGAACGGCAACACCCACTACGAGTACATCAAGGAGAAAACGGCATGATCACCGGCAAGACAAAAAGCGGCTTTGTTTACGCCATCCCGGAAAAGCGCATCCACAACATGGAACTGCTGGACGCGCTGGTGGAAGTGGAGCGCGGCAGCGATGCCGGTTTGAGCGATGCGCTGAACCTGCTGCTGGGCAAAGACCTGAAGAAAAAGCTGTACGACCTCCACCGCGATGAGGACGGCATTGTCGATGGCGAGGCTGTCGCCAACGACTTTGTGCAGATCCTGCTGGATTACAAAGCGGGAAAAAACTCCTGACCCTGGCCCGGATGGCAGCGCTGGCCCCGGACGAGCTGGTGTGCGACATGGCGGAAACCTACCATGTACTGGACTGGCGCGCCCTGGGGCTGCCGCTGGCGGCCACCCTGGCCGGGGGCCTGCGGGAGACAAGCCGCACCTGCATGGCGCTGAACCATGCCCCGATAACGACCGACACGCTGCTGCTGGGCGCGATGGCTGACAGTTTGCAGCTGCTGGTGTGGAGCAAGACCGAAGACGCCCAGCATGGCCGCAACCGCCCTGCCCCGGTGCTGGATACCCTGTTGGGCACGGCTCACCGCCGCAAGGTGACCGGCTTTGCCACGGCTGCCGAGTTTGAAGCGGCCAAAGCAGAAATTTTGAAGGGAGGCTGATGCCATGGCAAGCAAAACCGAACTGGCGAAAGCCTATGTTGAGATCATCCCCTCGGCCACCGGCATCGGCGGCAAGATCAGTGAAGCGCTGGGCGGGGAAGTAACCGCTGCGGGTGCTACTGCCGGGCAGAGCCTGGGCAAGAGCCTGATCGGCGCAGTGGGCAAGATCCTTGCGGCGGCGGGCATCGGCAAGATGCTGCAGGCTGCCTTTACCGAGGGCAGCGCCTATGAGACAGAGGTCGCCAAGGTTGGCACAATCGCCGATACCTCCAAGGTCTCTATCGAGGATTTGAAAGGCCAGATCACTGACCTTTCCGGCACGATGGGCATTGCGGCGGGTGACCTGGCCGAGGCCACCTACCAGGCTATCAGCGCCGGGCAGGACACAGGGGATGCCGTGGCCTTTGCCGGGCAGGCGGCTAAGCTGGCCGCTGCGGGCTTTACCAGTAGTTCCTCGGCGGTCGACATCCTGACCACAGCGTTGAACGCCTACGGCCTGGGTGCCGACAAAGCGACCCATGTTTCGGACGTGCTGCTGACCACCCAGAACCTGGGCAAAACCAGCGTAGACGAACTTTCGGCCAGCATGGGCCGGGTCATCCCGCTGGCGGCAGCCTACAAGGTGAACGTGGAAAACCTGTCCAGCGGCCTGGCCATTATGACGGCCAACGGTATTGCTACCGCCGAGGCCACCACCTATACCAAGTCCATGCTGAACGAGCTGGGCGACACCGGCTCGACCGTGGGCAAGATCCTGCAGAAAGAGACCGGCCAGGGCTTTGCTGAACTGATGGATAGCGGCCAGAGCCTGGGCGACGTGCTGCAGGTGCTGTATGACAGCGTGGGCGGCGATGCCACCAAGTTTGCGGCGCTGTGGTCCAGCGTGGAAGCCGGTACGGGTGCACTCTCGCTGGCGAACTCCGGCGCGGAGAAGTTCAACGATGTACTGGGCCAGATGGTGGACAGCAGCGGTGCGACCGAGACTGCTTACACCACCATGACCGACACGATGGCCCACCGGATGGAGAGCCTGAAAACCAACGCTGCCAACCTGGGCATTGCGCTGTTTGATTCGGTCAGCGGCAAGCTGGGCGCAGCTGTGAGCCTGGCCAGCGGCTACCTGCAGACCTTGCAGGAGGGCTTTACCAGCGGCGGCTTTGCGGGGCTGGCGGAAGGGCTGGGCAGCATTTTCACCGACCTGACCACCAACGTGGGCCCCCAGCTGCTGCAAAGCGGCATCGACCTGATGACCCAGCTGGGGCAAGGAATGGTTACGGGCATCCCGCAATTGCTGGCACAGGCGCTGCCCATTGCGGCCGACCTGGCCAGCGGGCTGCGCGCCAATGCGGGGCAGCTGGTAGACACCGGCATCCAGTTCATTTTTAACATGGCGCAGGGGCTGATCAACGGCCTGCCGACCATGATCACCTACATACCCGGCATTGTGACCGATATTGCAGGCATCGTCAACGACAACGCGCCCAAGCTGCTGGAAGCGGGGGTAAAGCTGATCGGTATGCTGGGCATGGGACTGATACAAGCCGTGCCTGCGCTGCTGGCGAATCTGCCGCAGATTCTGATGGCCGTTGCCAGCGTAATTACTGCCTTTAACTGGCTGGAACTGGGCGGGAATATCATCAAGTTCCTGGGTAACGGCATCAGGAACATGGGCGGGACTTTAAGCAGCTGCATCAAAAACTGCTTTGACCAGGGCCTTGCCTACATCAAGAGCCTGCCCGGCAAGGCAGCCGGATGGGCCGCTGACATGATCAACGGCTTTGTGGGGGGGATCTTTTCCTCAATGCACAAGGTTGCAGATGCCGTCAAGAATGTAGCTTCCACCATTACTGCCTACATGCACTTCAGCCGCCCCGACCTGGGTCCGCTACGTATGTATGAGCAGTGGATGCCTGATTTTATGGCCGGGCTTTCCCGCGGTATTACCGACAACCTGTGGATGGTCGAGGATGCGGCGGAGAGGCTTTCGGGCGCGACGGCCGAGCCGATGCAGGTAGCTGTGGCCGGTACACTGCGCAGCAACAACCGCTTTGGCAACACTGCCGATACCTGGCAGCCGGGCGGTATGACCGTAAACCTGAACAACGAGTTCTACACTCACGACAGCCTGTCCGAATCGGAACTGACGCGGGAGGCGGAATCCATGGCCCAGCGTTTGAAATGGGCTATCCCGTAAGGAGGTGCGCATGGCAAGGACCGTGCCTGTATATGCTTTTCAGGCGGCGGACGGCAGCACCATCCGCTTTGCCGTGGACAGCGATCTCTGGATCACGAACCTGACCGGCGATGACGGCCTGGACGTGGAAATGACCGAGCAGCAATCCACCGGGCAGACCGGCAAGACCATCACGGGGCAATCCGTAGGCAGCCGCAGCCTGACAGTGACCGGCAGCATCCTGCGGGACCTGGATGCCAACGAGGCGCTGCTGAAGCGGCTCATCCGCCCCAAAGAGGCCGCCCGCTGGCTGAAAACCGTGGGCGATACCACCTGGTATCTGGATGTGCTGCCCGCCCATACCCCGGATGTGAGCGGCGGGGAACACCTTTTGAACTTTCAGTTTAAACTGAAAGCAGCGTACCCCTACTGGCGCACCGTGGAAACGGCAGCCACCATGCTGGGCGGCCTGGAGGGCAGCTGGTTCCCGACCCCTGTCTCGACCGCCGGCAGCTGGTACATCAGCAAATACAAAAAAGATGTGTACACTACCGTGGTGAACAGCGGCAGCACCGAGACCGAGTTTGTGCTGACCCTGACCGCTGCGGCCCGCGTGAAGAATCCGATGCTGTGGCACAACGGCAAGCGCAGCTACCTGAAACTGAACAAGGAAATGCTGCCCGGTGAATCGGCCATCATCTCCACGGTGGATGGTTCCCGTGGCTGCACCTACCGACAGAGCGATGGTACTGAGGTAAACGGGTTCCGTTGGCTGGACTACGACAGCGACCTGTGGATGACGCTGGACCCCGGCGACAATGTGCTGCGCCTGACGGCCGACGAGGGCCGCGAAAACCTGACCGCCACAGTGACGGCACCTAAGGGGGTGGCGGCCGGTGTCTGACGCTTTACGCCTGTATGTGTACCAGAACGGGGAGCGCGTAGGCATGGTGGACAGCGCTAACAGCCTGCAGTGGGCCCCGGCCTTTGCCGATGTGGGCGAGATCAAGCTGGTGTGCGGCGCTACCGCCACCAACCGCGCCATGCTGGTGCAGGGGGCCGTGTTGTACAACCCGGACACTCCCGGCCTGGCCGCGCTGATCGTAGCCACGGAACTGGACAGCGATGCCCGCAAGCTGACCGTGCGGGGCAAGTTTACCCTGCAGCGGTTCGCCCAGCGGATAGCCAAGGGCAAGACCACCGTGACCGATGCAGCCGCAGGGCTGCTGGACCTGTGCCGTGCCAACCTGCGCGAGCTGGAAGTGGCCTTGCCGGATTCCGCTGATTTTACTGCCCCCTGTGAGACAGTGGACCTGGAATGGGTGACCTGCCTGGATGCCATGACCCAGCTGGCCGAGACCGGCGGGTTTGGCCTGCGCTGCGCCTTTGACCCAGCCACCGGCAGCGAAACGCTGGAACTTTTGCAGGGCAAGGACCGCAGCGCACCGGGGAGCGATTTGTACATGGGCTACTTTTCGACCCGGATGCAGAACCTTTCCAGCCCAACCTATACCGAGGATGCCAGCGACTACGCCAATGTGGTGCTGTGCGGCGGCGAGGAACCCAGCGAGGGGGACAGCTTTACCCGGTATTTTTGCGAGGTAGGGGACATCACAGCCGCCGGCAATGCCCGGCACGAGCTGTGGGTGGACGGCAGCAGCGTAAAGCACAAATACACCGTGCAGAACGCGGACGGCAGCACCACCGAGAAAACCTACACCGAAACCGAATACCAGACCGCCGTGCAGAACTATGCCCGCGCAGCTCTGGCCAATCACCTGGGGACCCGGCAGCTGAAATGCACCGCCGCCGACAGCCAGATGATCTACGGTCAGGACTACGCCCTGGGCGATATTGTGCCGGTGCGGGTGGAGGAGATCGGCCTGGAAGCCACCGCGCGGGTGGCCAGCATCAAGATCATCTACGAAAGCACCGGGCGCAGCCTTTGCCCTGTGTTTGACAACTTTACCTTTAAAAAGGAGTGATGTGCTTTGACCGAGCTTATCTGCTGGCCGCTGGACAATAAGCAGTATACCAGCGTGGCGCTGGGCGCAGCCTATGCGGCCCGCAGCCGCGGCGTGCTGAACGCCGACAGCTTTGCCGCCAAAACCAACGGCAACAATACGGTCACTGTGGGCAAGGGCGTGGGCTGCATCCACGTGAGCGATCAGTGGGCGGCGTTCCCGTTCAGCCAGGGCGATGTGACCCTGACCTTTGCGGATGCCGACGGCGTGAATCCCCGTTGGGATGCCATTGCCCTGGTGTACGACAAAAACGCCAACACCGCAGGTCTGGAAGTGCGCAAGGGTACGGCCTCGGCCATCCCCACGCTGCCCAGCCTGCGGCGCAGTGACGACTATGACGAGATCTTCCTGTACCGGGTGACCCGGCCCACCGGCGCTACTAAGATCAGCGCCGACAACGTGGTAGACCTTCGGCTGGACGGCGCCGTCTGCGGCCTGATGCGGGATACCATCGACGCGGTAGACACCAGCGTGATGGAAGCCGCCTTTGAAGCGTTTTTGCAGAAAATCGAAGCCGAACTGAACCAGCTGAACGCCGGAACCTCGGCCATGATGCGAGCGACCTATGACCCGCAGGGGCGGCAGACCGATATTTTCAAGGCGATCGACAAGGTCTCCAACATCTACTATGCCACGCTGACGCTGGGCAGGTGGACGGCCTGCAGCAGCGCCGACCAGGCCAAAGGCCTGCTGTACCAGCAGACGGCTACGCTGACCTGCGCGAACAGCCATGCGCCGGTGGTGACGGCTACCAGCGAGTTTTTGTCCGGCATCGGCTACGACAAGACCGGGGTGCCCGCTACCGATGATGTGCTGGATGAAGTGCAGGACATCATCAACGACGGCGTGACGGTCACGGCGTACAATTCAGTGCTGGTTAAGGTAAAAGAAAAGCCTACCGCCGAGATCCGGGCGCGGTGGGTCATTCAAAGTTGATGGAGGTTTAGCATGAAACATTCGTTCGTGTGTAGTTTTACCCCCCCCCGTAAGAAATCTGCGGCATGTGCTGCGCGGGGGTACTGCTGATGGGTGTGGCACCGAGGATTCCGGGTGAGAACGCAAAAGGGAAAATGCTTGCACAAATCTATGAATACGGAACAGGGTCGGCAAGCATTAAGGCACTTTACTGTAACGAGAAATTGGCAACCGCTTCAGATGGCGCTTTTGAAATCCATATTAAAAAAGCGGGTACATATCGGCTTATTGGTTGGGTGCAGGCACGGGATGCCGCCTATAAGGCTTATTTGAAATGCAATGATGCTACAATTTTCGGCCCTTTTATTAACAACGGTTTTGACCTTGAAAAAAAGTTAAGTGCAGGAGATGTCATCAGTATCCCCAGTCAGTACATGGATTATTATTCTACAGCATCTGCAACATTGATTATACTTACAACTTAATGGAAGCGAGTGATTTTATGGGAATGTCACCGAGAACACCGGGCGGCAAAAAATTGCAGCTGCTTACGACCGTTACATTTACACCTATTAACGGCAGCAGTACCGCCACAAGCTCGTTTCAGACGTATGACCTTTCAGAGTTTAATGTGGTAGGAAAAAAGGCGGATGACTTTTTCGTTCGTATTTCCGGTTTTACTTCCAGCCCTGCCGAAAAGCAAAGCCGTAGTTTCACGAATTTGGAAATTACCGGTTTTTCCAACTCGGTTTTAACCCTGAAGGGGACATATACTCAGTATGACTACCATGCCAACAGTCTGTCCTTAACTGTAGAAATTTACGTCTACAAATAACGAGGTACAAAATGAAAATCTACGATGAAATCACCAGCGAGGCGCTGACCTCTCCCGACCTGTCAGCGGGTTATCTTTACACCGCCAGGCGGGTTGCCGAGCATGTGCCGGAGAGCCGAGAAGTGATGCAGGGCACTGTCACCGAGGACGACCCCAAAGGCCTTGAGCACATCATCTCCGGCTACGATGTGTACGAGGACTGCCAGCTGTACCACCGCTACACCGTGGCCGAACTGGCCGAGCGGCAGCAGGCGGAGATCGAGGCGAGCACCATTGTGCTGGACGATGCGACCAAACTCTCCCTGATGTTGGCCGAGATCCCCACCGAGGCCAAGCCCACCATGCCCCCGAAACTGGGCTACAAGTGGGTGCCGACCTACAGCGGCACGGCGGGTTTTGTGTGGGAACTGCAGGAAGACCCCAACGCCTACGGAACCAACGACCGCCCGCTGTACTGGGTGGACGGCATGACCGTCTGCACCGGTTACTACTACACCGACGGCGACAAACTGTACATGGCCCTGCAGGACGGCGCGGCCCCGGCGCTGACCGATACCGAGTGGTTCGAGGTGGTGTGATATGTATCGCGGTACGACCCCGACCTTTACCTTTACGCTGCCCATCGAGTGCGAGACCATCTCCAAGCTGTCCGTTGCGTTCAAACAGGGCGGCAAGCTGCTGTTTGAACGCGGCCTGCCGGACGTGACGATGTCCGGTAATGTACTTTCCTGCACATTGACCGAGGAGGAAACGCTGCAGCTTCGCGGGGACACGGAACTGCAAATTCAGCTGCGCGTTGGCGTTGGATCTGCCCGCATGGCCTCGCAAGTGTTCCGTGTGCCGGTCAGCCAGATTCTGAAAGATGGTGTGCTTACATGACGTTAGACGTACAGTTTGCCGCACCCTCCGCCTTTGTGGTGGAGTTTGGCACCGATGCCGATCTGGCCGCCGACCTGGGGCAGACCACCATTTTATCCACCGCGCCGCAGTACAAGGGCGAGACCACCGTGACCCCGCGCACCTACGAGGAGACCCGCCTGGAAACCAAAGACAAGCTGATGCCGGACGATGTGACCGTGCGAAAGATTCCCCGGTACGAGGTCTCCAACGATTGCGGCGGCGTGACCCTGATTATGGGAGATGAGTATTTCAATGGCTAACCAATATGTAAATAAGGTCATCATCGGCAAAGAGGTCAAGCTCGACCTGACCGCCGACAGCGTGACCCCGGACAAGCTGGCCAAGGGCATTACCGCCCACGATAAGACCGGCGCGCCCATCACCGGCACCAGCACTAAGGACGTGGATTCCACGGACGCTACGGTTGCTGTGGCCGAGATGCTGGATGGCAAGACCGCCTACGCCCGCGGTGCCAAGCTGACCGGCACGATGCCCAACAACGGGGCCGTAGCCGGGAAAATCACCCAAAAGGACGGCAAGTACACCATCCCCATGGGCTTCCACGATGGCAGCGGCAGCGCTGAAATCGATGAGACCGAGCAGGCCAAGCTGGTGCCTGCCAACATCCGCGAGGGTGTCACCATCCTGGGCGTGGAGGGTTCCATGTCCTCCTCTGAGGGCATGAAGCCCCAGGCCAAGAGCGTGACCCCGACTTTTGAGCAGCAGACGGTGCTACCAGACAGCGCATACAACTGCCTGTCACAGGTCACGGTGGCGGCCATCCCGACCAACTACGTGGACAACGCCGCCGGCGGCCAGACCCTGACGGTGGGAGGCTAACCATGGCGGTGAACAAGGTGGTGCTGGGCAGTGAGACCCTGCTGGATCTGACCGGGGACACCGTGACCAGGGACACCCTGCTGGCCGGACACACCGCCCACAATGCGGCCGGTGAACAGATCGAGGGCGAATATACGCCCCCGGATGTGTTCACCGGGGCCAGCGCCGAGGCCGCGGGCACATCCGGCCTGGTACCGCCACCCGCTGCCGGGGACGAAAAGAAGTACCTGTGCGGCGATGGCAGCTGGGCCACACCCGAAGCGCAGACAACGATTAAAATTTGCAGGTGGTGAGAATATGCCCGTTTACTTAGGCGACAAGAAAGTCAGCATTTTTGCGGGGGCTGGCGCTGCCAAGCTGCAGGAAAAGACGGTCACGCCGACCGAGCGCCAGCAAACCGTGACCCCCGACACCGGCTACGATGGCATGAGCCAGGTCACGGTGGATGCCGTGCCCGCGGGGTACATTGGCAGCGGTGTCACCAAAAAGGCGGCGGCGACCTATACCCCGAAAAGCACCGACCAGGTCATTGCAGCTGGGCAGTATTTGTCCGGGGCGCAAACCATTAAAGGCGATACCAACCTCGTTGGCGGCAATATTCTGGCAGGCAAGTCCATCTTTGGGGTGGCGGGGACCGTTGTCATCCAGAAATACTACACCGGTAGTTCCGAGCCCAGTTCTTCGATCGGCAGCAATGGCGATTTGTATTTGCAGACTGGGGGCTAATGTATGGCAAGTGTAACATTGGTTCCTGCAGGATATGATGGTCAACGCTCATCGTATATTTCGGTAGATGCGTCTTATCCGCTTTCAAATGGCCTTACCAGTTCAAGCAGTGACACCTTTACGGTGCTAAACCTGAACAAAGGTGGTGGTGCGGTTTCTAAGCTGGCAGTCAAATTCGATGTGTCAAAGATTCCGACCGACGCCAAGATCAATTCTATCTCTTGTAAGATAAAGGCCAGAATCTCGAATGCGTCACCGTATATTTTGAGCGGTGTTGCGCAGTTGTATTACGGCACGGCCGGGTTGAGCGGCGAAATTGAGTTGGGAACATCCCCAGTGGCTCAGACTTTTAACGATACCGGCTGGTGGGATCGTGAGAGCCTGGACGATCTTATCTTACTGATTACCTGTACACGCGGCTCGCTATCCGCAAACAACAACCATACTTTGCGTTTTTACGGCGCTGATCTGACTGTAGATTACACTGGTGGCGGATCTTCTGGCCCTGTTTTGAGCACTAAGGTAAATGACAGCTGGGTCAAAGTTGCTTTTATAGAAAAGGTCTACAAAAAAGTAAACAGTATTTGGGTAGAACAGAGTGATATTGCAAATTCGTTTAGCACTGATACCAACTACGTAAAGGGGTGAGATTTTGGCAAAGACTACAGAAACGATTAGCGAATTCACAATGAATATTCTTACCGCGGAGCAGTATGCAGATGCGAAAAAGAATAACCAGATCGACCCCAATCAATTATATTTTACCCCTGAAAAAAAGTTGGTTGTTGCGGTATCTCAGGATGAGTACGAGGCAATGAAAGAGGCCGGTACGCTGGATGAGGATGTACTTTACGTTACACCCACTAGTGAGTCCGTTACGATTCCCGAGGCCACGGAAACGGCCGCGGGCCTAATGCCGCCCAGCGCCGTGACAAAGCTGAAAGGCATCGATGAGGGCGCGAACAAGTACACTCACCCCGCGCATACCGCCCGGACCAGCGGCCTGTACAAGATCACCGTGGATAACCTGGGGCACGTCACCGCTGTTGCGAAAGTGGAAAAGACCGACATCACCGCCCTGGGCATTCCGGGTTCCGACACGACTTATAGCCTGGCCTCGGCCTACAACAACGGCCTGATGAGCCCGGCCCAGTATTCCAAACTGAGCGGCATTGAATCGGAGGCCAACAAAACCACGGTCGATGCCGCGCTGTCCGGCAGCAGCGCTAACCCGGTGCAGAACAAAGTCCTCTACGTTGCCCTGCCTTGGGAGTATTACGCCACCTTTTATGTGGACAGCTGGACGACCGCCTCCACGGATGAGCAAGCCCAGGGCTTTGCCTACAAGCAGACCGTATACCCCTCGAAGAAGATCTCGGTCGCACCGACCCTGACCGCCAACAGCATGTTCTTGAGCCTCGGCTCGACCAACAAGACTGGCGTGTTCGCCACCGATGTGATCCTCGCCGATTCGATGGACAAGATCAACGCGGGCCTGGTCTACACCGGGGCCGGGACCATCACGGCGTTGGTAGAAGAAAAGCCCAGTTCGGACGTTGTGATGAACTGGTGGTTGAGAACATAAAAAGGAGTTTTCAAATGAGATTATCGAATGGTGAAGTTTTACTCCGCTGGCCGCTGGATCAGCACATTTTGACCCAGGGCTGGCACTACAACAGCGGCCGCAGCCATAACGGCATCGACCTGCGCACCCAGATCGGCAACACCGCCGTGCGCCCGGTCTACGCCGCCGAGGACGGCACGGTGTCGGTCACCCAGCTGTGGGACGGCCATACCATCGACGAGCGCAGCCTGCAGAGCTACGGCAACTACGTGGACATCCGCCACGCCGACTACAAGCAGCAGCGCCTTGTCACTCGCTACGCCCACCTGTTCAAGTTCATTGTTGCCAAGGGCGAAAAGGTCAAGGAGGGCCAGCTGATCGGCTACAGCGGTGCCACCGGCAACGTTTTTGGCGCGCACCTGCACTTCGAGGTGCTGCTGGGCGGCAAGCGCACCAACCCTCTGACCTGGCTGGATGATGACTTCACCACCGCCAGCAGCAGCGTCTACACCTACGGTCCCGGTGAGCATGCGGTCGAGCGCCCGGCCGAGGACAAGCCTGCCGCCTCCACGCTGCAGACCATCTGTGCCAGCAACCTGACCAACGCCCAGGCCATGGCGGTGTTCAGCCTTGCGATCCAGCTGCAGCTGGTGGCCATGCGGCTGTACTGGGCAGAATTCAGCGATGCCGAGATGGCGCATCAGAACATCGAAGTCGGCCCCATCACCCAAGGCGATGCCAAGGCCGTGTTGGACAAGCTGTCCGCCGTAGGTGCTAAGGGCACCGCGCAGGCAGCGTGAACGAAAGGAGTAAACCATGAAAGACGACAACATTTTCCTGTGGGTCAAGGCGGTGATCGCAGCCGCCTGCGGTGCCTTTACCGCGGCATTCGGCTGGCTGGGCTGGCTGGTGATGGCCTGGGCTGCCTGCATGGTGCTGGATTGGCTCTCCGGCAGCGCGGCCGCTGCCAGCAGGGGAGAGTGGGCCAGTTCTGTGGCCAGAGACGGCATCTGGCACAAGGCCGGTATGATCGTGGTAGTTTGCGTGGCTGCACTGACCGATGCGGTTCTCAGCATCGCGGTCGAAAACCTGCCCGGCCTGGGCATTACGTACCAGAATCTGATCCTGCCGGTGGTGTTGGTGTGGTACATTTTTACCGAACTCGGCTCTATCGCCGAGAACGCTGCCCACATGGGTGCCGATGTCCCTGATGGCCTGCTGAAACTGCTGGCCGAGGGAAAGAAAGCAGCTGAACGGCAGACTAAGGACGACGAGGAATAAGAAAAGCGGCGGGCTACCCGATGGGCGGCCCGCCGCTTTTTTGGTGAATTTCATGGAGAAAACCGCACTCAAAAACGCACCAGCGTACCTATAAAGTGGACGCAAAAAGTGTATAGCACCCAGGCTGCACCAGAATAAATATACAACGTGAAACGCTATGAATCATCACGAAACAAAAGAAAAACCGCTAAGCTATGCAGCTTAACGGTTTTTTGTTGGTGTATCACCAATATTCATTTTGGAGCGGGATACGAGTCTCGAACTCGCCACCTACTGCTTGGGAAGCAGTCACTCTACCGGATGAGCTAATCCCGCATCAGTGACTGTTATTATACCAAACTTGGGCGGCGTTGTCAATGCTGGTTTTGCGGCGGTGCGGCGCGGGACCCCAACGGGCAGGGGAGCGCCAGCCGGTTTACGGCGTGCGGCCTTACAGCGTCAGTTGTTCGGCGCTGTCGTCGGCGCGCAGGATGGCACCGGCGGCGGGCAGCGTGCGCACACGGTAACGGTGGGCCTCGCCCAGCTCCAGGCCGTCGGCTAGAGTGACACGGGCGATCTTGGCGTTCTTTTTCAACGTTACAACGTTCACACCAGCACTGTCGCGAGTTGCCTTTTCGGGAATGAGGGCGCTGCCCGCCAGCAGTAGGCGGCCGTTGGTGGTGAAGATAGCCAACTCGGTCTCAGCGGGCAGGTAGCGCATGCAGGCCAACTCTTCCTTATCGCTGTAGGCTTTCAGCAGCTTGCGGCGGTTCTGCTTGGTCTCGTAGCTGGACAGCGGCACCTTGGCGCACTTGCCGTTCTGGAAGAAGAAGAGCATCCAACCCTTGTAGTCCGGCGTGACCACCATGTAGAGGGGCACTTCGCCTTCCTCCATGCCAAGGGACGATGCGACGTAATCACCCAGCACGCTGGCTTTGCTGTCGCCGAAGTCGTAGGCGTGGGATTTGTACACCTGGTGGTGATTTGTAAAGAATAGCAGTTCCGCGCTGTTGGTGCTTTCGCAGGTGAACAGCACTTCGTCACCGTCTTTCAGTTTCTGCTCGCCGCTCATGCGCAGGCTTTGCGGGGTGATCTTTTTAAAGTAGCCATCCCGTGTAAAGAACAGATGCACGGGGTAGTCCGGCACCTGCTCGTCCGGCTCGTCGGCGGTGTCGGTGGGGATCTCGTACAAGATTCCGCAGCGGCGGGGCTTGCCGTATTTCTTCGCCACATCGCCCAATTCCTGCATGATGATGCGATTGATGCGAGCCGGGCGTTTGAGGATGTCCTGCAGGTCGGCGATGGCGTCCTCCAGCTCCTCGATCTCCTCGGTGCGCTTCAAAATATACTCGCGGTTCAGGTGACGCAGCTTGATCTCGGCCACGTACTCAGCCTGAACCTCATCGATGCCGAAGCCAATCATCAGGTTGGGGACAACCTCAGATTCCTCAGCAGTGTTACGCACAATTTCGATGGCTTTGTCGATGTCCAGCAGGATAGCTTTCAGGCCCTGCAGCAAGTGCAAGCGCTTTTCCTTGCCTTTCAAATCGTAGTAGGTGCGGCGGCGCACGCACTCGGCGCGGAAGGCGATCCACTCCAGCAGAATGTCCCGCACACCCAGCACCTTGGGCTGGCCACCGATCAACACGTTAAAGTTGCAGGCGAAGCTGTCCTCCAGCGGTGTGGCCTTGAACAGGCGGGCCATAAGCTTATCCGGGTCCTGGCCGCGCTTGAGGTCGATGGTCAGTTTCAGACCATTCAGGTCGGTCTCATCGCGCATGTCGCTGATCTCACGGATCTTGCCCAGTTTGACCAGTTCAGTGATCTTATCCATGATCGCTTCGACGGTAGTCGTGGGCGGAATTCGCGTTACATCGATGCAATTGTTTTCTTTGTCGTAGCTCCACTGGGCGCGGACACGCACACTACCGCGGCCTTTTTCCAGCACATTCTGCATCTCGGCCGCGTCGTACAGGATGGTGCCGCCGCCCACAAAATCGGGGGCGGGGATGATCTCCCGCAGGTCAGCCTGGGGGTCTTTCATCAGGGCGATGGTGGCGTTGCACAGTTCCTCCAGGTTGAAGGAGCAGATATTGGAGGCCATACCGACCGCGATGCCCAGCGTATTGTTTGCCAGAATGGCGGGGAAGGTGACAGGCAGCAGGGTGGGTTCTGTCGTTGTACCGTCATAGTTTGGCACAAAGTCGACGGTGTCCTTGTCGATGTCGCGGAACAGTTCGTCACAGACGGGTTCCAACTTGGCCTCAGTATAACGGGCGGCGGCGTAGGCCATATCGCGGCTGTACGCCTTGCCGAAGTTACCTTTGGAGTCGACAAACGGCACCAGTAGGCTCTCGTTGGAGCGGCCCATACGCACCATTGTATCGTAGATGGCGGCATCGCCGTGGGGGTTCAGGTGCATGGTGCTGCCCACGATGTTGGCACTTTTGGTGCGGTTGCCCTTGAGCAAGCCCATGCCGTACATGGTATACAGCAGCTTGCGGTGCGCCGGTTTGAAGCCGTCGATCTCCGGCAGAGCGCGGGAGACGATGACGCTCATGGCGTAGGGCATATAGTTGGTTTCCAGCGTATCGGTGATGGGAGATTCCAGCACCTCGCCCGCCGAGAGGATCTCGACGTTATCGCCCAGCTGGGGCCGGGCGGCAATGATTTTCTTTTCTTTTCGTTTTGCCATCGTTGTTTTTCCTTACTCAGCTTACATCCAAATCATCCAGATACTCCGCGCCATGTTCGGCGATATGGTCTTTTCGGCCTTGCAGATTGTCGCCCAGCAGCAGGTCAAAAACTTCTGCCGTGCGCTCGGCATCGGTGGGTAGCACCTTAATAAGTCTCCGGCTTTCGGGACTCATAGTCGTCAGCCACATCATTTCCGGGTCGTTCTCACCCAAGCCTTTCGAACGTTGAATCGTATATTTTTCACCATCGATGCGGCGCAGGATGTCAGCCTTTTCCGGCTCGGTGTAGGCAAAGTAGGTTTTGTTTTTGGTGTTGATCTCGTACAGCGGCGACTCGGCGATGTAGACGTAGCCCTTGTTGATGAGGGTAGGCGTCAGACGGTAGAGCATCGTCAGCACCAGGGTGCGGATCTGGTAGCCGTCCACGTCGGCATCCGTGCAGATGACAACTTTATTGAACCGCAGGTTATCCAGATTGAAGCTGGCTAAATCCTTGTTGTGGCTGCCGCCCAGCTCGACACCGCAGCCCATAACGCGGATGAGGTCGGTGATGATTTCCGACTTAAAAATGCGGGCATAGTCGGCTTTCAGGCAGTTCAAAATCTTGCCGCGGATGGGCATGATGGCCTGGAACTCTGAGTCGCGGCTCTGCTTGACGGCGCCCATAGCGGAATCGCCCTCCACGATATACAGCTCACGGCGGGTGGGGTCCTTGGTGCGGCAGTCCACAAACTTCTGCACGCGGTTGGCCAGGTCCATCTGCTGGGTCATCGTCTTTTTAATGGTGATACGCGCTTTTTCTGCATGTTCACGGCTCTGCTTGTTGATCAGCACCTGCTTGCAGGCTTTCTCGGCCTCGTCGGGGTGCTCGATGAAGTAGACCTCCAGCTGATGCTTGAGAAACTCGGTCATAGCCTGGGCCACAAATTTGTTGGTAATGGCCTTTTTGGTCTGGTTCTCGTAGCTGGTACGGGTGGAGAAGCTGGACGAAACCAGCACCAAGCAATCCTGCACGTCGGCAAAAGTGATCGCACTTTCGTTCTTTTTGTACAGGCCTTTGGATTTCAGCCAGGCGTTGACCTGGTTGACGAAGGCCAGGCGGACGGCGCGGTCGGGGCTGCCGCCGTGCTCCAGCCAGCTGGAGTTGTGGTAGTATTCCAACGCCTGCACGGTGTTGGAGAAGGCGAAGGCCACGTTCATTTTGACCTGATAGTCGGGCTGGTCGGCGCGGTCGCGGCCAGTGGCGGAACCGGAGCAGAAGTGCACCGGGGTCAGGCCCTTATCGCCAACCAGTTCGTTGACGTAATCGGTGATACCGTGCTCGTAGAGGTACTCGTACTTCTCAGTGTCGCCGCTGGATTTATCCTCGAAAACAAGCGTCACACCGTCGTTTACCACAGCCTGGCGGCGCAGCATATCTTTAAAGCTGTCGGCCGGGACGGCGATGTCGGTAAAGACCTCGGTGTCCGGTTTCCAGCGGATGACCGAGCCGGTGCGCTTGCCCTTGAACGGCTCCTTTTGCAGGCCGCCCACGTTCTCGCCTTTTTTAAAGTCGAGGTGGTAGTGGAAGCCATCGCGGTAGATGTCGGCGGTCATCCACTCGCTGGCGTACTGGGTGGCACACAGGCCCAGGCCGTTGAGGCCCAGGCTGAAATCGTAGTTGCCGCTGCCCTCGGCGTATTTGCCGCCGGCGTACAGCTCGCAGAAGACAAGGTCCCAGTTCCAGCGGTCCTCAGCCTTGTTGTAGTCCACCGGGATGCCGCGGCCGAAGTCCTCGACCTCAACGACGTGGTCGGGGTAGAGGGTGACGTTGATGCGGTTGCCATGGCCGTCACGGGCTTCATCGATGGAGTTGGAGATGATCTCAAAGATGGAATGGGCACAGCCTTCCACGCCGTCCGAGCCAAAAATAACGGCCGGGCGCTTACGCACACGGTCCGCGCCTTTCAGCTGGCGGATGCTGTCGTTGCCGTATTCCTGTTGTTTTTTTGCCATGCGGCGGTTCCCCCTGAATTGTGCGGTGTTGCCTGAATTTGGGCATATAGATTTATTAAACCATAAATGGTGGTGGGTTGTCAAATTAGATTCATGACCGTTTCTACAGCTTACAGATAGAAATACACCCTGTAGTTGTATCTTACCACAACAAAATCTAGTTTTCAAGGGTCAGTTGCAATTACATTCGCATTTTTCCAGGCGGTTGCGATCGCCCAGCAGGGCGGTCCAGTATTCTTCGCCTTGATATTTAAAGGTCACCCAATCGTAACCCTCATATTTGGCGGTGGTCTGGCCGGTGACGCAGTAGTTGCCCAGGGGCAGGTAGCCCACCACGTCATTTAAGTTGGATGTGTAAAAATATTCGCACCGGGCGTTGAAAACCACCAGCTTATACCCATCCACTTTTTGCACCGAAGGGCTGGCGGCCCCGTAGTTGTTGTAGCCGCCAGCCTGTATTGCAGGCAAAAAATCCTTGTAGCTGCGATTTAGATCGCACGCGCCGCTGATGCCGCTCACCGTGCCGCTGCCGCTGTACTGCCACATCGTGTAGGCACCGGTGTAACCCAGCGTGGCGCGGTAGTCCGCCACCCACAGCGGGTAATCAGCCAGTGCACCCGCGTTCAAATAGCTGTTGATGTAGTTTGTGTAACTGTACCACCCGGCATACCATTTGCGCTGATACAAAATATCCATAGCGTACTGCACCAGGCTGGTCAGCTCGGCGCGGCCCAGGCTGGTAAGGCTTGAGTCCTCCACATCCACGAACACCGGGTACTCCAGCTTGATGCCCTCCAGCATATTTAAAAAGGCAGTCAATTCGCTGGCAACGGCAGCGCGGGTGCGGGCATAGGTGTAGTAGTAGGCGCCCACCCGCAGCCCGGCACTGTGGGCGCCGGTGACATTCTGCAAAAAGTACGGATCTACGTACAAGCCGCCGCTGTTGCTGGACCCCACCCGCACGATGGCGAACTGCTTACCCGCGGCGGCCACCTGGGTCCAGTTGATGCTGCCCTGGTAGCGGGACACATCAATGCCGTTTTGAAAAAGAGCCATAAAAAATCCCCCTTTGCAGCATAGTATGCAAAAGGGGAGGCGTGCGTGTTTACCGGCTGGCAAAGGCCGGGTTGGCGGTCTCGATGGCCGGGTATTCGGCATGGACGCGCTGGCACAGGGTCTCGGTAGTATGGCCCGCACCGCCCGTTCGCTGCCGCCTTACGGCCGCGGAGCCGCGGCGAAAATTCAAATCACCAGTCCGCCATTCACGCCCAGCACCTGCCCGGTGATATACCCGGCATTTTCGTCGCACAAAAACACGATAGCCCGTGCAACATCCTCAGCCGTGCCCAAACGCTCTACAGGCGTTTCCTCTGCCAAAGCCGCGCGGTCCTCGTCGGTAAAGCTGGCCATCATGTCGGTGTCAATGACGCCGGGCGCGATGATGTTCACCGTCACGCCGCTGGGGCCTTCCTCTTTGGCAAGGGCGCGGCCCAGGCCGATCAGCCCTGCTTTGGCAGCGCTGTAGGCTACCTCGCAGCTGCCGCCGGTCTGGCCCCACATACTGCTGATGAGCACGATGCGCCCGTATTTCTGCCGGATCAGGCCGGGCAGCACGGCGCGGCAGGCATAAAATGCACCGTCCAGATCCACGGCCATCATGCGGTGCCAATCCTCGTCGGTAGTGTCGGTAAACAGCTTTTGCTGGGCGATGCCCGCATTGCAGACAAGCACCTGCAAACTGCCCAGGGCTTCTTCGGCCTGGGCCACAGCGGCGCACACCTGGGCGGAGTCGCCCGCGTCAGCGCAGATGGGCAGAAACGTCCCGGCAGGGGAGAGGTCGCGGGCCTGGGCGGCTACGGCCTCGGCGGCTTTGGGGTGTGCATGATAGGTAAAGGCCACGTTGTAGCCCGCGCGGGCCAGCGCCAGCACAGCCGCCGCGCCAATGCCCCGGCTGCCGCCGGTCAAAAACACGTTACGCATCATTTTTTCTTCCTCTTTTCGCGCAGCATCGCAAAGAAATCTTGCAAAAGCGCTTGTGCTTCTTCTTCCAGCAACCCAGATTCAATCACCGGATGATGGTTGAACGGCAACGCAAACAGGTCGGTCAGGCTGCCGCAGCAACCTGCCTTGGGGTCCCGCGCGCCGTACACCACCCGCTTTAAGCGGCTGTTGATAATGGCCCCGCTGCACATCGGGCAGGGTTCCAGCGTCACGAACAGCTCGCACTGCCACAGCCGCCAGCCGCCCAGCGCCTTGCAGGCCGCATCGATGGCCATCAGCTCGGCGTGGTAGGTAGCATTTTTGCCGCTCTCGCGCAAATTATGCGCCCGGGCAATGATTTCCCCGTCCTTGGCCACCACGGCACCCACGGGTACCTCACCCAGGGCGGCGGCCTCGCGGGCCTCGTCCAAGGCGGCGCGCATCAGTTCTTCGTCGGTCATAAGGGCACCTCAAACAAAAATCGTGTAGCAAACCAGGAACACAACGGCCAGGTCATAGACGGGACTGGTGAAAATTTTGGTCACGTCCACACCGGGACGCAGACCCGCCGAGAAGCGGAACCCCTGCTGCCGGGCGTGCCAGATGAGCCACACGCCAAACACCGGAAAGAAGAACAAAATAAACAGTTCAACGCCAAAAGATACCGGCTGCGGTGCGTAAAAACGCAGATACAGATTTAAAAAAGCCAGCGTGTTATTGCAAAAATGCAGTAGCATCCCGGGCAAAATGCTACCTGACCGCTCGGCAAGCCAGCCCAGAAAAACGCCGCAAGCGAAAGCCGTCAGCCCCTGGGCCAGGTCGAGATGCAGCAGCCCGAACAGCAGCGCCGGGCCGAAAATCGCCGCCGCACTGCCGCTGGGGCGCATCAGCCCTTGCAGTGCGCCGCGGAAAAGCAGTTCCTCCACCACAGCGGGCACGGCGCAAAGCGCCAAAAACTGCACGAACAGCTCTGCGCCGCCGCTGGGCAGCAGAGTGGCAGGGTCCTCGGCCCCGGCCAGGCGCACCAGCAGCCCGCCGCACAGGTTAGCCGTGCTGGCCACGCCCAAAAACACCGGCAGGCAGAATGCCGGGCTCCATGGCGCGGGCACGGTGATGCGCAGGTCGTCGGTTTGCAGGCGGGTGCCTCGCAGCATCCACAGCAGCGGGACCAGGGCAGCGCCAACGGCAATGACGATCTGCAGCAGGCCGAGACCGACCTCGCTTACGCCGATGGGTTTGACCAGGCTGGCGCCGGGGTGCACCACCCCCACCAGCGCGCTGATGCCCGCATACAGCAGGCTGCGGGCCAATAAATACAGGATCGCTGCGATGGCGCACCACCCGGCCGCCCCACGTACACCTCTTGTTTTGGACATGGTTGAAACCTCTTATATTTATATATACTTTCTCTATCATACACGCTCTGCCGAAAAAAGGCAATAAAAAAGGCCCTGCCGGTGTGCGGACGGCAAGGCTTAGGAGGGAGAGGAGTCTTGTACAGCCCGCAATGTGCGTTACGGGCATTGACTTTCTGCTAATATAATAGTACAGTATAGACGTGAAGTAAAGCTTAACTTTTTCATACATAAAGTGAAATTCGTTCACGTTAGGAGAAGTCGTTTATGACCCTGACAGACTGCCAGATTTTTATGACGGTGTCCCAGCTGGGCACCTTTGCCGCGGCGGCGGAGCAGATGCACTTAACGCCCTCGGCCATCAGCCACGCGGTCTCCGGCATGGAGTCGGAGTGCGGGTTTCTGCTGTTCACCCGCACCAAAAGCGGCGTAACCATGACCGCTGCCGCCGAAAGCCTGCTGCCGTCCATCCGCCAGATGCTCAACAGCAGTGAGCTGCTCAGCCAATCCATCGCCCAGGTCAACGGCATGCACAAGGGCGTGCTGCGGCTGGGGGTGTTCAACTCGGCCTGCGTCACCTGGGTGCCACAATTGGTACCGCCGTTTCAAAAGCAGTTTCCCGGGATCGACGTGCAGCTGTACCAGGGGTCCTACGCCGACATCGTGGATTGGCTCAAGGGCGGCACAGTGGAACTTGGATTCCTCTCCAATTCCAGCGCGCGTGACCTGGATTTTGAACCGCTCTACGATGATCCGCTGGTCTGCATCGCCCCTGCCGACTACCAGCCCCACCGCCCCGGCTGCGTGCGGGCCGAGGAATTGCAGGGCAGGGCGTTCGTCAGCCAGCAATCCGACGTGGACGCCGACATCCAAAGCTATTTTAAAAAGAATGATCTGCACGTGAACAGCCGATGCTACATCGTGGACGACCAGAGCATGATCGCGATGGTGTCCTGCGGGCAGGGGCTGGCTATCATGCCAGAGCTGATGTTCCGCCGCGGCACCGACCACAGCGGGTGCCAGGTGCTGCGGCTGGAACCTGCCGCCAAGCGCAGCATTGGGTTGGCGTGTCTATCCCGTGGGGGGCTATCGCCTGCGGCGAAGCAGTTTGTAGCTTCTGCACAGGAGTATGCTACGACTTTAAAATGATTTTTTCGGGCGGCTTTCGTTTCGTGCCACCAAGCGCGCTGCCTCGCAACAGCGGGACTTTTTTTGCTTCCTTTTTTGGTCACAAAAAGGGAAGGCCTAACGGATGCAACCCGTTATACTAGGCCCTGCCGCAGGGTAGGCAGGGCCGGGGCGCAAGCCGCAACTCAAAGCAACTCAAAGCAACCAAAAATCAAGGGTCTTCCCAAACCACAAAAAACATTGTATAATAATATATTCCGGAAAAGGTAAAGGAGGTCTACCCACCATGCCGGGCGATCTGCATACGCATACGACTTATTCCGATGGTTCCACACCGGTTGCCAAGCTGCCGTTTCTGGCGCGGTGCGCCGGGATGACGCATCTGGCTATCTCGGATCATGATTCGATCCAGAGCGTTCGCTACGCCTACGCCCACCCGGTGCAGGACGGCGTGCATCTGATCCCCGCCACGGAGTTGACCGCCTACGACTACGAGCGCGCCCACCGCGTGCACCTTTTGTGCTACTGGCCCGATGATTGCCCCGCGCTGGAGGATTTTTCCCGCATGATGGCCGAGCGCCGCTACACCGCCATGATGCAAAGCAGCAAGGAGCTGGAGGAGATCTGTCCGCAGTACTCCACCCAGGAGGCGCTGGAATTTGCCAAGGACAGCGGCACCTTGTACAAGGCCCACATCATGCGGGTGCTGTGGCAGTACGGCCTGGCCGACGGGCTGTACAACGAGGTCTACCGCTCGCTGTTCGGGCTAAAACCTGTGCGCGGGCGCATCCTGCACACGCCCCGGTATGAGCCGGTGGACACCGTGCTGGACCTTATTAAAGCCTGCCGCGGCGTGGTGGTGCTGGCGCACCCCAGCGTGTATCACAGCATGGAACTGGCCCGGGAGCTGATCGCCGCCGGGCGGCTGGACGGCGTGGAGATCGACCACCCCCGCAACACCCCCGAGGACAAAACCGAGCTGTTGCGTCTGGCCAAGGAGAATGGACTGCTCATCACCGGCGGCACAGACTACCACGGCATCCACACCGTCACCCCGCGCCCGGTCGGCGCGTTCGCTACCCACGATGAGCAGATCGCCAGGTTGAACGATTTGGCCAAGGCAAGAAAATCCACGTTTAAGAGAACCACCTGATTCTGTAGGGCGGATGCTCGCATCGACCCTTACAAATGCGCGACAAATACCAAACGGACTACCATTATAAAAGGAGCAACATCACCATGGCATACATCTACAAAAACAAAGGCACCTGCTCGGTGCAGACCGAAGTTGAACTGAACCCCGACCACACCATTAAAAGCGTCAAGGTCCTGGGCGGCTGCGATGGCAACCTGAAAGGCATTGCCAGCTTGCTGCCCGGCATGAAGGCCGAGGACGCCATCACCCGCATGGAGGGCATCCGCTGCGGCCGCAAGGCCACCAGCTGCCCCGACCAGATCAGCCAGGCCCTGAAAGGCGCCTTGGCAGAGTTAGGTTAAAAAGGAGCCACCCATGGATTGTTTCCACTATCCGCTGGATACTGAAACGCTGCTGCGCAAAAAGCGGCGGCTGCGGCGGGAGCTGCTGGCCCAAAACCCGCACCCCCTGCGCAAAAAAATCGCCATCCTCGGCGGGTCCACCACGAACGAAGTGGCCGACCAGCTGGGGCTGTTTCTGCTGCAGTACGGCATCGAGGCCGAGTTCTACCAGAGCGAGTACGCCCAGTATTGGCAGGACGCCATGTTCGGCACGCCGGAGCTGGACGAGTTCCACCCCGACATCATCTACATCCACACCAGCTGGCGCAACCTGACCGCCCTGCCCACCACCGCCGACAGCGAAGCCGATATCGACGCGATGCTGGCCGACCAGTACACTCATTTCGAGACGATGTGGCAGGCATTGGAGGCCAAGTTCGGCTGCCCGGTCATCCAAAACAACTTTGACCGCCCCAACTTCCGCCTGATGGGCAACCGCGACATCTGGGACCCCCACGGCCGCTCCAACTTCATCAGCCGGATGAACCAGAAGTTCTATGCCTACGCCGCCGCGCACGAGCATTTTTACATCAACGATATTGACTACCTCTCCGCCGATTACGGCCTGACCGCCTGGGGCGACGCCTTCTTCTGGCACATGTACAAATATGCCATGTGTCTGGATGCCATCCCGTCGCTGGCCAACAGTGTGGCCAATATCATCAAGTCTTTGTACGGCCGTAACAAAAAAGCCCTTGTGCTGGACCTGGACAATACGCTCTGGGGCGGCATCGTGGGCGACGACGGCGTCGACGGGCTGGCCATCGGTCCCGAGGTGCCGGAGGGCCAGGTCTACGCCGAGTTCCAGAGCTACTGCAAGGCGCTGAAATCCATCGGCGTGATCTTGGCCGTGGACTCCAAAAATGACGAAGCCAACGCGCTGGCGGGCCTGAACCACCCGGACGGCGTGCTGCGGCCTGACGATTTTGTCTCTATCAAGGCCAACTGGGAGCCGAAGGACCGCAATCTGACCGACATCGCCGCCGAACTGAACCTGGGCGCGGACAGCTTTGTCTTTGCCGATGACAACCCCGCCGAACGTGCCATCGTGGCCGCCCAGGTACCCGGCGTGGCCGTGCCTGCGCTGGACGGTGCCGAGAACTACATCAAGATGCTGGATCACGGCGGCTACTTTGAGGTCACTGCCCTCTCGAAAGAGGACCTGAAAAAGACCGAACTGTACCACCAAAACGCCCAGCGCGCCAAGGCACAGGCGTCTTTCAGCGATTACGGCGAGTACCTGGACAGCCTGGAGATGACGGCTACCATCAAAGATTTTGAGCCGCTGTACATCCAGCGCATCGCTCAGCTGACCAACAAATCCAACCAGTTCAACCTGACCACTCTGCGCTGCAGCGAGGATGACATCCGCGCCATGGCCGAGAACCCGGCCTGGCTCTGCCGCTGCGGCAAGCTGGTGGACAAGTTCGGCGATAACGGCATCGTCACCGTTACCGCAGGCGAACAGGAAGGGGAGACCCTGCACCTGCGCCTGTGGCTGATGAGCTGCCGTGTACTCAAGCGCGGCATGGAGGATGCCATGATGGACATCATGGTGGCCAACGCCGCCGCGCGCGGGGTAAAGACCATCCGCGGGTACTATTATCCCACCGCCAAAAACGCGATGGTGCGCGAGTTTTATGCAAGTTTTGGCTTTGAGAAAGTGGAGGAGACCGAGGACGGCTCCACCACCTGGCAACTGGACGTAGCCGCCTACCAGCCGAAACACCCCCACATGAAAATTGAGCGATAACGCGCCATGAAAATGCTACGTAAACTGAGTGCCGTACTGCTGTTTGCCGCACTGACGCTGGCTGTGCTGGCTGCTGCCAACTTTTTGCTGGTGGACGATGTGCACTCCTACTCCCGCGCGATGCTGCAGGAGTTGTACGCCGACGCGGGCAAGATCGACACGCTGTTTTTGGGGTCGTCCCACTGTTACCGCAGTGTCGACCCCGATGCCGTGGACGCCGCGCTGGGGACTTACAGCTTTAACGCAGGGTCGTCCCAACAACTGCCCGACGGCAGCTACTACATGCTGCGGGAAGCCGCCGCGCAAAATCAACTAAAGACCGTCTATTTAGAGATGTTCTACACCGGCTATAACCAGAGCGCCTCCAAGAACGTACCGCTGGCCTGCTACCTGCTGACCGACCACATGCGGTGGAATTCGCCCAACCGCTACGCCTACCAGGCCGAAATGGGCGGCATGGCCGCCTTTGACGACCTGCTGCTGCCGGCCCGTCACGGTGTGGCCGAGCCACAGGAAATGCCCGCGCTCTGGCGCGCCAAGCTGACCGACGGCTACGCCCTGGGCAACTACAGCTACCTGACCTACGCCGACGAGGGCGAAAGCTACCGCGGGCGTGGGTTCGTCTACACCAGCGGTGCGCCGGAAAATGCGTTCCACACGCTGCTGGATGTAGACCCAGAAGCGCCGCTGTCAGACTTCGGATGGGAATATCTTCGCAAGACCGCTGAATTTTGCCAGGAGAACGGCATTAACCTGGTGCTTTTTACCGCGCCGCTGCCCAGCGCCTACCTGTACAATACGGCTAACTACCAGGCCTATGTGGACGCCCTGCGGGATTTTGCCGCCGAGAATAACATAGTGTACTGGGATTTTTCGCTGTACAAAGATGTGGACACCCTGAACCTGCTGGTAGGGGATTTCTCCGACGCCCACCACCTCAACGGCCAGGGCGCCGAAAAGTTTACTGCCGTTTTGTGCGATACGATTGCCCGGGAAAATGCTGGGGAAGATGTTTCGACGTTGTTTTATGATACGGTCGAGGAGAAGCTTGAGCTGACTCCGGATCAGTCGATTGCGATGGCGCACCTGTAATTTTAGCCCCGCAGGGTCAATATGGAGAGAAGCGAAAAAGCGTTAAGGCAATACCGCACAATTCTAAGTACCGATACGGCGAGCGAGGTGCGGCAGCTGCTAAGCCAAAAGCGCAGATAATACTTTGTGTATTATCGAGCATTTTGGCAACGCAGATGCCGTGCCGCAGCCGCCGAAGCGGTGCTTAAGCCGTAAGGCGGGAATTGTGCGGTGTTGCCTTAAGAAAAACGCAGCACTCCTGCGTTTTTTAGCTTTTTGCTTCTCGACCATCTCTTTGGGGTCCTTAGGAGCGAGCAGCCCCTAAGGCGGGGTTGCGGGGTCGCGCAGCGATCAAAGCCCCAGTGGGGCTTTGATCCGCACGAGCGGGCCAGCTCTGCTGGATGGCGGCCATCGTTTTGGCCGCCAAGCGCGCTGCCTCGCAACAGCGGAACTTTTTCGCTTCCTTTTTGGTCACAAAAAGGAAGATCCTAAAAGCGGCATACTGTTATAATATAAAAGAGCGCCGCCGCAGGGTGGCAGCGCTCGCCAGCCACCCACAAAAATCAAAGCAAAGGAGGCTCCGCCATGCTCACCGTTGGTTCCTTCGGTTTCATCCTGTTCGCAGCGTTATTGGCGGGCCTTTGGCGCGTCACCCCGCAGCCACGCCGCTGGCAGCTGATGCTGGCGGCCAGCCTCGTGTTCTACCTCTCGCTGGATTGGCAGGGCTGCCTGCTGCTCTGCCTTATGACTCTGCTGGTCTGGCAGGCCGCGCTGCACCTGCGCGGCAACCCCCGTTGGTTCTATGTAGGCCTGGCCGGGGCATTGGCCCCGCTGACGCTGCTCAATCTGCGCCCCGCCGCCTTGCTGCTGGGGCAGGCGTTCTCGCTGCGCATCTGGGACGTGAGCGTGCCGAAAGTGCTGGGCATCGGGTATTTCAGCCTGCAATTGATCAGCTACCTGGTGGACGTCCGCCGGGGCAAGCAGGAGCCGGAATCGCAGTACGCCCGGCTGCTCTGCTTTGCGTCGTTTTTCCTGTCCATCACCCAGGGGCCGTTCAACCGCTATGACGAGCTGATGCCCCAACTGGACGCCGCCGCCCCACAGCCTGGCCAATGGCAGCGGGGAGCACAGCGGTGCTTTTGGGGCTACTTTAAAAAACTGGCCGTGGCCGACCGCGCCGCGCTGGCCGTCAACGCCGCCTTTGCTGACCCTTCCGCCTACGACCGCAGCCAGCTGTTTCTGTGCGCAGTGCTGTATGTGTTCCAGCTTTACGCCGATTTCTCCGGCTACACCGACATCGTGCTGGGGGCGGGGGAGATGCTGGGCCTGCCCCTGCCAGAAAACTTCCGCCAGCCGTTTTTGGCTGCCACCATCCGCGAACTGTGGGACCGCTGGCACATCAGCCTGTCCCGCTGGCTGAAAGATTACGTTTACATCCCGCTGGGCGGCAGCCGATGCAGCGCCGCGCGGCGCGACGGCAATATTATTGCCACGTTCCTCGTCAGCGGCCTGTGGCACGGCGCCGGGCTGACCTATCTCGTGTGGGGCTTTGCCCACGGCGCTTTGCAGGCGTTAGAAAATCACCTGCCCTGGCGCAAGGCCATCACCCGGGGCTGGGCGCGGCTTGTTGGTGTGGCGGGCACATTCACACTGCTTCTGGCCACCTTTACGGTGTTCCGCGCCAGCAGCCTGGCCAATGCCGCGGCCTATTTTGGCGGCATCCTGCACAACGGCGGCCACAAGGCGTTCAGCAACTATTGGGAGCTGGGCTTGACCAGCCGCCAGGAACAGCTGCTGCTTTTCTTCGGGTTGGCGCTGGTCATTGCCGTCGACCTCGCCCACGAGCGGGGCATCCACTTCCGTGACCGCCTTGCCGCCGCTCCCCGCATCCTGCGCTGGGCCGTCTACGAGGGGGCGCTCTTCCTCTTTCTGTTCATGGGCTACTTTCTCGGCGGCGGCGGATTCTTGTACGCCATCTATTAAAAAATCTCGCTGCATCACCGGATGCAGCGAGATTTCATGTTTTTATTTATGCTACAGCTTCCTCTTGCAAAATTTTGCATTTTCCGTTATGATACCTACATGGACGCGACCGTTTACGAAAGTAATTGTGCAAGCCTTTGGGCCTGCACATTTTTATTTTAGAAGGGAGTTTTTACGATGGACAGCATTTTTCACCGCGTAAGTATCCGTAAATTTCAGGACAAGCCCGTGGAACCGGAGAAAATCGAGAAATTGCTTCGCGCCGCTATGGCGGCTCCTTCTGCCGGAAATCAGCAGCCGTGGGAATTTTATGTGGTGATGAACCGCGACTTGATCCAAAAGCTGGCCGCCACCAGCCCCTATACAGGCTGCGCCAAAAATGCTCCCGTGCTGATCGTCTCTGCCTACCGCGAGGACGTTATCTTCCCGATGTACGCGCAGATCGACCTGAGCATCGCCAACGAAAATCTTTGGCTGGAAACCGATGCACTAGGCCTTGGCGGCGTCTGGCTGGGCATTGCCCCCATCGAGGAGCGCATGCACGAGGTCGAATCCGTACTGCAAATGCCCGCCGGGCATCACGCCTTTGCCATCTTCGCATTGGGCTACCCCGCCGAGAGCAAACCCCAGCAGGACCGCTTCGACCCTGCGCGCATCCACTACGCCGAATAAGTCATCTTTTGCTCAGCATCACGCGATGCAGAGCATTTCTTGGTGGGAGCTGGTAGATTCGCGAGCCGCGCCCTAAAGACAACCTGCAGGGCTGTTTTTGCCCGGCGGGGGACGCAAAGCTCCGGGCCCGGGCTGTTCGAATCCGCCAGCGTATCCCTGGAAAATAAAGACAAAAACAAAAGCGATACCCATTATCAGGTATCGCTTTGTTGGTGGGAGCTGGTGGATTCGAACCACCGAAGCATTAAGCAGCAGATTTACAGTCTGTCCCCATTGGCCACTCGGGAAAGCTCCCATATTCTTTTTTGTTCCGTCGCGGCACTCCGTGTCGCTCAGTGCTTGATTATTATAGCAAAGCGGAACCGGAAATGCAAGCCTTTTTTTCAATTTTTTTGCGATTTTTTCAAAAAAGTTTTCTTTGCACGCTGTACCGTGCAATTTTTAAAAAGAAGGAGTGCCCCGCGGGGGTAAGGCGGGGCGCTCCAAGGGGTATTTCAGAGGATAGGAGAAGAATCATGTATATATGTAATGGCATCGTAGCCTTATTGGTTGTCTGGCCTGGACCGAGCGATTGCTCTGGCATGGCCCAAGGCACAGTGTGTATGATTGCGGGATGCTTCCCGCGTTTGTCTTTCGACTACGATACATAGTATACAGGTAACTTATGTGCAGGATATAAAAGAGCTTTGAACGATTTTAAAATAGTTTTTGAAGAATTTGTGCCCACGCCCACCGGGGCAGGGGACCTTACAACTTCACCTTAATAAACTCATGTTCTATCGCAGGCAAGATCTTCTCCACCAGGTCACGGGTGCGCAGGCGCAGGCTGCTGGTGTTGATACAGGGGTGGCAGCCCACATACTCGCTGGTCAGCACATACTCGCTGGTCAGCACATCCTCATCGATGAGCAGCTGCACCTTGTGGGCCGTATCGTTCATCAGGCCTAACACGCTGACAGACCCCGGCGTGATGTCCAGGAGCTGCTGCATATACTCAGCCTTAGCAAAGGACAGCCGCGCCGAGCCGATCTGCGCCGACAGATCCTTGGTGTGGAACACCTTGGTGTCGGGGATCATCAGCAGGTAAAACGCGGTCTCCTGCCGGTTGCAGAGAAACAGGTTCTTGCAGATCACCGCGTTCAGCTCACGGTCGATCTCCTGGCAGACTTCCATCGTCATGGCAGGGGCGTGGTCGACCCGCTCATAGGGCACACCCAGGCGGTCCAGCAGGTCGTAACAGCGCAGTTCTTTCTCCAAACGTCCGGTCGTATCCGCCGGGCGGCCGTTTTGCAGTTTCATAGTAAGTACCTCTCTTTTGGCGGGCCGATGCAAGCATCGGCCCCTACAGTGTTTGCAGCGCGCTTAGCACCCAAACAGCTCCACCGTCTTCTTCATCCTCTCGGCAATTTTTACGCCAAAGGGGCAGCGGCTCTCGCAGGCATGGCAGTCGATGCAGGCTGAGGCGGTGTTTTCCAGCAGTTCGTAGTGACTCTGCACAGTAGCGGGCACTTCGGGCTGCATGGTGGCCAAGTCGTAGAACTTGTTGATCATCGCAATGTCCAGGTTGGCCACGCAGGGCTTGCAGTGGCCGCAGTAGGTACACTGGCCGCGGTAGGCGTGAGCCGGGGCGTTGGCCAGCACCGAAGCATAGTCCTTCTCTTTGTCTTGCCCAATCTGCGGGGTTTCATAAGGTTTGACTCCTGCTTATTTGCGTTGCTCTGTTTATTTGCTCTCGATTTTATGCTCTGCCTTCCATGGCGTGGACCAGTTCCACCACAAACTCATGGGTGGGCACGGGGATATTGTGGCGGTGCCCGGCCTCCACGACCGCGCCGTTGATGACATCCACCTCGGTGCGGCGGCCCGCCTTCAGGTCGGCGTAGATGCTGGTGAAGCCGTCAGGCGCCTTTTGCAGGTGCAGCCGGATGCGGGCGATCTGCTCCTCGGCGTAGAAAGGGTAACCGTCGGCGGTGGCGGCGGCGCACAGCTCACGGATGAGCTTCTCGACCAGCGTCCAGGCGTGGGAGTCCTGCTCGACGTAGCCCTGGGCCACCTGCAAAATGCCGGACAGCACGCTGGAGGATGCGTTGATCATCAGCTTATCCCAGATCATGCCCTGCACCTGGCTGCAAACTTCGCAGGGGAAGCCGCAGCCCGCGAACATCTCGGCCAGCGGGGCAAAGCGGCTGCTGTCGCCGGTGACGGTGCCCAAAAACGTTTTGCCCAGGCCGCTGTGACAGACGGTGGTCTCGCCCAACTTATAACTGCCCTGCTGGGTGGTGCCGATGACGATCTGCTCACGGGTGGCGAAACGGCTCAGCAAGGTTTCGTGGCCCATACCGTTTTGCAGGGTCATCAGGATGGTGTCGGGACCGATGAGGGCCTTGTTTTTTGTCAGCGCGGCCTCGGAGGCGCTGGCCTTGACCTGCACGATGACCAGGTCGACAGGGGAGAGGCCGGTGGTGTCGGCGGTAGCATGGGGGCGGTAGATGCGCTCGCTGCCGTCCGTCTCGCGGATAGTAACGCCATTTTCGGTAATGGACTGCATTTTGGCGGGGTTGGTGCCCACCAGGGTAACATCATGGTGTTGGGACAGGTAGCTGCCGAACAGCAGCCCCATCGCGCCGGGACCAATGACTGCGATTTTCATTTACGTTGCTCCTTTGTTGTGATTTTTCTATTGTTTCTATTATACAAAGGTACGGCACAGTTTGGCAAGAATTGTTAAAATTTGCGTTATTTACTTGACTTTATCAAGTAACGGGTATATACTTGATAAAGTCAAGTACGGAGGTTATTCCCATGTACCACAAAACTTTATCCTATTACTCCACCATTTTTTACCGCAGTTTTGCCGCGTTTACCGGCGAGCAGCTGCAAGCCGTAGGGCTCAACTTTGGGCTGCTGTTCTTCGTTATTTACGTAGGCAAGCACCCGGGCTGTTCACCGTCAGAGCTTACTAAGGCCCTGTACCTGGACTGGGGCTACAGCCAGCGCAGCCTGAACAAACTGGCTGCGGATGGCTTTCTCTCCAAGGAAAAACACGGCCGCAGTTATACCCTGACCCTGACCGATAGGGGACAGCAGGCTTTCGTTGTCAGCCACCAAGTGTTTTTCACCTGGGACGATACCCGCCTGGCCAACCTGAACGATACCGAAAAAGGCCAGCTGCTGGCCCTTTTACAAAAAGCAGCAGAAGGGATGCCCGAACATGTATGAAACTATTTTTAGCCCCGTGAACTACGGTGGCCTGGAACTGAAAAACCGCATTATCTTTGCCCCCACCACCTTCGGCCTGTCGGACGAAGAATACTTTGCCAAGATTCGCGCCATTGCAGCAGGCGGCTGCGCCATGATCATTGTGGGGGATGTGCCGGTGGGCAAAAGCCGGTTTGAAAAGTCTCTGTTTGACAAAAAGGGCTTTGCCTGGTACCAGAGCCTGGCGGAGATCGTCCATAGCTGCGGCTGCAAGCTCTGCGCCCAGCTGCACCAGTCAGACTCCAACATGGCAGCCATGCTCAAATATGTGCCGGGCGTTCTGACGAAGAAAATCACGATGCAGCAGCTGCGCACCCTGCTCAACGAGGAAGTGGCCCCTTATATCACCAATCTGCCGCAACGCAAGATCGATAAGATCATCCACGGCTTCGGCGAGGCCGCCGAGCTGGCGGTAAAAGCCGGGTTCGACATGGTGCAGATCCACGGCGACCGCATGTGCGGCAGTTTCAGCTCCAGCGTGTTCAACCACCGCACCGATGCCTACGGCGGCAGCGCCGAAAACCGCGCCCGCTTTGCCGTTGAAGCTGTGCGCGCCGTGCGCAGCCGTTTGCCGGAGCTGCCCATCGACTACAAACTGGCTGTCCGGCAGGAGGACCCCCACTACGGCAATGCCGGTGTACTGGAAAGCGAGCTGGGTATCTTTGTACCGCTGCTGGTGGAGGCCGGTGTGACCAGCTTCCACGTTACCCTGGCCAACCATTCCAGCTTGGAGGATACTATCCCGCCCGCTAATCATCCCTATTTTAAGGGGGAGGGTTGCTTCCTGAAGTTCTGCGATGAGGTGCGCCAATATACCGACAAACCTATCACCGGCGTGGGCGGCCTGACCAACCCTGATTTTGTGGAAGCCCAGCTGGCCAGCGGCCGCATCACCTGCGCCGCCATGAGCCGCCAACTGCTGGCCGACCCTGCTTGGCCCAGCAAGGCTGCTGCCGGGCAGGTGCAGGCTATCCACCGCTGTGTGCGCTGCAATAAAAAGTGCCTGGGCGGTCTGCAGCAGCACCAGGGCACCCACTGCATTTACGAGAAAACAGGTGCGTAAACTTAAGGCAACACCGCACAATTCCCGCCTTACGGCTTAAGCACCGCTCCGGCGACTGCGGCACGGCACCTGCGTTGCCAAAATGCTCGATAATACACAAAGTATTATCTGCGCTTTTGGCTTAGCAGCTGCCGCACCTCGCTCGCCGTATCGGCACTTAGAATTATGCGGTATTGTCTTAACTCCTGACAAAGCGTCCCTCCGCCTTATAATCCCAAATTGGATTATAATGAACTGCACCCCATTTGTTAGACAGTATGATATACTATCTAACAGATGGGGTG
>ENA-UOJR01000174-UOJR01000174.1-human-gut-metagenome-genome-assembly--contig:-C115P-NODE-174-length-98121-cov-23.976404_pt1 | contig 98121 bp, 77 predicted proteins | sample MGYA00242354_ERZ723901 | MGnify/ENA metagenome assembly ERZ723901
AACGCTATTCACTGAAAAAGAGTGAAGTTGTAAAGTTGGCGTTCGGGTATATAGACAAGGCGCATATCAACCCATCCGAAGCACCTGAATCCGTAAAATCAGAACTGGCGAAAATAAACAAGAGACAGGATGATATTATCCGTTTCATTCGTCACTATGAGGAAGAGCAACTGAATCCGATGATACGAGCAACAAATTCTATCGCTTTGCGTTTTGATACCATTGGCAAAACTTTAGAAACTCTTATTCTCTCCCAACTGGAAGCCTGTCAGGAGAGACAAACAGCCGTGCTTAAAAAGTTAAGTGAACAGTTCTGTAATCATGCAGATGTAATAAACAATCAGTCCAAACAGATTAACGCACTCTATCAGATACACCAACGGGATTATAAAAAACTACTTCACCTGATACAACTCTATTCGGAACTCTCCGCCTGCGGTGTGATGGATAGCAAAAGGAAAGAGAGCCTAAAAACAGAAATTACCAATCTAATAAATACATAGAGCCATGCACATAGATTTTGCTCCACCATCTAACGGAACATACAATAATTCAGGAAGTAGCCGACGACTATCTAATTATTTGGAACATGAAGATTTAGAACGGATGGAAAAGGGTATTTATACCGAAGGCTTTTTCAATCTTGCAGAGGATAATATATATAAATCAAAAGCTATAAAGGATATAGATAGTAATATCGGGCAGCTCCTAAAAACGGACGCTAAGTTTTATGCAATTCATGTCAGCCCATCGGAAAAAGAACTCCAAGCGATGGGTAATACAGAGCAGGAACAAGCCGAAGCGATGAAACGATACATACGGGAAGTATTCATTCCCGAATATGCCAACAACTTCAACAAAGAACTATCTGCTTCGAATATAAAGTTCTATGGTAAGATTCATTTTGACCGCAATCGTTCCGATAATGAACTGAATATGCACTGTCATTTAATAGTGAGCCGGAAAGACCAAGCCAATAAAAAGAAACTTTCACCACTTACCAATCACAAAAACACGAAGAACGGAGTAATCAAAGGTGGCTTTAACCGTGTAAATCTGTTCCAACAAGCAGAAGAAGGTTTTGATAAACTGTTCAATTACAATCGCCCTCAAACAGAATCATTTAATTACTACAACACAATAAAAAACGGCTCTATATCTGACCGATTTAATATAGATAAACAATTCCTTATTTCCAGTGAAAGAAAAATAGAATCCAATTCCAATTATCTACCAGAAAACTTGTTTTCTCCCAATCATGAAAGCGATCATACAAACAACATAATTTTCAACACACACGATAATGCTACTGTAAAGCAAAATAGGCATATTTCTATCAATTCATCTAGCAATCAGGAAAGCAATCAAAGATCCAACTCGCTAATCTCCTTTATTTCATCTGGAGCAGTCTTTTTACCGATTCCAAAGAAAAAATAACTAAACTCCAGAAGAAAAGAAAGAAAAAACGCAGATTACAATTTGCTACTGTTTAATGCTTTGATCAAGCACCAAAATATTTTTTGACAAAACGGAGAATGCATGAATAATTTTAGTTCTATATGTATATTTTGTAAATTTAGCACCATTAAAATTTGCTAATACCTCTATCGCCCAATATGAAAAATCACTATTATCCACACTGAATAAAACTTCATGAGCTAACCTATTCCTTAGGGTATTTATTTGTGTTAATGCAACAACAACCTTTTCTAATTTATTTCTATCTGTCACATTTAACTTGTCAAGTAATCCGATTTTCCGATAAAATGAAAATGCTCTACAGTCATTTACACCATTTCTTAAAAGAATCATATCTAATATCATTTCAAGTAATAAATGACCTTTCAACAAGATTGTTTCAAGATCTCGCTTCTTCTCAAGACTGCCCCAAACGACCCATTCTGCTAATATATCTAATTCTTTGCTCATAAATACAACGATGTAAAGTAAATCTATCCTTATTTTCTGAAATACAAAGATATAGTCAATTTAAATAGTCTACTAGTCATTTCCGCTCAATTTCAGATATTAACTTCGAAAACCTTATTTCCCTATTTTTCAGTGCTTTAATTTCACATTGCCATATAACTACAACATTCCAGCCTAATTTTTCTAATTCATTTATTTTCCTATTATCACGTTCTATATTCTTCTCTATTTTTGTTACCCAATAATCCAAATTACTACTAGGCAGATGCCCTGCACGACATGTATGTCCATGCCAAAAGCACCCATGAACAAATATTACAGTTTTATATTTGGATAAAACAATATCTGGTGTTCCCGACAAAGATTTCACATTAATACGATATCGAAAACCTTTAGAAAACAAGAATTTCCTAACAATGATTTCAGGCGCAGTATTCTTTTGCTTTACTTTTGCCATGAGTTGAGAACGTTTACTCTTATCGAAAATATCCATAAACAAAAAAACTAAATATTTGACGAAGTTAAAAAGATTTTCGTCAAAAACACATCATTTCAAGATATTATATGTAAATTCGCATAATATATATATGCTACAGTAAAGGAAGGAATTTATTATATGTCAAACAATGATACAATAGGAATAATTGATCTATTCTGTGGAATTGGAGGCTTAACTCATGGGCTAAAGAAGGCTGGGCTTGATGTAAAAGCCGGGATTGACTTTGATAAAAGCTGTAAATATGCTTACGAAGCGAATAATGACGCAATTTTTATCGGAGAAGATATATCTAAAATTAAAGGCAAAGATATAAAAAAAATATGGAAAGGGAAAAAAGTAAAGATCCTTGTCGGATGCGCTCCTTGCCAGCCATTTTCAACACATGCCAATAAAGTTAAAAATAAAGAGAATGGAGACAAATGGAACCTTTTAAATGAATATCTTCGATTAGTAGAAGAAACAAAGCCAAATATCTTGTCAATGGAAAACGTTACAAATTTGGCTAATAAAGAAATTTTCTTCAAATTCATAAACAGACTTAAGGAATTGAAATATTATGTATTCTATAAAAACGTGTATTGTCCTGATTATGGAATTCCTCAAAAGCGAAGAAGGTTAGTTCTTCTTGCTTCCCTATACGGTGAAATATCCTTGCTACCAGCTACACACAATAAAGAAACATACCAAACAGTAAAAGAAGCTATTGGAGGCTTACCTGCTATTGCTGATGGAGAAAAAGACGAGAAAGATTATTTGCATTTTACTTCGAAACTATCAGCTATTAATCTTAAGCGAATAAAATCATCTGTTCCAAATGGAAATTGGGAAGATTGGAGTGAGGATTTAAAATTAGAATGTCATAAAAAGAATACAGGAAAAACCTATAAATCTGTCTATGGTAGAATGTCTTGGGATGAACCTTCTCCAACAATTACAACGCAATTTTATAATTATGGAACAGGAAGATTCGGACATCCAGAACAAAATAGGGCACTTACAGTAAGAGAAGCGTCCATTTTACAAACATTTCCTATTGATTATAAATTTGTCGAGAATGAGAATGAAATATATATGACAAAGTTAGGTACGCATATTGGGAATGCAGTTCCTGTACAGCTTGGTTACATTATTGGTGAGAGTATAAAAAAACATCTAAAAGAATACCGCTTATGAATTCATCTTTCACATTCAACATTTCACTAAGTGTTTTAAATCATTTAGGACGTAACTTATATCGAAATTTTATAACTGTACTTGGAGAAGCTATCTCAAACGCATGGGATGCAGATGCTCCTAACGTGTGGATATATGTAAACAGAGAAGCTAACTCTCTGACAATTAAAGACGATGGTCATGGTATGACTGAGGATGATTTTCAAAATAAATTTTTGAAAATTGGATATTCAAAACGGAAAGACGGTGAAACAAAAACTAATTCAGGAAGACCATATATAGGACGAAAAGGAATTGGGAAATTGGCATTGCTTTCTTGCGCAAAACGAATTCATATAATAACAAAAACAGCCAGTACCGATTTTGTTGGAGGCATAATAGATAATAGTGGTCTTGACAAAGCTATAGTTGATGATTTAACTCCACAACAATATCAATTAGAAAACATTGATACAAAATTCTTTGATGGTCTTAAGAATGATTTAGAAAGCGGAACCATTATATATTTTGAAGACATAAATGATGGAATTAAAAATAGAATTGAATATATTAGAAAACTAATAGCACTATTTTTCAGATTCTCCTTATTTGACAATTCATTTAAGATAATTTTAAACAACGATCCTATCACATTGAATGAATTAAATGATTTATCTCAAAGTACTCAATTTGTCTGGCAAGTTAACTCATTAGAAGATCCTTATTTGAAAGATAAGATATCAGCAACAAGAGAACATATAAAGCAATATAAAAAATTATCATCAAAATTATCAATAAATGGGTTTATCGCATCTGTTGACAAGCCGTCAAATCTTAAGATAAGAGGCACTAACGAAAAAATATCTGTAGATTTATTCGTAAACGGTCGATTAAGAGAAAAAGATCTACTTAAACATATCCCTTCTTCCCGAATTGTAGAAAACTATCTTTATGGACAAATACACTTTAATGAATTGGATGATAATATTGATAGGTTTACTAGTAGTCGAGAAGGAGTGATATCAGATGATCCTACATTCCAAAAACTATTAAATGAGTTAAAAGATGATATACTCAAAACAATAATCGAAGATTGGGATATTTGGAGAGTTGAAGAAGGTAGAGAGGGAGATTCGGAAAATACTCGAATGACAAAAAGAGAGCGAAAGTCAAAAGAATTATATGATACAGTAGTTGATGAATATGTACCGCCTAAAAGTTCTGCACAAAGAAATATTGTTGATGAATGGGTTAAATCGCTAAGAGATGATGCTCAATTCAATTTGTCAACATATGCAGAATGCTTTGTATCGGAAAACTTATTAAGAAAATATATAAAACACAAGAGTATGCCCCTTTCTACAGAAGCGCAAGCAAACCTTGTGAAATATAAGCAAAGAGAGTCGGAAGCGAAAAATAAAGCAAATATCAGTTTTGAAATCAGGCAAAACGCAGACGATTTACTATATTTCGACATGGATGACTTGGCAAATTTTGTAGACAAACCAGCTGATCCTAATAAACAAGCAGGAATCGCAAGAGATGCAAAGGTTTACAAACCTGTTAGAGATGCGATGGCACATACTTCAATTCTTACACCTGTTGCAAAAAATAGTTTAAATACAACTTATGAAAATATCAAGGCGAGAATAAAAAGACTATTAGAATGAGTAATTATAACAAATGCGTAACATTTGATTTTATGTGGATGTAAAATCTATATTTATCAAGGGAAAATTGGAAAACAGTTACATTTTACTAATTTTTTAATATTTTGCTATGTTTGCGACCTATTATTATTTTAATCAAAATAAGACAATAAATAAATTATTTCCCCTATTTTTGTGTACGTAATCGTTCTAATAGCAAGCAAAACGATAAAACATAATCGTGTGATAAATCATGTGGATTTCCAAATGGAAGAAACTATAAAACGGTGATAATCAACAGAGAGAAGATAATAGTTCTCTTGCTGGTGGCACCACCTTAGAAATCAGAGAGCTACCTACTAAAGTAGCTCTCTTTTTTATTTGTAGCAGGCTATGGTTTACATGGAGTTTACGCAGGTTGTGTAAACCAAGAAGTAAACCATAAATGTGACCGTAAACGTGATTTGTTACAAATCTAAAGTACTCAAGAACAGTGAATCACCACTAATGATCAGGGTGTGCAAGGACAGGAAACGTAAGTACATCAGCATTGGATTGTCTATCAACCCCGTCCACTGGGATTTCGCCAAGAATGCTCCTAAACCTAAATGCCCTAACAGGGAAGCTCTGACTACTCTAATCGCCCAGAAACTACAAGCATACTCTGAACAGATTATGAAGTTTAAAACAATGGACAAAGACTTTACAGCAACGAGCTTAGTCGAGAAAGTCTGTAAACCCAGTAACTTAAAGACTGTAGGAGACGTGTTTACAGAGCAGATGCAGGCTCTTAGAGATGCACAACGGTGAACTGAAGGAAGTGGACAACCTACGATCGTATATGCTGCCGACATCGATTTATCGTCAAGAGAAAATACAAAGTATCAGCTATCATCAGAATAAAATTAAGGCTATTGACGAAGCAAGCATGATGTCTAATAATCATTTCCTCGCATAAAACGTGCTATAAAATCCATATTTTCCTGAACCAGTTGGCACTATAAAATATTTTGTGTAAATGGAAAATACGGGATTCATTACGGGTTCCGTATTTTTTTATTTAATAGCTTTGCAAAATGAAGAAGATTATGAAAGAGAATCATGTAGTGCCTGATGAGGTATTAACCAAGGAGTTCCTCAGCCAGTTCAAGACCGAGGCAGACGTAAGCAAGTTCCTAAAGCAGCTCCACGCTCAGGTGTTGGAAAAGATGCTTGAAGGTGAGATGGATGCTCATTTAGGTTATGAGAAACATTCTGTTTCCGGCAATAACAGTGGTAATTCCCGTAACGGTAGTTACCCCAAGAAAATCCAGACCGAGCACGGCGAGGCTGTCATTCCCATTCCCCGTGACCGTAATGGCCAGTTCGAGCCCATAGTGGTTCCCAAGCATGAAAGTCGTGGGCTTTCCATAGAAAAGCTTGTTATCTCCTTATATGCCAAAGGAATGAGTGTGTCCGATATTGAAGAGGAGATGCGCGAGATCTATGAGATAGAACTCTCCACCTCTGCCATCTCCATTATTACGAACAAAGTCCACCAAGCCGCTCAGGAATGGCAGAACCGCCCTTTGGACCCGGTCTATCTCATCGTTTGGATGGACGGTATTGTATTCAAAGTTCGAGACAACGGGAAGATCATCAACAAGACTGTCTATCTCTGTGTCGGACTGAAACAAAACGGCTTGAAGGAAGTTCTTGGCATGTGGGTGGGTAAATCAGAGAGTTCCGCCTTCTGGATGGGTGTCCTCACAGACTTGAAGGCCCGTGGGGTACAAGATATACTGATAACCTGTACCGATAACCTGAACGGATTTACCGACACCATACGCACCGTATTCCCTCAGTCATCAACTCAGATTTGTGTCGTACATCAGATAAGAAACTCCTGTAAGTATGTCGTTTACAAGGACAAAAAAGAGTTCACAGCAGATATGAAGAATATCTATAATGCGCCAAACAAGGAGGTTGCTGCCGCGGAACTTGATAATCTGGAAAAGAAATGGGGAGGAAAGTACCCTTATGCCATCCTTTCATGGAGGAACAACTGGGATGACCTGACTGTTTTCTTTCAGTTCCCATTGGAAATCAGAAAAATAATCTACACCACAAATCTCATTGAAAATCTGAATGGAAAAATCAGAAAGTACACTAAATCAAAACTTTCATTCCCTTCGGATGACGCAGTGAAGAAAATGGTATACCTCTCTTTGATGGAGATTGAGAAGAAATGGACGATGCCGATTACTAACTGGGGATTGATTATGAACCAATTTATGCTTATTTTTGAAAACAGAATCCAGATATAAGTGAACTTATAACTGAATCCCGTTTACATTTACACAAAATTAGGGACACTGCCAACCAGTTATTTTCCTCTTTCCATTCCTTTCATAGAATTAATGCAAACATCAGGAAGCAGTTTATGCTCTATCAAGTAATGCAACATTTCTTTCGGAGCCACCTCTGCAGACACAATAAGATTTACACCACCTGACTCAGCTTCTTTCTTATCATAATAAGGATTACGTTCATCCTTAATCATTAAAGCACCATTGGGAATTATAGCGATATCTTTATCCTTCTCTATATAAACAGCCAAAAAAGATCGCTCCATCATTTGGTCAGGGAAAGTAAAATTCTCGTCAAAACCAATGTGTCTATCAAACCATTCCAACATCTCTTCATTATTTTTGAAATATAACATAGGATGATTCTCATTAGCCTTCATGAGCTTATCATACAACGCAGAATCGCAGCCCATTGCAGATAACTTAGCTTTATATGCATCAAAAAGCGTTCTCCCCCGACTCCATGAACTCATACCATTCACCTGCCACTCACCATTGTATTTCACTAAAGAGGCCATAAAGCTTTTATTGTCCAGTAAAGTACTATCAGGCAAAGAATTGAAAGAATCGCGCGAAACAATGTACTCTTTCCCTTTCCTATCCTCCAAGCAAATTATTTGTGAATCATACCGTTTCAACAGATAGACCGAGTGCTTTAATGGTTCGATCATTGCAATACGTTCACTCTCGTCTACCATCCCCCAGTGAGACAACATAGCTGCCAGCCAATCCTTGCCATAAAGAGCTAACGGACCGGTCTTTTCACAACATGCCATAATGGAAGCGACAGCATAAGCAAATGCCGAATCATCCAAATCATCCTCCAATAAAGCTTGCAATTCGTCTTCCACTCTTTCTATCTGCTCTTCCGTAAAAAATTGGAATCATATTTTAAATGTTCTATCTGGCTACTTTAAATACCTTTAAAATATTTTGTGTCCGAATTTTAATTAGATATATACCTGCAGGATACTGACACAGTTGAAATTCATTGTCCTTCAAATTAGTCTGCACATCAAGCAGTTCGCCAGATGCTGAATAAATACACAATTGCTCCAATGGAACCTCTGAAAGAAATTTTATCCACCCTGTATTCCTATCATAAATATAATCAATATCAAGATACTTATTTTTCTCAACAGAAGTTTGCTTCAAAATTTCATAAAGGCCAGCTACGGTATTCAACTTTCCCATTCCATATTTTCCATTAGGTAATTCTCCCGTATATATATCTTCAGTAGCGGTTTTTTGAATAATTTCTTTCACTTCATAGACTGTAAGTTCAGGATTCGCTTCAAGCCACAGAGCCAATGTACCGGTCACAACAGGTGTTGCCATTGAGGTGCCATTAGCCATCCCCCATGAATATTTTCTTCCGGATATATCTTCTATTTCCAATGCTTTATCAGCGGTCGCTACACTATAGGAAGCTGCATAAGAATTGAAAGATGAGATAACAGTAGCTCCTGGAGCCACCACATCCGGTTTTATACGTCCATCATAAGTCGGTCCCTTTCCCGAAAGCGGATAAAGATGAAATTTAGACCAATCCGAACGATGTACCGTCCCTAAAATATCCGTATATTCCTCTTTAGACACATAGGCACCTACAGAAATAATCTCGAATCCTGTTGCTGTACAAGCAATAGTATAATCCGTACTTCCTTCCATATACCCTTCTTTTCCTGCTGACGAAAAATAACCATAATCACAATTAATCATATATTTTCCCTGGTTAGAAGAAAGAGCAATCTCCCAAACTTCTGATTCCGGTTTCGTATAAGACAGATAAACATTAAAAGCAGGATTATTATTTATAAGATTCACATCAGACGAAATGTTCAGAACCGCATCATTTTTTTCTTCCGATCCAAATCCAGTATAACTTTTGCTCCACTTTTCACCCGATATAAAACTCTCGGAGAAAAGTAATTTATTACTCAGTGTATCTTTTAAACTAATGGTAACAGTGTAAGTTGATCCTACTACACCTTGAATAAAAAGATTATCCCTATCATAAGAGGGAGGGACTAAATAGCTTTTAATTTCTTTCTGTGCCTCATTAAATGTACCGGTCAAAGTCGTTTTCCGATGTCCCTCATTACCAGCAGCAATAGATAAGAGCTTTCCCTGTTTACCTTTCATCAAATTATCAATCAAAATGGAAAAGCTATCCGTACCATCTTTGTATCCCAATACAGTACCCATACTTAAATTGATAGAAATGGGCTTATTTTTCTCATCGGCATAATGCAATAAAAAATCAATACCATCCAATATGCCTTGTTCCGTCCCATTTACTGAAATCAAAACAATTTCCGATTTAGGAGCTATCCCCTTATAAACATTATCCCAACTTCCTGTAGCTATTCCGGCCACATGTGTCCCATGTGTTTCACCAGACATATCACGCTTAGCTGCCAATATCTGTTCTGTAGTTGAATATTCCAGTCCGTATCCATAAGATGAGTTAGAAGTCACCAAAAATTGATTCTGATCCCATACATATCGTATTCTACAATCTCCATTTTCATCTCTGAAATTTGGATGTGTAAAATCAAATCCACGATCTATGATACCTATAATAGTTCCTTCACCCTGATAGGAAGTAGGTAAACCTATTCCGACATGCACCTCATCCACATGTGTCAATATTCTAACAGAGTCCATCATTAAATGTACCTCCTTCCCAGCATCTACATCAAGAACCGTTTCTTCTTTTGCAAAAGATTCAAGAATATTCATCGGAATCACAGCTGTATAAAGACCGTTATATCCCACATTCAAATGAACATTATAGCAACTACATAAATCCTCCACGTTGGCTCCAGGGCTCAGACGAACATAAGCAAAAAGAGATTCCACGCCGGAAACAACATTTCTATTTTTTTTTAATGATTGATAGGATTGAATTTTAGAAACTGTTGCTGCAGAAAATTTAGGTGAATAATCACAATATTCCACCTGAGCTATACAGCATAATGGCAATACAAACAATAAAAAAATTCCAATGACAGAGGATTTCATAAGGATATAGTTTAAAAATAAAAAGAGAGGCCATCCCTTTCATAAAGACGACCCCTCCAAGAGAGAATTTTATTTAATCGCAATTTTAGTTATGTGTTGTTGTCCGTCCGCTTTTACCATCACAATATATATACCCTTATCTAAGATAATCACGGAGTCACCACTTTGAATTGTTTTATCAATAATTGTTCTACCAGTCATATCCATAACGATAACCTCTCCGCTCTCAGATGATTCAAATGTAACATATACAGCTTGGTTTTCCACAAACAACTCACAATCAAGTTCTTGTTGGGTTGCTTGCATTCCTGTAGTACCGGAAATCTGCCAAGCAAGAATTGGTAACCCTTCATTAACCGTATTAACATCCGCTACCCACGGAGCTGGACTCTGTGTCCCATTTAGTACATTCAAAAAGTCTACAGACAACATTTCATCATTGGTTTTAGAGGTTACTCCGGCATGTTCATTTTCAACACCATCAGCTTCCAGAAAATAACAATTTTCAATTATAACACCTGCATCAATATCCCCTACTACTCCCATAGGAGTATCATCTATTACAAAAAGACCTGCATTGTAACAATTACTGATACGACCAGAACATAGATAACCTATCACCCCAGCAGGAGTAAAACCCGTAGAATAAATCATGCCATTATTGTAGCAGTTCTCTACAATAAAATCTTTATCAGCAAATCCTATAATCCCAGCAGCATATGTTGTCCCCGTAACCATACCTCTATTATAACTATTCGCAATTTTGCCATTTTCACCACCACCAACGAGACCACCGGATATCACACCGGATTTCATATCAATAGTTCCTTCATTATAACAATACTGGACAAGTCCACCTTTCATATACCCCACTAAAGCACCAGTCTGATCCATTCCTTCGATTGTTGATTTCTCTCCGATTCCTAAATTCTGAATAATCGCTCCTTTGCCAATACAACCAAACAATCCAGTTCCACCCACAGACATTTCATCAATATAATAAATATGAATATTATCTATCTTTTTGCCATTTCCGTCAAACACTCCCGAAAAACATTTTGAGGCTTCAATTATACCTTGATCTTCTCCCTGATTGGGATTACTTGTATCTATATAATCATCATACATTCCGATCGGATCAAACTTTAATCCTTTGTCGGCTCCCATATCCAGATCCTTAGTCAGTAAAAAGAATTTTCCCGCATAAGTTTCTCCCGCAAGAACCTGTTCTGCCAAAAAAGCCAGATGTTGCCCATTTTCGATTAAATAGGGTTTTTCACTGCTTCCATCTCCATTAGTCCATGAAGCACTAGTACCATCCCATGGTTCCTGTGCACTAACCGCGATTGCCATAATCGCCATTAATAATGATAAGTAATACTTCTTCATAAGTTGTAAATATTTTATTAATTAGACATAAAAAAATAATTTATTAATAAATAAGTATAATGTCGTTAAAGCATCTATCTCTCCGGAATTGTAAAACTTTCTTCAAATGCTGTTCCAGACACGATTCCCCATTGTCCGTTCAGATCTACCAAGAACTGAATTTGCATAATAACTGTCTTCTGATCAGCATCCAAATATCCCGTTCCTATGGCATAACCCGTTCCGTATTCAGCATGTAAAAAAGCCCTCTGTTGTTCAATCGTCGCTATTCCATTTTTATCTAAATCAACACGTATATCACCATTCTTCACATAACAATCTTTAATAATGTAGAAAGGAGCCTCTTCAGCTTTTAGAATGGTAACCTCTTTTGAAGTCCCTAAAAATTGGGAAGTGTAAATTCCTTTTTCTTCAAACTCTACCCAAGTAGGTTTTCTACTAAGTGACAAAACCAAAGATGATTTACCGAATGTAGATAAAGCAGTAGATTCACCTGCACCTATTACGATATTCGCTTTTGCTTTTGTTAAATAATCCAGTTTACTTAAATCTATTTTAAGTTTGATATTGGTACAGTTTTGGCCTTCCTTAAAAGTAACAACTTCATCTTCCAAACTGATAAAATCTCTTCCAGGCGCTTCAGTACCATCTGGATTTTGTTGAAACAGCAGACGTGCCGTTATGCTTGCCTGTCCTTGAGTACCTTCACGGTAAACGGGAATATTCAATAAGTTTTCAGTCTTTTCCAATTCCTTGTTTAACTTATCTATCTGAAAAGAAAAATAGTTATTGGTATCTGATTCATAAACCAATTTTTCATTGTCATGATCACAAGCTGCGAACAGAGACAAGGCACAAATAATTAATATATATTTTCTAATATTCATATAGTTGTCTATTTAAATTTCGATATCAATACTTTTTATTTACAGAGGATTCTGATCAGCAATCGGATCCATATTAATATTACCATCAAATTCACTTTGGGGTATCGTCAAAATAAAACCTTTATAATCCGGTTGCCTCGTTTCATCACTTAACTTAACCACATGGTTAGAACCTTCATAATCTCTATAATACCCAACCCGGAGTCGAAGAACATCAAATAATCTTCCGGTTTCTCCCCACAATTCGATACGCCGTTGAAGCAAAATTTCATCCAATAGCGTTTTTATTTCCGGACTGGTTCCTGTTCCATAGACATCTACTGACATCTCCTTACTATCACTGACCTTATCCAGACGATTACGAACGTAGCTACGTTCACGAATCGTACCAAATGTTTCCATCAATGTCCGCGCCTCTCCATAGCGTTCCAACCGACAAAGAGCTTCCGCTTCCGTAAGAAGTAGCTCCTCTGCACGCATATAAATATTATCTCCTAAATAAGATGTCACATCACTAAAAGTGAACTTTGTAGTACAATAGCTCTTCTGAGGTCCGAAAGAAGCTTCCAAAGCAGTTGCTATTTCACCTTTCCACCAACTGATACGACGAATGTCCTGCAATCCCATTTGCTTGTATAACCAAGCACTAATACATTTACGATCATAGGATCCATGCATCCCGGCAGTAGCATCCATATGACCAAAGAATGATGCATATGCACCTATCTGGTCACTTTTTTGTATTTCTGCTCCCCAAAGTACAGATACCATTCCCAACTGATTGAAACCTTTAGTCAAATCAGAAGTTCCGGCCAATTTGAGATCCGGTTTCTCAAGAGCAATCTGTGCAGCATCCAACGCATCCTTCCAACGATTTTGCACCAATGCAATGCGTGACTTTATTCCATTCGCTACATAATAGTCAATATGAGATTTATGTATTTGTGTGACCCCTTGTTCTTCCGCATCTTTCAACAAAGAGATACCTCTCTCAATATCCTTATTAATACGTGCATATACCTCCTCCACCGTTCCTCGTGGGTTACCCGGAGTGGAAGAAGTAGTCGGTGTTATATACAAAGGAACACCCGGTGCTTGTTCATGACCAATATACGTCTGTTGATAGAGCTGTATCAAATGAAAATAGCACAGTGCCCTAAGAGAATAAGCTTGCCCAAAAAGGTTATCTTTTTGAGCTGGTAATCCATTTAGATTATCCTCATGAGCAAGAATATAATTTAGATTAGAAATCAATGTATAATAAAAATTCCACTCGGAATAGGAACGAAACAAAGGACTGGAATAGAAATTGCGTTCCTGCAAATTATAATCCATAGAAAACCAGCCTTTCACAGTGGAAGAAAGTACCATATCATCTCCCATAAAATCGGAAACCAACATAGTTGACATATATCCGAAAGCATGCGTCGAGTTGTCACCCGCCCAACCGGTTGAATACATCAAACGGTATACACCGTTCATGGCTACCATTCCTCCCTCCACATCCTTGAACAAAACATTCCCCGAAATCTGATCTGTAGGGTTCGTATTCAGGTTATCTGAGCAGGAAACATGCATCAGTACACAAGCCATGACAAAAGCTATATAATAAATCTTTTTCATATATTATCTGAAATTATTTAGAATTTAATATCGATACCCAAAGAGAATGTCTTAGTCGGTGCATAAGTATACCCTACTGTACCTGTAAAGTTATATTGTGGATCCATTCCTTTCAAATGTGTAAACAAAGCAATATTATCTGCTGTAGCATACACTCTGATGTTTTCCATTTTGATTTTCTGAAGCCACTTCTTCGATAAACTGTATCCCAAAGTAATATTCTTAATTGCAAAATAAGAGGCATTTATCAAATCCTGATCCGTCACACGAATTTGCTGATCCCACATAATTTTAGGAACATCAGTTATGTCTCCCGGTTTCTGCCAACGACGCAAAGCATTTTTATGCCATACATATCCTTTGTATCCCACGTTCATCATACTTCCATAAACCCCGTCAAGCATTTCTCCACCAATCGAATAAGTAGTCAAAATAGAAAGATCGAATCCTTTATAACGAAAATCATTTGTCAAACTACCATATAAATCCGGAATACGATTACCAACTACCTCACGGCTATTTGTCGTCAAAGTGACATCATCCGTTTTATATCTGGGAACAATTTTATTATTCTTATCACGATCTACCCAATAGAGCTGATTACCTGTCAATGGGTCTACCCCTGCAGATACAGGTAAATAAAAGGAATTCACAGCTTCTCCCTCTCTAAAAATATTAGAGCCGGAAATAATCTCGGGTTTATCAGCCAGTTTCAAAATTTTATTTCGGATATGGCTGGCCATAGCAGTAAGTGTCCATTCAAAAGCCGAACCTTTAAAGATCTCAACAGATGCTGTAATATCCACACCAATATTACGCATACTCCCCACATTAGCCGGATACGAGTCAAAGCCGGTAGAAGTAGCTTTAGGCATATTCAGCAACAGATCTTTAGTATGTTTGTTAAAGAACTCGGCAGTAAGAGATAATCTGTCAAAAAGCCGTGCCTCGATTCCGATATTAAGATTTTCATTCTTTTCCCATTTCAAGTCTTTATTTTCCAAAGAATTAATGCCAGCACCATTGAAACTACCATTTGCCAATAAAGTATACAAACTCTGATATGCATAAAAGCTACCAATGTTATCATTTCCCTGAGATCCAAAACTGGCTTTTAAAGTCAAATTATTAATCCAATTTACCGATTGCATAAAATTTTCCTGAGAAACTCTCCAAGAAGCTCCTAAAGACCAGAACTGTCCCCAACGACTATCTCTATAAAAACGAGAAGAACCATCTGTACGGAAACTACCGGATACATAATATTTTTCCCCGAAGTTATAATTAATACGGCTCAGATATGACTCGATACTATATTTGTCAGTCTGCGAGCTGGCTGCACTTAAAGTCGCTGCCGCCGAAAGTTCGAACAAACCTCCAAAAGGAAATCCCGTTTTCTGCGCCCCTAAGAAATTCTGTTTTAATTGATAATATTCATGCCCCACCAACAAATCAAGCTCATGAGAACCGAATTCCCGTTTGTAAGTTAAAAGTTGATTAAAAGTGTAGCTCAATTTACGCTGTGCAGCCTTTGTCAGACTTCCGGAAATAGTTGCAGCATTTCCTGTATATGGATTGTTATATGTCATCTCCTGTGTATTAAAATAATCCAATCCAAAATTAGCCGTCAAAGTAAACCCTCTCCATGCGCCGTATTTTTCATCATCAGTAGACAATTGTATATAGGTTCTGGCGTTAAAATTATCCCGCGTACTATTTTCTTTATCTTCATGCAGCAAAGCTATTGCATTTGAATTCGACAGAGCAATTCTATTCAAACCATAGTCATAAATCCGGTTGCCATTAGCATCTAAATTAAACGAACCGTCCGTATTATGTTCATACACCGGATAGATCGGTGCCATAATCTGAGTAGTATACCACAAATTAGAAACGACTGAACCAGACGCACTATTATAATTTGTTCCGGTTTGCGCAAAAGAGGCATTCAAACCAAGTTTTAGCCAATCTCTGGCCTGGCTATCAATATTGACACGTCCGGAGTAACGTTCAAACTCAGTAGTCTGTAATAACCCTTGTTCATTCAAATATCCCATTGACACTAAATACTGAGTCTTAGAATTCCCCCCTGTAACAGCAAGCTGGTACTCTTGTCTCAAAGGATTATGAGTAGTGATTTCATCTTTCCAGTCCTCATGGTATTTCAAATTGGCGGCTGGGTTAATCTTTCCCGTCATAGGATCAATCAACTGATTCAACGGCATGTCAAAAGGATTATACTGTTCATTGATACCCAAAATACCTTTTGCTGTACCTTTCATAACTTCCAAAGCTTGAATTCCTGCCAATTCCGGATCAACCCCATTCGTATAGATCAATTCATTCTTATATGCATCAAAAGCAAGCTCTAAATATTCTGCCTCATTTACCGTCTCATAACGTGGCAATGCCCTTTGTGAAATACCCCAATTTGCTTTTAAGTTAATAGAGATGTGGCCGTCATCTTTTTTCCCACGTTTAGTTGTGATCATAATCACCCCATTTGCACCACGTGAACCATACAAAGCACCTGCAGATGCATCTTTTAGCACAGTAACCGATTCTATATCATTAGGATTGAGCGTATTCAATGCTCCATCAAAAGGCACTCCGTCAATCACATACAAAGGTGTATTTGCTGCCGAAATAGATCCGAAGCCACGTATGATCATAGAAGCTCCCTCACCCGGTTGTCCACTTCCCGATGTGCTCTGCACACCTGCGACCGTACCTTCCAAGGCTTTAGAAACATCTGCCACCACCCGTTTTTCAATACGATCTTGCTTAACAACTTCCGCCGATCCTGTAAATGAACTTTTTTTCGCAGTACCATAAGCTACCACCACTACTTCTTCCAGTTGCTCTGCATTCTCCCTCATTACAATCTGCAGATTTTTCTGATGATTTACCGGAACATCTTCGGTATTAAAACCAATATAAGATACTGTCAATACCCCATCAGCAGGTACATCATTCAGAGAAAATTGGCCATTATAGTCAGTAATAGTTCCCAATGTTGTACCTTTTATCTGAATACTGGCTCCAATCACCGGTTCTCCAGTATGATCCCGTACTATACCAGTGATGTTTCCATTCTTAGAACGGGAATTCTTGATTTCTTTACCTTTACTAACAGAGATCGTTTTATCTGTTCTTTTAAAACTTAATCCGGTTTGTGCTGAAATAAGATCCAAAACATTCTGCAACGAAGCACCTCTTACATCCAACGTCACCAACGATACTGTATTCAAAACCGAAGGATCATAGAAAAAATTAAAATCAATTTCTTTCCCCAATCTTTTCAGAACCTTCTCTACCGATTCGTCTTTCACACTTAGCGTAATGTTGTCCTTGTCAGTTTCCTGTGCTATACAAGCATTGGAAATTCCCCATAGAAACAAGGTAAATACCATGACACCCACCATTAACCTGTGTTTTCTTTCTGTCATAAGATTAATATTCTTTTAAGTTATGTATAAATTATATTTCCGGATGTTTCCACTATTAATTAATGGTATAATATGATACAACCATTTTCCTGTTTATATTTTATGCCTGTGACATACTCAATGGATTGCAATACAGAATGAAGGCTCTTATTATCATGGTCACCACTAAGCAAACAATTTATATTTTGTTCCGGAGCAATCTTAATTTTACAATTATAAATACGTTCCAAATCTTTTATCACATCATTCAGAGGAGTATTGTTATAGTGTAACTTATTTTGCAACCAAGTCATTACCTGTTTATGATCCGCTTTCTTTTTTACATACTCATTAGAAGATGTATTGATCTGTACCTGTTCATCTGCTACCAATCTCATCATAGCATCAGATAAGTCAACCTCCACCTTTCCGCTCTCTACACTAATTTGTGCAATCTCATTATCAGGATAAGCTTTAACATCAAAACTGGTTCCCAATACTTTCACATCAAAATCACTGGTTCGAACAATAAAAGGTTTCTTTTCGTTTCGCATAACCTGAAAATATGCTTCACCATTTAACTCAATTTTTCTTTCTTTCCCATCAAAATGCTCCGGATACTTTAAAGTAGTACAGGCATTCATGTTTACTACCGAGCCGTCCGGTAGAACCCATTCTTTTTTTTCACCAAACGATGTAGACACTTCCGTATATAGAATCTTTTCAGACCGTCCAAACTGTATATAAGGAACACCTATACCAACCATCAACAACACAGCACAAACAGCTACCCATCTCATACATTTTACTTTCCGCAACGGACGTCTTTCTATTTTCTTAAGAAGTCGGGCAGCCTCCTGCTTATACTGTTCGTGTTCCATATCGCATACATACGGTTGGTACTTCATGCTCTCTTCCCATATTTCATCAGAAATTTCCTCAAAAGCACTTTGCATATCACGATCCTGCATACTTTTTAACAGGTCGGATACTTCCGATTTGCTATATAAGCCATCTAAATAACGACGTATTTTTTGTCGGTTTGCTTTTTCCTTTTTCATAAAAATTACAAGTATAAAAAATCTGCTTGCATATAGTAAATACACAAGAGATAAAAACATCTAGGAAAGGTTTAACCTTTATTAAGAATTAAGGATAAAAAGTAATAGCAAAAGATCAGTGTACGCACCGTTGTGTTTAGTAAAATAGGCACGTATTATTTTCAAAGAAGTAGAAATATGCTCTTGCACTGTATTTACGGAGATACCTAATGTCTGTGCAATTTCTTTGTGAGACAGTTCCTGAGTTCTGCTCATCTCAAAGATTTCTCTTTGCCGTGGTGTCAGTTTCTCCATAGCCTGCACCATCTGTTCCATAAAATCTTTTGAGAATGTCCTTTCCTCTGTACTATCGTTTGCATCTACAGCTTGAGACAACAAAATATCTTTCAATTGCTCCTGATACTCCAAATCACGCAACATATTTAGAATGCGGTTTCGCATGATAGTGTACAAATATGCAGAAAAAGATGAATCCAAATTAATAAACTTACGACTTTGCCAAACAATAGTAAATGTATCCTGAAAAATATCTTCTGCAAAATCCCGGGACTTAAGATACTTCATAGCAAAATATATCAGTCTGTTTCTGTAAATGGAATATAGTTCACAGAAAGCATTCTCATCATCATTTATAAGTTTTAATACAAGTTCCCGTTCTTGCGAAGGTGAAGTGTTGGAATACATATTTATTGCCATTTTCTACTAAGAATACGAGATGCAAACCTATATTTTTTTTCTGTAATATGCAAATTTGTACAGATTAAATATATAAAGTCCAAAATAGAAATCCAGTGAAAAATAAAACTAAAACCAAACAAAAGTTATCAAAAGTTCATACCAAACATACGATCCAAGAACAAATAGTTACGAAAGAAAAAGCACAAACATGAAAATCAAAGGAAGTCCTTTCCTATCTTCATATTGCATTCTTACTGAAAATATTATAGAATTTAATATCTTTGTATCAGACTTAAAACAGCATTCACCCCTTTATCCACACCTATATTACATGAAACAACCTAACCCTAACAACCCGACCAGAGAAGAAATGTGGGCCAAGCAGCACTTATCTGCTTCGGAGATTGATTACAAAATATGGGAATCTGACAAACAGATGCTCCACCAAATGTCGAAATTGAGTCGGAACTGCACATTTGTCGTTGATGTCTATAAATGCAAATACACTTTCGCCTCTTCCAACTTTATAGACTTTTTGGGATATGACCAGCATAAAATAGCCACATTGGAAAAGCAAGGAGACTACTTGGAGTCACGTATTCATCCGGACGATTTATCACAATTAAAAACACTTCAAGTCAATCTTGGACAATTCATTTACGACTTACCGCCTGCTCAAAGGAATGATTATTGTAATATTTATAGTTTTCGGGTATTGAATGGCAAGCAACAATATGTACGGATGATCAGTAAACAACGGGTTTTAGAACAAAGTCATAGCGGGAAAGCCTGGCTCATTTTAGGAAATATGGATATTGCCCCTAATCAGAAAGAGTCCGATCGAATAGATTACACCGTACTTAATCTAAAGACCGGTGAACTATTTTCTCCAACTTTGCCGCCTACTCCCCAAATGAATCTGACGGGAAGAGAAATAGAAATATTGCGCCTTATCCAAAAAGGCCGGTTAAGTAAAGAGATTGCCGACAAACTTAACATCAGCATTCATACGGTAAACATCCACCGGCAGAACCTGTTACATAAATTAAGGGCAGAGAATTCGATTGAGGCTATAAATATCGGAATAGAATCCGGTTTGTTGAGCTAAATCATAAAAGTCTCAAACAAATACTGCAATATTTACGGCATCCACTCTATAATCCCTGTTACAGGATGCTGCTTTCTCCATTCCATAAATTCCGAATAATCCCTTACTCCACCTTGAATTACAGCTTGATAATATTCCACCCCCATAATGTGTTCCGTGTCCGGCGTTTCATACTTCAAGGTTAAGATAGTACGTCTTATTTCCTCAGTCATAACCTCCAAAAGACGTTTAGCAACTTGCTCAAAATAACCATCGTACCGCGATCCTTTTAATAGATGAATCATATCGATCTGCCAAAGTTTATTCTCCCGATCCTGATACCAAGCATGCCACTCCACACAAGCCTCAACAGTATACAGTAGATTCACGCACTCTATCTTTTTTATGGATGGATTCTCCGCCAATTCAGACATTGCCCGAAAACTATCAGAGATTTCCAAAGGGAAAGAATAAATATGAAAATCAATATCCCGGTGCCTCATCAACAGCCCCGTACTCAAGGACCCCACCAGATTAACTTCGGCACCGATTCCCTCCCATATCCGAATGATATCGGTATCCATTATCACTTCCCAAGCTCTTTGCTGGTTTCTCTTTGCTACTTCAAGAATATCCATTTCTCTCTTTTCGAATATGAGTACAAAAGTAGGTAAAAGACTGAATATATAGCTATAAATAACTATTTAATACTTTAATGAACCGAACTAACTTTGCCTCCATTTCGAACCATTTTAATATAACCCCAGAAAAACCATGACATTTAATAAGACCCAAAAACAAGAAGAAGGATATCTCCGAAAAATAATCGGTATACTAAATCAAACGATAAATAACACTGACCAATCTGTTAAAGACCATGTAGACACCTTGCAGGAATACAAGGACTATTTATGGTCCAACAAAGATATCGATCCGCATGAAATCCGTTCCATGCGTGAAAGCATTCTAAACTATTTCGCATTAGGCGAGAATGTAATCGACAAACGTAGGCGATTGAGTAAATTGCTGGATATTCCCTACTTCGGACGAATAGATTTCAAAGAGAATAAAGAAAACAGTAAAACGACTCCTATTTATATAGGCATACATACATTTTACGATTCACATCGGAAAGTCAATCTGATATACGATTGGAGAGCCCCCATCTCGAGTATTTTTTACGATCATGAATCAGGCGAAGCCACTTATTCTTCACCAACGGGAGAAATAAGCGGAAAGGTCTTGCTCAAACGTCAATATCGCATACGCAAAGGAAAAATGGAATACATGATCGAAAGCTCCCTGACCATTCACGATGATATTCTGCAAAAGGAGCTTAGTGCCAACACCGATGATAAGATGAAAAACATCGTTACTACTATCCAACGAGAACAGAACCGGATTATCCATAACGAAAACTCCCGCATACTCATTATACAGGGAGTGGCAGGTTCCGGTAAAACATCCATTGCCCTGCATCGCATCGCCTACCTTCTCTATACGCAAAAAGGAAATGTTTCTTCAAAAAACATATTGATAATTTCCCCGAATAAAGTTTTTGGTAACTACATCTCCAATGTACTTCCGGAGCTCGGAGAAGAGAGTGTACCAGAAACCAGCATGGAATATATCCTTTCGGAAGTGCTCGACAACAGATACAAATATCAAAATTCCTATGAACAAGTAACAGAGTTACTGGAAAAGCCTACCCGAGAATTTATTGAAAGGATAAAATACAAAAATTCATTTGAATTTATTTTTCTGCTCGATAAATTTATCCTGTACATGGAGAACACCTGCTTCAAAGCAACAGATGTAAGATTGACCAAATACATCACAATTCCGGCCGGATATATCGAAGAACAATTCAAACGTTTCAATCGCTACCCTATGCGCCGACGTTTTGAAGCGATGACCGAGTATATTCTGGAGATGATGACCGTAAAATATAACTTCACAGTCACTACCACGAAAAAGAATCTGCTGAAAAAAGAAGGGAATGTTTGAAGGAAATAATGATATTCAAGTGTATAAAGACTTTTTTGAATGGGCAGGAAAAAAAGAAATGTTTAAGATGTGCAAGAATCACGCATTGGAGTATGCGGATTTGGCTCCTTTAGCCTACTTGCATCTCGCTTTAGAGGGAAATACACGGTCATTCGGTGTCCAACACCTGCTGATTGATGAAATGCAGGATTACTCTCCGATACAGTACAAAGTCATTCAAAAACTTTACCCTTGCCGAAAAACAATTTTGGGAGATGCCTCTCAATCAGTCAATCCATATGGCTCTTCAAGTGCAAATACCATTCAAAGAGCATTTGCTACAGGTGAAATAATGAAATTGTGCAAGAGTTATCGCTCTACTTTTGAGATTACTAATTTGGCACAAAAGATTCAACCCGACAAAAAGTCGGAACCAGTCATGAGACATGGTGAACAACCGGATATACTCCAGTTTAAAGATATGGAAGGAGAGATTTCCGGCATTGCAGACTTAATTTCCACATTCAAGAAGTCGGATTACCAGTCTCTCGGAATTGTATGTAAAACAGAAGCACAAGCAAAACTTCTTACCGAAAGACTCCAAACCATATGTGCCGAAAATCTTCATTTCCTTTCAAACCGCAGCTCTGTTTTCGTAAAGGGCATCATCATTACTTCGGCCCATATGGCAAAAGGATTGGAGTTCGATGAAGTAATCGTACCACAAACCGACAGTAAAAATTATCATTCGGCAATTGACAGGAGTATGCTTTACGTAGCAGTAACCAGGGCGATGCACAAACTGTCACTAACTTATTGCGGCATACCAAGCCTATTCATTGAAGTATAAATGATATCTACCGAAACATCCACCCGTTATTTGCTTATCAAATTCTTGTATACCACCGTACTAAGCAATTCCTCCCGCCTTTGTTTGGAAACCGGCAATTCCTTTCCGTTAATAAACAAACGGCCACCCGAAATTGAATCTATATGAGACAGATTGATAAGAAAAGAACGATGTATTCTAAAAAAAGACTCTTTCGGCAACATTTCTTCCAAAGAAGTCATTGTCTGGTGGATTGTTAACACCTTATCTTTGAAATACAGTCTCACGTAGTTCTGCATTCCTTCGGCATAGAGAATATCCCTCCAGACAATCCGTTGGAAAGCATCTCCTTGCCGGACATACATACTGGATGCCGTCTCATCATGCTCACTCCGCAACACCAATTGCGAGAGAAACAGATCGCGTGCTTTCGAAACAGCCTGAAAGAAACGTTGAAAACCAATAGGTTTCATCAAATAATCGACCACATGCAAGCGGAAACCATCGAGTGCATACTCGGAATAAGCCGTAGTAATAATGGTTAATGGCGGTTTTTCCAAAGACTCCAACAATTCAAGCCCCGAAAGGTGCGGCATATTAATATCCAAAAACATGAGATCTATCTCCGTTGTCTTAAGAATATCAGCAGCTTCCAATGCGGAAGAACAGGAACCGGCAACTTCCAGAAAATCCAGTTTACTTATGTAGTTGACTATTCCCCTGATCGCAATCGATTCATCATCAACTACCAGACATTTCATTTTATAACTTCCCTTATGTTTCAGTACAACCTCTGCCATTAATTAAATATTGATTATAAGTTTAGTCCGATAAACGGCATCCGTTTCTTCTATTGTCAGATTATAACATCCAAAATATAATATTTCCAAACGTTCTTTTATATTTTTAAGTCCCAAGCCACCCGTATTAATCTTCTTCCCAGGGAATGTAGATTTCGAATTTTCAATCTTCAAGCAAAGCGTATCTCCCTCTTGCCTAAAATCAATATCGATATACCCTTTCTCAAAATCCGACTTTGATACATGCTTAAATGCATTCTCAATAAATGTGATGAAAAGCAATGCCGGTATCTCTTTCTGCGGTTGCTCTATTTTCCACGAAGAAGTCACCACCAACTTATCGCCCCAGCGAATCTCTTCCACAGCAATAAAGTCTTTCAAAAATTGTATATCCTGCTCCAGTGTTACTTTCTGTTTATCGCCATTATATAGCTGATAGCGCAATATTTCCGAATATTTTATCAACAGATCGGATGCTAAATCCACATCTGTCTGCATCAGAATATGGATGTGATTCAATACATTGAACATAAAATGAGGAGTTACCTGATGCTGGAGCGTACGTAACTGATACTCCACAAGTATCTTTTGAGATTTAATATATTCCAGAAAAAAACGCAAACCGCAAATCGTAATATTTATAATAATTCCGGATGAAAGAGGAATAAAAAAGGCATAAGGTGCCAAATCTGTCACATCAAAATATTCAGAGCCGGAAGGAAACACCCCCGAGTTCTCTAACCAGAAAAATAAATTAATATATGCAAGAAAAGCAAATCCGATGAGCAAAGAGAAAAAGGAAAACTGGAACATAAACAATTTTACTCCTTTTTGTTTCATCGCCTTGAGCAGAAGCGAGCCACTCAAATAGTTTGCAATGGGACATATCGTGAGCACAAGAAGAACAGAAAACAGGATCGACTCCCATATCGACTTTACTTGCGGCAAAACCTGAAGCCAGAAAATAAAGAATATCAGTATCCAAAAAGGAATGATAACAAGCTTATCGTTTTTAATCAGATCTACTTTCATGGTTGCAAAGTTAGTATATTAATTAATAATTATATTCCCATTCGTCAAAGGCAAACCTGCCATTCGTCAAAAAGATTTCAGTGAAGAGATCGAAAAGAGGAATTTTGGCATCGAATTACCAACTACCCATTAAAACTTTACAATATGAAGAAAGTCTTGTTTTTGCTACTTACATTCCTCGTTTATTCAAGCATAAATGCTCAGATTATGTTCAAAACCGAATATTTCGGTACATCCGGTTATCGAATGACAGAAGGAGATACGGATCAAAAAGTAGGCGACAGTAAAGGATCGGCAGTCGTTTATCAAGGTGGCATCAACATCCCCTTGTCTATGAAATCGGATGAGAACGATCGCCCCATCATCTGGGCAGTCAGCTTAGGCGGGGCATATGCCAAGCTTGATAACAGAAACTTTACGGAGCCATTCGTTATTGACGAGATCATGAACATCGGATTCAGTATCAGTCATTTAAGGCCTTTAAGCGGAAAATGGTCCATATTGATTGCTGCCGGTGCGGGGATTTATATGCCCAATACCCGTTTTTCCCAAATCAATTATAAAAACATCTTGGGGAATATGGGAGTTATTTTTATCCATCATTTCAAATCGAATCTCGAGTTGGGAGGCGGCCTTGCCATGAATAATTCTTTTGGGTATCCGATGTTGTTTCCCGCTATCTATTTCAATTGGAAAACCGAAGGCCGTTACACCGTGAAGATAGCTATGCTCAAAGGTATCGAGATATCGGCAGGGTACAACATCCACAAAAAACTAAGCCTAAACTTTATCATAGAAATGAATGGGCAAATGGCCTTGTTGGAACAGGAGGGGAAAAATAAAATATTCACTCACCAATATATCGTGACCGGTATCCGTCCCGAAATAAAAATAGGAAAACGTCTATCGATACCCATTACAGCAGGCATTCATGCCATGCGCCCGGCAGAGATGGTGGATAGAAAACTGAAAAGTATGTTCCAAGATAAAGGGTATTATTTCCAGATAGCCCCTTACGTTTCAACCGGATTGCAAATCGGATTTTAAAGTTGAAGAAATACAACCGAGTCGGAGGTAAATGCCAATTATCGGTGTTTATCTCCTACCCGATTGTCATTAACCGATTCTATTTAAAAACAGTAGATTCAGCCTTAGTCTGATTCATATCAAAATTGAAAGTTATCGGAGCGAATTCCGGCAACTTACTTTGCTCCTCTCCTTCACCCAATAATACTTCTGTCGCTGCAAAATTAAACTTCATGTTCGCATTTTCCACAGCATATCCAGCAATTTTTCCCGGTTCAACCTTCACCTCAACAACCAATGTCTCCGGTTCTCCATCTTCCGTAGCTGATGGCATGGTAATTGATAAGCTCAGAGGTTTTGGATCCAGAATGAAATTAATGCTGTCTTTGGCAGTTGTGAGTGTCGGCTCATATCCCACTTTGTAGCTCACATCTCCTATGGCTTCCATTATTTGATCTGTCAATCCTTCATCCTTGACGATGGACAGAATAATATCCCTGACAGGAAAACTTTCAAAATGAATAGTATCATTGTCGACTTTGGCAGCAACATCCGTTCCAGAGGAGGCCAACGGAGATACGATAGTGGTAAACATTTTACCGTCATAGTTTCCGAACATTGTTTCCGTTGTGACTTCATCCGGAAGCTGCGGAACATTTTCATCATCGTTACAAGCAACAAAAGAGAAAGAACATCCGAGTAACAATACTAAAACAAACAATTTCATCAGCTTAAAAACTTTTTTCATTTTCTTTTAATTTTTAATTAATACTAAACTTATCAAGTTGTCATCCTATGACCACTTTTGCATGCTAAATGATATACCCTCTCAAATGCTGCATAAAGGAGTTGTTAATATTTGTTTCATCACTGATTACCAGATTCATGAACACAGTAATTAAATAAAGAAACCCAATTTCTAATTCAGGTTTCCTTTTTAAAACAGTAGCAAGTCATACTGGCCTAAATGAATATATATCACCGGATATTGTTTTAAATTCATTTGTTACATGCAGTATTTTCATCAAAGTGTTATTTTTCTTATATCCAGGTACGGCAATCCTGCTACTTTCCTTATAATTAAAACAAGTAAAGAGTAATTGTAATGTTCGGGATTGCTTGATTAAAATAAAACAATGTTTAACTAAACAACCAAGCCCAATAGGCAAAACCTTATGAATGAGTATACGGAGAAAAGGATAGTGGCATTCACTTCACAATCCTTGAGACAATATGGAATACGTGCAGTTCGTATGAACGATATAGCCAAGAATATGAACATTTCGAAACGAACCATATATCAGGTATATAATACGAAAAATAATTTGATCAATACCTGTTTGGATGCCTATTTAAGCAGAATAGAGAATCTTTTTTATATCATCAGGTATAGTTCTTCGGATGTACTCTCGTGTCTTTGGGAAATCTCCTTGGCTTATATGGATAATTTATACAAGGGTGAATGTGCTTTTTGGCTTGATATAAACCGGTATCTTGAGTATAAATACATATATACCGCACACAACCGTATGTGGCGGGACGGATTGGGAAAAGTTATTTCAGCCTGTCAACAGGAAGATTACGTTGTTCCGGATTTAGATATACAAATGTTTCTTGAATCATTTACGACACTGCTATATAACGCCAGAATTGCCGAATGTCCCCCTATCGTATTACACAAATCAGCTTACTTTATGCTTAGAGGAATCATGACGAGTCAAGGCGCTGAACGCTTAGAAAAAATCGAGAATCAGTTTGCAGAGAGTATGAAAAAGTAGTAAATGAGACTAAAAAAACGATCTTCAATTACCTATTCCCTGATGGTTTGTGCTAAATTACACTAAAAAGGGCGGCTTCCCTTCTGGAAAACCGCCCTTCACTAAACAATATTTTTCTCAAAACTAAATAACAATTAAAGAAATCGATTAGAGAGCACCTACTTCTTTAAGAGCAGCATTTGTTTTACGAACAGCAGCAGCACTTGCTTTGAATTTAGCCATTTCTTCTTCATTCAATGGAAGTTCAACAACTTTTTCAATACCATTCTTACCCAAGATTACAGGTACACCACAGCAGATGTCTTCTTCTCCGTATTCTCCTTCAAGAGCTACTGAGCAAGGAACCATCTTCTTCTGGTCGTGGATAATAGATTCCACAACGAAAGCTCCTGCTGCACCCGGTGCATACCATGCAGAAGTACCCAACAGTTTGGTCAGTGTAGCACCTCCTACCATTGTATCGGCAGCCACTTTCTCCAACTGTTCTGCTGACAGGAAGTTAGAAACCGGCATACCTTTGTAAGTGGCGAAACGAGTCAAAGGAATCATAGTAGTATCACCGTGACCACCGATAACCATACCTTCTACTTCATTAGCATTGCAACCTAAAGCCTGTGACAAGAAATATTTGAAACGTGAACTATCCAAAGCGCCACCCATACCGATAATACGGTTTTTAGGCACACCCAAAGCCTTCAATGACAAATAAGTCATTGTATCCATCGGATTAGAGATTACTACAATAATTGCATTTGGAGAATATTTCAGGATGTTTTCAGCTACCGATTTCACGATACCGGCATTTACACCGATCAACTCTTCACGAGTCATGCCCGGTTTACGAGGAATACCGGAAGTTATAACAACAACGTCAGAGTTTGCAGTTTTAGCATAATCATTGGTGCAGCCTACGACAGTAGTGTCGAATCCCAACAACTGAGCTGTCTGCATCATATCCATTGCCTTACCTTCTGAAACGCCTTCTTTTACATCCAGCATTACTACTTCGTCTGCTACTTCATTGAAAGCAAGTACATTTGCACATGTAGCACCTACGTTACCTGCGCCTACTACGGTTACTTTTGACATAATACTTATATTTTAAAAAGTTGATAATTAGTTCTATACTTTTTGCGCCACAAAAGTACAACGATAATCGTAATTAAAGAAATATTTCCGTAATAAATTTAGTTAAACCGACAACACTTAATGGTATAAGATTTCATAAACCGGTCATTGACCTGCTATGACATTTGTGTATGGAAATAAAAAACTAAGTGAAACTCTGCGCTACTCTGTCACTAAATGATTAAATTTGCGGCGAATTATCATCTAACTAAAGAGACATGAATAAGAAATCCCTTCTCATTATCGCCGTATCGGTGCTGGTGATAGCCCTCATCGGTATCACTTATTTACTATTTACCGAAAAGCAGAGTAATCGTGAACTAATCGAAGAGTTTGCCCTTGAGAAAGAAGATCTGGAGAATGAATATACACGTTTTGCACAGCAATATGACGAGTTAAAACTGACCGTATCCAACGACTCCTTATCAATCCTGTTGGAACAAGAGCAAATCAAGACCCAACGGCTGCTCGAAGAATTGCGTACCGTTAAAAGCAGCAACGCCACTGAAATACGCCGCTTAAAAAAAGAACTGGCTTCACTCCGCAAAATCATGATCGGCTATATCAACCAAATAGACTCCCTCAACAAGCTTACCAACCAGCAAAAGCAGGTAATTGCGGAAGTAACACAGAAATACAATGCTGCTTCACGCCAAATCAGCAACCTGTCAGAAGAGAAAAAGAATCTGAATAAAAAAGTAACTTTAGCAGCCCAATTGGATGCTACCAATATTTGGATCGAGCCCAAAAACAAACGTGATAAAAAAGTAAAGAAAGTAAAAGACATCGTCAAGTTTGCCATCGGCTTTACAATTGTCAAAAACATCACGGCAGAAACCGGTGAACGTACCCTGTACGTCAACATCTATAAACCCAATAACGAAGTACTGACCAAGAACGCCGCCAATACTTTCGAATATGAGAACCGTTCACTTCCCTACTCCATCAAGAAATACATCGAATACAACGGAGAAGAACAGTCTATCACCGTGTTCTGGAATGTGGAAGAATATCTTTCCGCCGGTACCTACCGCGTAGACATCTTCGCCGACGGAACAATGATCGGTTCACAACGGTTCGAATTGGAATAGCCAGTTCTCCGCACAGAAAAAATATGCCGGGCCAGTAGTCCCCTTCCCACTCATCCTTACATAAAGAAAATAGTAATATACATCCCCCCTTATATTATATGTTACCCCAAATAACAATATATGGTAAGGGGGCATTTCATATCCCCTAAGCACCCTTCTCACCACCCCTAAGCATCCTTCCCACCGACCATAAGCACCCTTCCCCCCCTCGGCCTTATTTTTTCTCCGCCAAGCGATCGCCCGTAGTGTAGCGTCCAAAGGGGCGATTGTCTGAGCGCAGCGAGTTCGAGCCCCTTTAGCGAAACGCAGGAAGAGAGTAGGAGAAAAAATACAGCCTTGATCCTTTCTTTTGGTATCTTTTCTTTCGTATCAAGACGAAAGAAAAGTACATCCCCCATCATTATACTCAAAAAACCTTAAATCATTTTGCCAATTCACCGAAACCCCATACTTTTGTTTCGTTGTTTATGCAATCATTATTCTGCAAATCAAAAGTAAGAAACAGAAAATATCCATAAACAAAAATCTCTATATTTGTGTTGTAAAAAAAGAAGTATCACCTTTATAATACGCGAGATGCAATGAAAAAATTATTCATTCTGACAATTCTGCTAATCAATCTCTTTTCAACAAAAGCACAGAACATACTCAACTTAGATAGTTGCCGTGCATTGGCTTTGGCCAACAATAAAGAGTTGCTCATCAGTAATGAGAAAATAAATGCAGCACATTACCAGCGAAAAGCTGCTTTCACCAATTACCTGCCCAATATTTCGGCCACAGGAGCTTACATGCGAAACCAAAAGGAATTCTCATTGTTGAACGATGCCCAGAAAGGTGCTTTATCCGGTTTAGGAACCAGCATAGGTGGTCCGTTGCAACAAGCGGGGCAGGCCGTATTGGGCCAGCTTCCTCCCGAACTGGCACAAAAATTAGCTCCGGTTCTCACGCAAGTGGGCAACGAGCTTGTACCCGCCCTTAACGGAGCAGGGGAATCATTAATCGACGCTTTCCGTACCGATACCCGAAACGTATATGCCGGTGCCATCACGTTGACACAACCTCTTTATATGGGAGGTAAAATCCGCGCTTACAATAAAATCACCAAATATGCCGAAGAACTGGCACGCCAGCAGCATCATTCCGGCCTACAGGAAGTGATCTTAAGTACCGACCAAGCCTACTGGCAAGTCGTTTCGCTGGTAAATAAGAAAAAACTGGCAGAAGGTTATTTGAAACTTCTTCAAAAATTAGACAGCGATGTAGAAAAAATGATTGCTGAAGGAGTGGCAACCAAAGCGGACGGACTATCCGTGCGCGTAAAGGTAAACGAAGCCGAGATGACACTCACTAAAGTAGAAGACGGACTCAGTCTTTCCAGAATGTTGCTTTGTCAACTATGCGGTCTCGATTTGACCACCCCGATCGTATTAGCAGACGAGAATATAGAAAACCTGCCCTTATTAAAAACGGAAACACAATTTGACATGGCCACCGCTTATGCCAATCGTCCGGAGATACGTAGTTTGGAACTTGCCAGTCAGATATACAATCAGAAAATAAACGTAACCCGTGCCGAGCATCTCCCCTCCGTAGCTTTCATGGGAAATTACATGGTTACCAACCCCTCCGTATTTAACGGATTTGAGAATAAGTTCAAAGGCATGTGGAACGTAGGTGTCATGGTACAACTCCCTATCTGGCATTGGGGCGAAGGCATATATAAGGTAAAAGCTGCAAAAGCAGAATCTCGTATAGCCCAGTATCAGTTACAAGATGCAAAAGAGAAAATAGAATTACAGGTAAACCAAGCCGCTTTCAAGGTGAACGAAGCTGCCAAAAAACTCGTCATGGCTGAGAAAAACCAGGAAAAAGCAGACGAGAACCTTCGATATGCCCGGTTGGGCTTTGAAGAAGGAGTGATAGCCACCAGCAATGTCCTTGAAGCGCAAACAGCTTGGCTGTCTGCCCAATCCGAAAAGATAGACGCCCAGATTGATGTCAAATTGACGGAAATCTATCTGCAAAAGTCATTGGGTACACTTAAATAAAGGAAGAGGTAAAAAGGGAGAAGGGAGAAAGGAGAGGGAAGAAGAAAAATTCGTAATTGAATACCGACCTAAAAGTACTGAATAAGAAACTGATAGAACAAAAACTTGATAGAACAGGAAGTTCATAAATAATAAAAACATAAGAAAGAGTTATTTCAATCGTAAATCGTAAATTGTAAATTGTAAATAAAAATGGCATCACAAAAATCACAGAACAGCAATATGCTGCTTGCATTCCTTACTCTTTTGGGAGTTATCGCTCTGGTTGCAGTCGTTGGTTTCTTCATGCTTCGCAAGGGACCGGAGATTATCCAGGGACAGGCTGAAGTGGATGAATACCGGGTATCAAGCAAAGTACCGGGACGTATACTTGAATTCCGCGTCAAAGAAGGACAAACCGTACAAGCGGGAGATACCCTTGCCATCCTTGAAGCACCGGATATCGCTGCAAAAATGGAACAGGCACGTGCTGCAGAAGCTGCCGCACAGGCACAAAACGAAAAAGCCATTAAAGGCGCCCGTCAGGAACAAATACAAGCTGCCTATGAAATGTGGCAAAAAGCCCAAGCCGGGGTAGTAATTGCCGAAAAATCGTACAAACGCGTTAAAAACTTGTTCGAGCAAGGAGTAATGCCTGCACAAAAACTGGATGAAGTAACCGCACAACTCAATGCATTCATTGCCACCGAAAAAGCCGCTAAAGCCCAATACACAATGGCAAAGAATGGGGCAGAACGGGAAGACAAGATGGCAGCAGCCGCTCTTGTGGAACGTGCAAAAGGTGCTGTTGCCGAAGTGGAATCTTATATAAAAGAAACTTTCCTCATCGCACAATCAGCAGGCGAAGTTTCCGAAATATTTCCCAAGGTAGGTGAACTGGTAGGAACCGGAGCACCTATTATGAACATTGCCATACTCAAAGACATGTGGGTCACTTTCAATGTACGTGAAGACCTGCTGAAAAACCTTACAATGGGAGCTGAATTCGAAGCCTTCGTCCCGGCACTGGACAATAAGACGATCAAACTGAAAGTGGATTATATGAAAGACTTAGGTACTTATGCCGCTTGGAAAGCTACGAAAACAACCGGGCAGTTTGACTTGAAAACATTTGAAGTCCGCGCACGCCCACTGGATAAGGTAGAAGGACTGCGCCCGGGAATGTCGGTGATTATCAAGAAATAATTAAATAATGTGTCAATGTGCTAATATGCCAATGTGCCAATTACCATGCGGCATGTTGGCATAGCGCAGCCAATTGGCATATTGGCACATTGACACATTATTCATTTTCATTACTAAATTATGAAAAAAAGAGAAAAGAAATACATAGCCTTGTGGCTCGTCATGAAGCGCGAATGCCGCCGTCTCGTGTCGCGTCCGCTTTATCTCTTTTGCATGGTGATTGCACCGTTATTCTGTTATATCTTCTTCACCACACTGATGGATTCCGGTCTACCGACCAATCTGCCTGTCGGTGCAGTGGATATGGATCAGTCTACCACCTCGCGAAACCTGATCCGTAATCTGGATGCCTTCGGACAGACGGGTGTAGTGGCACATTACGGTAGTATAGCCGATGCCCGCATTGCCGTGCAAGAAGGAAAGATTTACGGTTTCTTTTATATCCCCAAGGGGTTATCGGCAGATGCCCAAAGCCAACGCCAACCCAAGATTTCATTTTACACCAACAACTCTTATCTCATAGCGGGTTCTTTGTTATTCAAAGACATGAAGATGATGAGTGAACTGGCAGCAGGAGCAGCCGGACGTTCAGTTCTATACGCCAAAGGGGCTACCGAAGACCAGGCAATGGGGTTTCTGCAACCGATTGTAATCGATACGCACCCGTTGAACAATCCCTGGTTAAACTACTCCGTATACCTGTGCAACACATTAGTGCCGGGCGTACTCATGCTGATGATATTCATGATAACCGTATACTCCATCGGCACGGAAATCAAAGACCGCACAGCCCGCGAATGGTTACGCATGAGCAATAACTCCATATACATAGCCTTGGCAGGCAAACTGTTGCCCCACACGGTGATATTCTTCATTATGGGTATCTTCTATAATATATATCTGTATGGATTCCTGCACTTCCCGTGCAATAGCGGCATCCTGCCGATGATATTGGCTACCCTTTGTCTGGTGCTCGCCTCCCAATGCTGCGGCATCGTGATGATAGGTACTCTGCCTACCCTGCGTCTTGGATTAAGTTTCGCTTCATTGTGGGGCGTCATCTCCTTCTCCATCTCCGGCTTCTCGTTTCCGGTAATGGCGATGCATCCCGTCTTGCAGGCATTGAGCAACCTCTTCCCGTTGCGTCACTATTTTCTTATTTACGTAGACCAGGCACTCAATGGTTATAGCATGATCTATTCCTGGCCCAACTATATGGCATTACTGATATTTATGATGCTTCCTTTCCTTGTGGTTCACCGCTTGAAAGAAGCATTGATATACTATAAATACGTACCCTGATGAAAGAGATTACATTCAAAGAAAGAGTAAAGCAAGGCATCAATGACCTGTTTTACATCTGGTTGCGAGAGTTCCGTACCACTTTCCGCGATCAGGGGGTACTCATATTCTTTATACTCGTGCCAGTGGTATATCCGCTTATCTACGGATTTATCTATACAAATGAGGTGGTACGTGAAGTTCCCGCCGTTGTAGTGGATGCTTCACGCAGTTCCTTGAGCCGCGAATATCTTAGAAAAGTAGATGCAACCCCCGATATCAACATCGTAGCTTATTGTGCCGACATGGAAGAAGCCAAACTGATGTTGAAAGACCGCCTGGCTTATGGTATTATCTATATCCCTTCGGAATTCAGTCAAGACATCGCACAAGGCAAACAGACCCAAGTAAGCATCTATTGTGATATGAGCGGGCTGCTTTATTACAAAAGCATGCTGCTTGCCAATACTGCGGTATCACTGGATATGAACCGGGATATCAAGATAGAGCGTGCCGGAAACACGACCGCCCGACAGGATGAAATCACCGGTTATCCGATAGAATATGAAGATGTTGCCATGTTCAACCCGACCAACGGCTTTGCCGCTTTTCTCATCCCGGCTGTATTAATTTTGCTGATTCAGCAGACCTTATTGCTCGGCATCGGCCTTTCGGCAGGAACAGCGCGCGAACAGAATCGTTTCAAAGACCTTGTACCTATCAACCGGCATTACAACGGTACGTTGCGTATTGTCATGGGAAAAGGTTTGAGTTATTACATGGTCTATTCGCTGGTATCGGTATATGTACTATGTGTCGTCCCTCGGATTTTCAGTCTGAACCAAATAGGACAGCCGGGCACGCTCGCCCTGTTCATGCTACCCTATCTGGCAGCCTGCATCTTTTTTGCCATGACCGCTTCCATTGCTATCCGCAACCGGGAAACGTGTATGCTGCTATTCGTGTTTACCTCCGTCCCTCTGCTGTTCATCTCGGGAATATCCTGGCCGGGTGCTGCTATCCCTCCGTTCTGGAAATACTTTTCCTACGTCTTCCCATCGACTTTCGGCATCAATGGTTTTGTACGCATCAATAACATGGGAGGTACCTTGAGCGAAGTTGCATTCGAATACAAAGCCTTGTGGCTACAAGCCGGATTTTATTTCCTTACCACCTGTCTCGTATACCGTTGGCAAATCATAATGAGCCGCAAACATATCATCGAGAGATATAAAGAACTGAAAGAAAGGGAAAGAATGATACAAGGAGAATAAACAAAAGGGAAATAATTCCCCGATTATATTATATATAGCGATCTACGGATAATTAACAAATGTAGATAAACATAGACAAGCGCAAATTATCGTAAGTGTAATCCAACCTATGCGATAATTTGCGCTCATTTATTGTAAAATGCCCACAACACCAATAAACCAAATCAATTCATCCTTGCCGAAAATCGATAAGTACCAGATTGTAATGAGAAGACAACCGTATTGTCTCTTTGGGAATCCAAACGAATGCCTTTTACCTTTTTCCATTCGCTCCCTCCTTCCTTTATTGAATCGAAACGAACACCCGGCAGTTTCAAAAGAACTGTAGTATTGGCTGGTACCACCACTTCAATATCTAATTTGTCGTCTGTAACTTTCCAATTGGAAACAATTGTTCCATACATGGAATTATAGTGTGAACGTACCTGTCTGGGGCCTTTCTCATCTATCCAAGGCGCTATGACAAATTCTTTGAATCCGGACTTCGGACGTTGAATACCCCCCAACGATTCCACAAACCAACTCCCTATATATAAATAAGAGCTATGCAAAGCAGATCCTCTGCACTCCCAATCTTCAAAGAAAGTGCCATTTCCATTCTTTATCATATTCCCCCAACTTGGAAAGTCTTCTTTGGTAGCCATTTCACAAATCAAATCATTGCGCTGGTTATCCAATAAAGTATGAAAAAGGAAAGAACCGGCCGTGATACCTCCCCAAAAATGTCCTTTACGATTCACCAATATCTCATACTCCAGACGTTTCCAGACTTTAGCCTTCAATTTTTCAGGTGGTAAGTCCACCATAAGTGCAATAGCTAAATAAGCAGGATAACCGTTCACATAACTATTGTCATCCGGATTGAAGAAAGTTTTATGCACAGCCCTTCGCACCTCTTCCGCCCTTTTGCGCCAAGCGACAGCCATTGTTTCATTCCCCAAAACATCCGCTATACAGGCAGCCGTTTCCAAACTATAAATCCAATGGCAGTTATTAAAGAACAATGTCTCGCGAGTATCTCCCAAAGACTTTCCTTCTTTCTCCATCGCCGATCGTTCCGGCCAGGCATCCGGCCACAGCCAGTCTCCCAGAAAACTCCACTTTCCACCCCAACGCACCAACATATCGTCTTTGGATTTAGTTTCTACAAAATTGAGCCAACGCCGGATGGTCGAGAAGCTTTCTTCAAGAATGCGCACATCACCATACTGGCGATAGACCTCCCAAGGCAAAGTAATACAAAAACCACTCCAGGAAGGACCGCCACCACCAATATAGGTAGGAGCCGTATATGGTACATTTCCATCTTCTCCCTGCACATCGCGCCAATCTTCCATCCATTTGGTATAAAAAGCCCCCAACTGATAATTATCCAAACCGGTACGCGTAGTAGCCAATGCGTCACCACCATACCCCCTACGTTCACGATGAGGACAATCTACAATATAATTACCCAGACTCAAGTTTTCAAAAGTCCATAATGTGGTACGATAAAGATCGTTTAAAAGCGATATATCACATTCAAATCCGGACGACCGCCGAAAATCGGGACGAATCATCCATCCACGTATCTGTTTCAAATCGGGTGCAGACCGTAAGCCGGTAATCTGAACCCAACGTCCGGTCATGTAGTTAAAGCGATTACGGAAAGTACCTTTCCCGTCAGGCCCTATTTTATAAATACTATGTATTCCGTAGCTGCAAGCATCTTTTTCTCTCTCCGAAAAGCGGAAAACGACCGAATCTCCCGGTTGTCCGACAAGCGGCATTTCAAACCATCCGGCATAATTAATTCCCATATCCACACGATACACGCCCGGGCTCACCTCTTCGACCGCAACCGGTTTAATCTCATCCATCAGCAGATTGGACTCCGCTTTATCGGCGGAAACCATAATCTGCGGTTGGTAAACCTTTGCTTCCGCCCATTCAGAGTCGTCAAAACCAGCTTCATTCCATCCATTGATCTCCAAAGAAGCATCATAAAACTCACCGGCAAAATGATGTGCATCCCAATATCCCATCAGCACATTGGGACTTGCATGCGTCTTCCAACTGCCGTCTGTTATCACCCGAACTTTGCTGCCGGAAGTCAACGTTATCTCAGCCTGTACCAACGCCATTGGAATAGCTGGCTTGTCATTACGCTGATAAGCAGGAAATACAGCCCAAGAAGTACCCAACCACAAAGCAATTACATTCTCCCCTTTTTTCAGATAATGACTGATATCATACGTCACATAACGGGCACGCGATTTATGATCTGTCACAGACGGAGCAAGTACGGCATTTCCAATCTTACAACCATTCACATACAATTCATGATATCCGATAGAGGCTACGTAAATCAGTGCCTCTTTAAGGCTCTCTGTTAAAGTAAAAGTCTTACGAAACCACGGATCAAACATTTTATTATCTACCGGCCGGCCTCCCACACTTTGGGATTCCATTTCAGCACTCCCTATCCAATGGGCACTCCAATCATCGGCAAACAATCCCATCTGCCAATAAGCCGGTTCACTCCATGATGTCCAGTTGCCCTGTTCATCAGCCAAACGAACTTTCCAAAAGCACTTTTGCCCTGTAATCAGTGTTTTTCCATCATAAACAATATGGACCGATTCATCTGAATGTACTTGCCCGCTGTCCCATAAATCTCCCTGTTCTTTATCTAACAACTCCCGGCTACTTGCTACCAGAACCTGATAAGCAGTCTGTCTCTGCCCACGCACGGCAACCGTCGTTCCCATTTTCCAACTCAAACGCGGATGAGGAATATCCAACCCTGACGGATTATGCAAATATTCACACTGCAATCCGACCGGTTCAATATTTTTCTTTCCTTCCTTCACTCCGTACGCTGTAAGAAGATACGGTGAAGTTAATAAAAACATAGTCAATAGTATTGTTTTACATCTACTTATCATAACATTCAACTATTTATTCGTTAATGATTTATACCGGCACAATGCCTCTACAAAATAGTAATCTGCATACGTTAATGGTGCATCTACTTCTGTCCCAGCCAGCATATTACCGACAGAATGTTTCAAAATAAATCCACCGTTAGTACCTACTTCTGCCATATACTCGGATGAAGATAATTCCTGTAACATTTTCTCGGCAGCTTCAAAATATTTCTGTCTGGAATTTTCCGAAACATACCGACATAACTCGAATAACCCGGCACAACTAATAGCAGCTGCTGAAGCATCCCTCAAAGTATTCGGTATATCAAGCGCATTATAATCCCAATAAGGGACCAAATCTTCCGGCATATTGGGATGATTCAATATAAATTCTGCTATTTTTACTGCTTGTTCAAGATATCTGGTATCTTTTGTAAAACGATACATCATCGTATATCCATATAATCCCCAAGCCTGCCCACGAGCCCAAGCTGATTTTTCCGACACACCTTGTCCGGCTTGATAATGTTGAATTCCTCCCGTTTCCGGATCATAATTTATCCCATGATAAAGACTATTATCAGCCCTAAAATGATTCTTCATAGTCGTATCGGCATGCTTTACTGCGATATCATAAAAAGAATTATCACCAATAGCTTGCGCCACCCAGAGCAACAACTCTAAATTCATCATATTATCAATAATAACCACATAATCATTCGGTCCGCGATTATGTGACTTAATACAACCGACCATCGGACTAAACCGGGTAATAAGAGAGCGCGCACTGTTAACAATTATATCTTTATAGCCGGACTGCGGAACTATACGATTGGCATTACCATAACTACAATACATCATAAAGCCAATATCATGCGTACTTACATTATATTGCTCGGGCTCCAATAACTTCAACATACGTACCCCCTCCATATATAGCTCTTCATAGCCAGTTTCTTCATACAAATAAAACAAAGTACCCGGATAGAAGCCACTACACCACCATTTAGAAGAACTATTCTCCGGTTTATGCTCTTTCACATCATATGTTTTCGGGAACACATCCGTTCCTTTTAATCTATCTGCCATATATAGATATTGATGCGCAGCACTTCTCAACACTTTATCTACATTAACTCTCCTCTTGAGAGTAAGCGTCGGACACGCCTGTATAGGATAAACTTTTTCTACAACAAGCAGAACAAAGGTTAATAATATAACGAATTTACATATTTTCATTTAATACATTATTTTTCCAAATTAATCTGCTTTCGCTCTATATTCCATCCCTTTATGACTAAAACAGGTGTATTCTTCAAATTCTGATCAGCCGTTTCTATTGTTACCAATTTACTTTCACCCGGCATAAGTGAGAAAAAGTTATCTGTATAAAACGACGGACGAACCGGACTCAGATTTTGATCTAAAAATTGTAGCTGATTAAAAAAAGCAATAGAATTAGAAACATTTCGCAAAGTGACATCTACCCAAAATTGTCCATCAGTTTTCCTTACCTTGCAAGAGCTGACAAGCCTTGCCCGTTTCATTTTTACCAAATCCTCAAATCCCGAAGCCGCCGGGCCAGTAGTTGTATCTTTACCTTCGTATTTGTCATTAGAACGCCAATAAAAATTAGAAGATACCTCCCTCCCTCTTTCATCCGTCAGTCTCAACTTTATAAAATGTATTTGTGAAATATCCTCGGGAAAACAGATAGTAAATACATCGTTGATAACTCCGTCTGATGGCAGATTTATTTTAGCAGACTTTTCAAAAACTTTCCTGCTATTTATATCATACACCTGTACCATCACCGTATAATTGCTGAAAGACTTGTAATAATCGTTAATTACAGATACCGTATTCTTCAAATAATCAAATTGTACATGTAGCGGTTCAAGGGCATTCGCTGTATGATAAAGTGATGCTGTCGGTTCCAACGACCAATCCCACATACGAGCACTCACTTGACGTACAGGACAGTTATGATACCAAAAGAGTAACCCCGAACAAAATCGATCTCCATAATCCAATTTGTTATAATTCCACACCTCCCATATGCTCTTTGAGTTAATAGCACCAACGAACTGCCCTTTTTGAGCAAACTCTTCAATAGAAGAAGATTTTCCATAGTTATCAACCAGTTCTTTATACATGGTAGACATCAAATGGAAGCCATTACCATCTAAATAATCCCATACCTCTCTATTAATAGGCCATAAATCCTTCTCATCCATCATTTCTTTCAATATTTCTACTGTAGGAAGCGTAGGAGCTCCATACTCCGGATTAAAACCATCTACCCGACTTCCTCTGGACGATGCCGTATTTTCATAATGTTGCATCGGATTAACTTGCTTATACGGACTACCGTCGTGTACTCCTTCGCATTCCGACTGCATCTGATACCCACGCGTCCCGTCAAGTTTCATTAATAACTCTCGCGTACCAGTTACTTCCGAACTTTCATTAGAAGCTACATAGTAGGCTAAAGAAGGATGATTACGAATACGTTTTACCGTAGATTCCACATTATTCAGATAAACTCCCTTATCCTGCGGATGACGCGTGTCCCCTGTCATCCAAAACTCTTGCCAAATCAACAATCCCATTTCGTCGCAAAGTTGAAAAAAATAATCAGATTCGGCAATACCGCCACCCCAGAAACGAATCAGGTTAATTCCGGCCTGTCTCGTGTATCGTAATTCAGCATAAGTGCGTTCATCCGAACTACGAAGCATGGCCTCCGGAATCCAGTTTGTTCCCCGAATAAAAATGCGTTTTCCGTTTATATAAAATACGCGTGAATGATCCGGAGTATTCATATCAGAGGTTATCTCACGAATACCGAAGCGCGTCTTTACAGAATCACAAACGACACCATCGACAGACACGGTCATCTTTAACTCATATAAGTTCTGCGGGCCCTTATTGACGGGCCACCATAAACGGGGATTTTCTATAACCAACTGCGGAAACTCTTCAGGGGTAAATACAACTGTTTTATTTTCCCCTCGTAAAATACGGAGAGGTTTCTTCACTATAATATTCTCACCCACGATTTCACTACTGATTACGCAATCAATCGTATCCGTAGAATTAAGCGCATTATTCACCTCTACAGAAATTGTCTCCCGAGCTATATCGTACTCCGGCTTTCTCAACTCTGACTTAATAAACGGATGCCGCAAAGCCACTGCACCCGTTGTATATAAAGAAATACTTTTCCAAATACCTGTATTACGGTCACGGATGCCATCCATAAAAGTAAAGTCCCACCCTACACTCATCAACATAGTTGTATTCAAGCCAATATTTCCATTGCCTCCGTTATGGAATTCTCCGGTAGCTCCCCAACTTTTCGGCATCGTAGTACCTGGCACATCGACCGGATATACCTTGACAGCAAGTATGTTTTTACGACCTACCTTAACAAAATCCGTCACATTTATGTAGTCGCTTATAAACATACCATTCAGCGTACTCAATAAATTACCATTCACCCATATTTCTGCCCGATAATTAACACCGTCCGGTTGCAACCATATTGTTTTTCCAGCAAAAGATTCAGGCACATCAAACTCAGTACGAAACCAATAAGTATAAAACTCACGCCCTACTTTAGAGATATCAGGAATCTTACCGGATTCCAACTTATTATTCACTCCATAATAAGGTTCCGGATACTCCTTATTATAAACAAGAGAGTTCAGTACAGTTCCGGGCACTATGGCGGAGAGCCAATCACTTGTATCATACCCTAAGGTCGAGACCTTTTCCGCAGAAGAGATCACATCGCCTGCTTTCTTCATTTTCCATACATACTCTCCATGATGGATTTCCTTAGAATCCAACCAAATCCGTTTACTATCTCTGGCATAATTAGCATTTCTTCCTTGTAGACCACAAGAGATTGACAGAAATAATAAAAGAGAACACAATACCTTATTCATCATAATATTCACTACTCAAAATTACTGGAGGCGAATATAAGCAAAGAATCGTGTACGTAATATACCCATCTTAGCCATATATAGATACATACAAGACAAATACACCAATAATACACTTTTGGCACATATGTATACATATGTACATACATTACATATCTAAAATATATAGCAAACATTAAAAACCAAGAGACATATATTCTATGATTGAAATACAAATTCGAAAAACAAAGAAAAGAAATATGGAAAAGAATTGATTTACAAACAAATAAGTATCCCGTTTCAAGAAATACAATGAAATGATAAAAAAGTATCATTTTATTATTTAGATTCGCCTTATATTTGCATCGTCATTACAATAAAATACTAATGAAGAAAAACAGTTAAATAAATTCTATTCACAATATATACATACTAATAAGAAACAATCAATCGTATCAAAACGGTTTAAAACAATATAATAAGAATATAAATATAGCTTTAATTATTAATCTGTTCCATTCTTATTATTCTCTACGACATTTATTTTTTTAGTAAAATACAATATTCAATAAAAAATTATACAAACATGCAAAAAAAGTATATTATTAGCTGCATTTATATGTTATTATGCAGTACTCTAATCGCAGCAGAAAGCTTAACATCGCCTGATGGTAATCTCAAACTTCTTTTTTCATTAAGCAAGCAGGGTGAGCCTGTATACGAATTGTTTTATAAAAGTAAAGTAGTCATAAAACCGTCGAAATTAGGAATAGAAATAAAAAATGATAAAGGATTAATGAACGACTTTTCATTAATGGATACCAAACGCACAACATTCGATGAGACCTGGACTCCGGTTTGGGGAGAAGAAAATCAGATTCGCAACCACTACAATGAATTGGCTGTCACATTGGAGCAAATAACGAACAGCCGATACATTACCATCCGTTTTCGTCTTTTTAATGATGGCTTAGGGTTTCGTTACGAATTCCCTCAGCAAAAGAATCTCAACTATTTTATTATTCAAGAAGAACACTCACAATTCGCAATGGCAGATGATCATAAAGCTTTCTGGATTCCAGGTAATTATGATACACAGGAATATGAATATACCGAATGTCGTTTGAGCGAAATACGCGAAACAATGAAAAAAGCAATTACTCATACTCCAAATAGCTGCTTCTCTCCCACAGGTGTACAAACCTCTATTCAGATGAAGTCTAAAGACGGATTGTATATTAATCTGCATGAAGCAGCTTTAGTAGATTATTCATGTATGCACCTAAACTTGGATGACCGTAATTTGATTTTTGAATCTTGGCTTACTCCAGACGCCATAGGTAATAAAGGTTACATGCAAACCCCTTGCAATTCTCCCTGGCGTACGGTAATTGTCAGCGATGATGCCCGAAATATATTAGCTTCCCGTTTGACACTCAATTTAAACGAGCCATGTGCATATAAAGACGTATCGTGGATCAAGCCCGTCAAATATATAGGCATCTGGTGGGAAATGATTTCCGGTTACAAACGATGGGCTTACACTTGGGATTTTCCATCAGTAAAGTTAGGTAGTACAGATTATTCTAAGGCAAAAGCAAGCCCCAGCCATGCTGCTAATAATAAAAACACAAAATACTATATAGATTTTGCAGCAAAGCACGGATTCGACCAGGTATTAGTAGAAGGTTGGAATGAAGGTTGGGAGGACTGGCATAATAAATCAAAGGATTATGTCTTTGATTTTACCACACCTTACCCTGATTTTAATGTTCAAGAATTACAAGCCTACGCAAAAAGCAAAGGCATACGTCTGATGATGCATCACGAAACCTCTTCTTCCGTCCGAAATTATGAACGCCACATGGACAAAGCTTATCAATTTATGGCCGACAATGGTTATAATACTATGAAAAGCGGATACGTGGGAAGCATTATTCCACGGGGAGAATACCATTACGGTCAATGGATGAATAATCACTATTTGTATGCAGTAAAAAAAGCAGCAGATTACAAAATTATGGTAAATGCCCACGAAGCAGTACGTCCTACCGGATTATGCCGTACTTATCCCAACCTGTTGGCTAACGAATCGGCTCGAGGTACAGAATATGAGGCATTCCAAGGTAACACCCCCTCCCATACTACCATTTTACCATTTACCCGCCTGATTGGCGGACCGATGGACTATACTCCCGGTATCTTCGATACAAAAATTTCTTTCGTTTCCAAGAAAAGGGGTTGGGTACATACTACTTTGGCAAAACAACTGGCACTTTATGTAACCATGTATAGCCCTCTACAAATGGCAGCAGACCTTCCAAAAAATTATGACCTATACATGGACGCCTTTCAGTTCATTAAAGATGTTGCAGTTGATTGGGATGAAAGTAGATATCTGGAAGCTGAACCGGGAGACTATCTGACGATAGCCCGTAAAGAGAAAGGAAAAGAAAACTGGTTTGTCGGGGGAATAACAGATGAAAACAGTAGAATATCCTCTTTTCAACTAAACTTTTTGAAGCCAGGGAAACAATACGTTGCTACTTTATATCATGACGGAAAAGACGCCGATTATGATACAATGCCCACTTCTTATGAGATAAAGAAAGGCATAGTAACCAACAAAACAAAAATCACCGTAAAACTGGCTCGTAGCGGCGGGTTCGCTTTAAGTCTGACAGAAGCCACCGATCAAGATAAAAAGATCAAAAAATGGAAATAAAACCAATTAGCAAGTAAATTATCAGCATTCGTTTAAAATGTATATCAGTTATAACATTCGTTATCACAAACATATTTATTGCATTAAAAATCAATATTTTACAAAACACTAATACGATAAAGGCAAAAGAGTTTATCAAAAAATCTTTTGTTCAGAAAGTATAAGTTTTGGATAACAAAGTACTTTTTTTGATATATATCAACCCGTATATTTGCAAATATTAAAATATTAAAACAACAGATAATTATGAATATTCTTTTTGATCAGAGATTAAAGGAAATTACGCAAGAACATGAAACATTGTTGAAACGTAAAAACGAACCGATCATACCGGGAAATGGAATTTATACACGTTATAAATATCCAGTTTTAACTGCCATGCACACTCCTTTGATGTGGAGATATGATTTCAACCCTGCAAGTAATCCTTTTTTAATGGAGCGATTTGGAATAAACGGAACATTCAATGCAGGTGCAATAAAATGGGATGGTAAATATATTATGGTAGTTCGGGTTGAAGGTAATGACCGAAAATCCTTTTTCGCAATTGCAGAGAGCCCGAACGGAATAGATAATTTCCGTTTTATAGATTATCCGGTAGCAATCCCGGAAACAGAAAATCCCGATATTAATATATACGATATGCGTTTAACGGCACATGAAGATGGTTGGATATACGGTATTTTCTGTTCTGAACGAAAAGATCCTGACGCACCGGAGGGAGATTTATCGGCTGCTATTGCCACTGCAGGAATTGTTCGTACAAAAGATCTAAAGAAATGGGAACGCCTGCCCGATTTGAAATCGAAAAGCCAGCAACGAAATGTAGTCTTACATCCCGAATTCGTGAACGGTAAATATGCACTTTATACCCGCCCTCAAGATGGTTTTATAGATGCCGGTAGCGGAGGTGGTATCGGCTGGGCATTAATTGACGATATTGAACATGCAGAAATAAAAGAAGAAACAATTATCAACTTCCGTTATTATCATACCATTAAAGAATTAAAAAACGGAGAAGGTCCTCATCCTATAAAAACCTCTAAAGGTTGGTTACATCTTGCGCATGGCGTAAGAGGATGCGCCGCAGGATTGAGGTATGTATTGTACCTGTATTTAACAGACTTAAAACATCCCGAAAAAATAATCGCAGAACCTGCCGGCTATTTTATGGCTCCAATAGGAATGGAAAGAATCGGCGATGTTTCCAATGTATTGTTCTGTAATGGTTGGATACCAGATGAAGACGGAACTGTTTTCATCTATTACGCCTCTTCTGATACACGCATGCATGTCGCAGTTTCCACAATAGATCAATTACTGGACTATTGCTTAAATACAAAACCGGACGGATTGCGTTCAGCAACTTCCGTGCAGACTCTACGCACCTTAGTTGACAAAAACTTCGCATGTATAGAAGAAACAACATTTGTCAATTCTTAATATATTACAAATCACAGAATTAATATTAATATTTTTTAATCCATGAAAAACAGTTTTTTAATAGGTATAATTATAATAAGTTTCTTCTCGTGTAAAACACCGATGAAGAATAAAATGCCAACTGACCCACAAGCGACTCATGAGACTGTCGCATTGTATAACCGTTTATTTAATCTGGCAGAAAAAGGCATTATGCTGGGACATCAGGATGATCCGTTGTACGGGCATGGCTGGTATGGAGAACAGGATCGTTCTGATGTCAAAGGCATGATTGGAGACTATCCCGCCATATTCGGTTTCGAACTGGGACATATCGAATTAGATTCTGAATATAGTTTGGATTCTGTATACTTTAGCCAGATAAAAAAGCACGTAAAAGAACATCATGCACGAGGAGGTATTTCCTCCTTTAGCTGGCATGCCGATAATATAGCAACAGGAAACTCTACTTGGGATTGCGCACAAGACACAGTTGTACGCTCTATCCTGCCCGGAGGTAGTTTACATAAAGAATATCTGGTATGGTTGGAGCGTTTAGCTAATTTCTTTCTGGATTTGAAAGATGAGAATGGAGCGTATATCCCTGTTATTTTTCGGATGTATCACGAGCATACAGGAGACTGGTTTTGGTGGAGTAGCCAACAATCTACTCCCGAAGAATATAAACAGCTGTGGATAATGACATGCAATTATTTACAAAAAACGAAACAAGTACATCATCTACTTTATGCTTATTCTTCTTCCAACGTTCAGAGTGAAGAACATTATCTGGAACGATATCCGGGTGATCAGTACGTCGATATTCTGGGATTCGACCATTACTTGAAAGGACGGGAACAAAAAAATGTCGAACAATACAAAATCGATTTTGAAAGAAATATCAAAATAGTAACAAAATGCGCAGAACAGTCCGGCAAACTGCCGGTAATTGGCGAAACCGGGGAAGAATCGATATGGGATCCTACCTATTTCACCAATGTAGTTTATCCGATAATAAACAAATATAAACTCGGATGGATTTTATTTTGGCGTAACGCTTGGGAACCCGACAAACCTAATCATTACTACCTACCCTATCCGGGACACTCTTCAGAATCTGATTTCAAACAATTTGTCGATCAGCCTTTAATCCTCACAAATAAAGATGTATACCAACAATAGAATTTTATTACAAACCAATATGTTTAATCTTGAAAAAGTTGAAATTATGAAAAAAGTATTCTACAAAAGTTTGATTCTGGCATTTTCTGCCACAATGTTATCAGCAAATGTAAATGCCCAGTTCGCAGGTGGTACGGGAACAGAAAGCGACCCGTATATTATCCAAACAGCAGAGCAATTAAATGAAGTACGTAATTATTTGGACGGAAACAATTTCCGACTGGACAATGACATTGATTTAACCAGTTACCTCGCTGCCAACTCAGCAGAAAACGGTTGGTTACCCATTGGAAGTGATCCGGAAGGTATAACAGGATCGTTTGATGGTAACGGACATGTCATATCCGGATTTTACATTAACCGTCCCGAAACTTCGAATGTCGGATTATTCGGTTTTATTAAATCAAGCGGAATATTTAGTGTAAAAAAATTAGGGCTTATTATTGCCGATGGCAAAGAAGTAAAAGGATTGGATAATGTAGGCGGAATAATCGGTCAAGTTCCCTACACCGGACAAACTATCAAAATTACAGAATGCTTTGTAATTGGCAATATCACCGCCGAAGGTAATGGTGCCGTTACCGGTACAGCCACAGGAACCGCCGGTTCTATAATAGCTATGACGTCTGCATTAGGGCGCGTTGAGTTGCTAAATTGTTATGCTGCAGGAAAAGTTTATGGTTTTTGTAAAGCCGGCGGTTTGGTAGGACAAGGATACCGTGGTATCAAAATCGAATCTTCCTACTCTACCTGTGAAGTAGAAGCCGGTACAAACAAATCTCAGTCAAAAGCCGGTGGTCTTATCGGAGAATGCGGTTTTCCCAATGGCAATGCAATCCGCCACGATGTGATTTATTCCATCGCATTGAACCCATCCGTAAAAGCGCCCAATTCTCCGGATTTACACATTGGACGTTTAGTTGGATTTGAAAAGCCGGACAACACAGGTAAGTACAATTATGAAGCATCTTACGCTTGGGCTGATATGCTGGTAAACGACGCAGCTGTTACAGACGGACAGGAAACCAATAAAAACGGATTAAACCAATCTTCAAATGATGTCATACAAGAAACAATCTATTTTGGAGACAACAACAACGACTATTTATTCTGGGATCCAGCTATCTGGTCCATGGGAAACGGTAAATATCAACTACCCATTCTAAAAGCTTTTGCAGCGGACAAGCAGCCTGATACCAAAGTAGCTCACTTACCGGAAAGAACCAGTACGGGCATAACAATGTCATCTTCTGAAAAATTATCAGTTTATCCAACTCTAACAAAAGATAAGATTTCAATAACAAATAAAGCAGATAATGCCAAAGTTTCAATATACGATCAAGTTGGCAAGTTGGTAATGACAAGTTTTGATTCGGAAATCAGTATAGCCACCTTAAATTCCGGCATATATTTACTGAACGTCCAAGGAACTGTAGTAAAAATTGTAAAAGAATAGGCTTCTATATCTTTTAAATAAGAGTGAAGAACTAACAATAAAGACTAAGTAATAACAGACAAAAAATTTATCCGTCAAAAACAAAAACACTTTTATTGTTAGTTCTTCTTTTGAAGAGAAACTATATTAATTTTAAGAATAACATGACTAAAAATGTAAAAGCAAAAGTTTCTGACACCATGAAAAGCAGAAGACAGATTGCCGCACTAATAACCTTATTAATGCTGATAACTGTATCATCTGTATTTGCTCAAGGGACAAAGAAACTCACAGGAATAGTAAGTGACCTGTCCGGTGAGCCATTGATAGGAGTGAGTATTGTTGTTAAAGGAACTACCATCGGCACAGTAACCGATCTTAATGGGGGGTACTCATTAAACATACCCGATGAAAATAAAAAAGCCACTTTAATCTTCACTTATGTCGGTTATCTGAAGCAAGAGATATCTGTAAACAATAAACATACATTAAATGTCATCATGAAAGAAGACGACAAATTACTTGATGAAGTGGTAGTCGTTGGTTATGGTGTACAGAAACGAGTGAACATGACAGGCTCTGTAGCTTCAGTAAAAAGTGAAAAAATGACAACTATGCCTGTTGCCAATGTTTCCAATGCATTGGGTGGCCGGGTTTCGGGATTAGTCACGCAACAAGCTACCGGTGAACCCGGTAATGACGCCTCGACATTATATCTCCGAGGAAATAAAAACCCTCTTGTTTTGGTCGATGGTATTGAAAGTGAATACAATATGATCAATATGGAAGAGGTTGAATCCGTAACTTTACTAAAAGACGCATCGGCAGTGGCCCCTTATGGTTTAAAAGGAGCTAATGGCGTTGTCTTAATTACAACAAAACGTGGAGGTAACACACAAGGAAAGATTTCTTTCAATTATAATGGTGAATTCGGTTGGCAGAAACCGACCAATACACCTGAATTTATGAGTGCAGCTGAAGGACTACGCCTGAAAAAACAAGCGTATGAAATGGATGGCATGAAAGATGAAGCAAATGCAATTACCGATGAAATACTTGCTGCACACGAACAAGGAACAGATGCTTATCCCAATACTAATTGGGTGAAAAACTATATGAATACTTCTACCAGCCAAAAACACAATATAGTACTTAAGGGTGGTAATGATCTGATTAAAGCTTACGTAGCTTTGGGATACATGAAGCAGGGCAGCATGTTTAGTGACGACCAGTATTACCGTCGTTACAATGTACGTGCCAATCTTGACCTAAAGCCCACTAAAACAACAACCGTTTCGGCCGATTTAGGTCTTGTATATGATCGTAAAAGGACAAACTCTTCTTCTGCAGAAGCGGCTATGCTAAATATCTACCGGGCAAAAGCAACTGAGGCTGACGTATACAGTAACGGATTACCTGCCTTTCAATCGTCTATCGGTGGTAGTATGTACCAAACAATATATGGTGGTGGAGAGAAACGCAATGAAAACAACTATCAGAATTTGAGTTTGTCGGTCAATCAGGAGCTACCTTTCATCAAAGGATTGTCAGTAAAAGGCTTGTTCAATATGAATCGCAAAGATACATATTCCAAAAACTGGGGCCATCCTTATGAATATTACGTATATGATGCCGCCAATAACAAGTATAATAAATCAGAATTACAATCCGATGCAGATCTATCCCAATCTACTAAAGTAAATGCTTATTATACAGTGCAGGGTTATCTGAATTATGCCAATTCCTTTGGCAATCATAATATCTCCGGTTTATTTGTTTACGAACGCCGGTGGGGAGGACGCAAAATAGATTATAGTGCTCGACGGACACAATTCGATGTCTCAATACCCGAATTGGATATGGGATCGAAAAATAATCAATACAACTCCGGTACCTCTTCAGCCGAAGCTCAAGACGGTTTTGTATTCCGTGTCAATTATGATTATGCACAAAAATATCTGATCGAGTTAGCCGGACGCTATGACCGTACCTATCAATATGCTCCTGATCGTCGTGCTGCATTTTTCCTTTCGGTATCATTGGGATGGCGCATTTCAGAAGAGGCATTTTTGAAAGACATTCACATTATCGATAATTTGAAAGTCCGCGCCTCTTATGGTAAATCCGGAAATCCGGTAGGAAACCCATTCCAATGGAGCCCTACCTATACGGTAGGTAACGGATATGTATGGGGAACAGGCTCCCAATCTACGGTCTCCGGCTTATACGAAAGTGCAGAAGCAAATCCTTTTCTGACGTGGGAAACCGTCTTAAAAGCCAACATAGGATTTGATCTTTCTATGTGGAACGGGTTATTGGGAGTAGAATTCGATGTATACCGTGATTTAAGACGAGATAAAATCATCATTCCGACCGACGATTTTCCAACAGAATATGGTATTAAGCCTTCGCAATACAATGCAGGAAAGGAAGAACGTTATGGTATAGACCTCACCGTCTCCAACCATACGAAGATCAATCGGGATTTCTCAATAGACAATTCATTTGTATTCGGATTCTCCCGCGATAAGCAAATAGATATCGCCGAGTCAATGGGTACTTATAGTATTCCACGTTTCCGCAGAACCGGTAAATCCGCATCACAGTTAAGAGGATATATTGCCGAAGGATTGTTTGCCAACCAAGAAGAAATTGACAATTGGGCTTACCAAAGCGCTTCAACCCGCCCTGGTGACATCAAATATCGTGACATCAACGGTGACGGTAAAATTGACAATGAAGACGAAACAATTATCGGTCGTACCCGTGTACCGGAAATCATGTACGGATATACGTTCAGTGCAAAATATAAAGGCTTTGACTTCAGCCTGTTTTTACAAGGAACCGGACATTCCGATTTCTATATCGGACAAGACGCAAGCGGTGCTTCTGATCGTGGAGTACGTTTCCCATTCAAAAATGATAAACCCCGGAAAGACCATATTCATTCATGGACAACAGACAATCCCGATCCGAATGCCAAATACCCGCGTTTATCCACTATTGAAGGAATGAATTATGTGTCCTCTTCCTTCTGGGTGGTAAATACAGCATATTTAAAACTAAAATCTCTGGAGATAGGATATAACTTCGAGCAACGTCTGTTAAAGAAACTCCATGTAGATAATCTGAGAGTATACCTAAACTTTTACAACTTGTGGACTATTTACTCTGATATGCCGAAAGATTTCGACGTAGAAAATCAAAATTACAATGCATATCCACAGCAATTTGTAACCTCTTTGGGGGTCAATATTACATTCTAATGAAAGCAATCATGAAAAAAATAATGATATTTATTACTGCCGGGATAATAGCGTTCTTCAGTTCATGTACCGACTTTATGGACATAGAATCCAGAACATCTATTACCGATGAAGCCGTTTGGTCAAGCAAATCGGCTACCGGCCTATACGTAAACGAAACCTACAACAAAACATTAGATGGTCCTTTATACTGCATGACTAAAGGGATCAGAGACTGGTATTCGTTCGATCACGCTTGGACAGACGATATGGGAATCTCAGGATTTATTTCCCTATCGGAATTCAGTTTTACAGCAGCAACTCTGCCCGAACCTTTTAAAAGCCGATGGGATGCTTTATATGAAAACATCCGCAGGACAAATCTCGGATTAGAAAAAATAAAAGTTTCTGAAGTCCTGACTGAAGCCGAAAAAGAACGTTTCATGGGAGATATGTATTTCCTACGTGCTATCAATTATTTAGAACTCTGGCGTTTTTGGGGTGGTGTACCACTGATAAAAAAGACACTGAATAAAGACGTAGACGATATTTACTATTCGAGGAGTTCGTCCAAAGAAACTTTAGAATTCATTATCGAAGACCTTAAAGAAGCAGCAAATCGTTTGCCTAAGCGTTCGGAACTTCCGGCCGAGGAGTATGGCAGGGCAACCAAAGGGGCAGCTATCGGTTTCCAAGCCGTTGCTTATCTCCATGCAGCCGGTGTTATTGACGCTAAATATTATGAAGATGCAGCAAATACCGCCGACATATTAATAACCGGTGAACTGAAAGGAGAGTATCGTTTGTTTCGCGAAAACGATGGAGATCCTAATGAAAAATCTACAACCAAAAAGCTAAGCAAGAAAGCAGAGAATTTTGCCAATCTTTTTTTAGAAGAATACGAAGGTAACGAAGAGGTTATTTTTGATGTACAATACAAAAACCCTGATCGCCATCAACAAGGATATCAAACTATTGCAGCTCCAGGTTATCCGGGTATCGGCAGTGATTACGGCTGGGGATGTTCCAATCCTTCACAGATGCTGGTCGATGCTTTCGAAATGCAAAACGGAACACCTTTCGACTGGAATAATCCCGAACAAGCAGCACATCCATATGAGAATCGGGATGCCCGATTCTATGCCTCCATTTTATATGATGGAGTAGTATGGAAAGATTCGACACTCTCATTCAGCGTCAACCGTTATATATGGGATGAGAACGACCGGAGAAAATGGAAAAATATAACAGACAATCTACCCAATGGAATGTACTGTTCGAAAGTAGAATCCACCAAAACCGGTTATTTCATCCGTAAACATCAAAACGAAACTGTCAGTTGTGGTACCAAGAACAGGTACATGAACATGGATGGAGAGGGAGGCAATTTAATAGTGCTACGTTATGCCGAAATATTATTGACTTATGCTGAAGCTAAAAATGAAGTATCAGGCCCTGATCAGTCAATATATGATGCTATTAATGCAGTGCGCCGTCGCGCCGGACAACCGGAAATTTCCGGATTGGGACAAGAAAATATGCGTAAACAGATCCGCAATGAACGGCGTGTAGAACTGGCCTTTGAAAATAAAAGATATTTTGACATCATGCGTTGGAAAATTGGGGATAAAAGCCTGACAGGTCCTTTCTATAAAATGGAAATTACCTATCAAGAGCCGCCAGAAAAAGTACCGACCTCTGTTTCAACTCCACTCTACAACCCTCGTGCTATATATTTTGAAAGGATTTTCGACACACAGAAAAATTATCTGTTACCTATACCACAACATGCGATCAATCGTAATCCTAAATTGGTAGGACACCAGAATCCGGGATGGTAAATAGCTAATGAATAAACAAAAAGAAAAAGTTATGAAAAAGTTGATATATATATTATTCACTTCCCTGTATGTGGCAGTGACAGCTTGCTCTAAAATCGACTATAAAATTAACGATGCTTATGAGACTGCTGCAATAACCGGTATCACCCTTTATGCTGTAAGCGATAAACCTGTTAATATCATTGAGTCTTTCGAAATAGACACAGAAAATGCATCGGTATATGCATTCGTACCCGAAGGAACCGATCTGACTCATTTGAGATTAGTATTAACCATATCTACCGGAGCTTCTCTCACTCCGGTAATAAATGGTTTTACTGACTTAAGCTCTCCCAAAAAGTATACGGTTACCTCACCAAACGGGATTGTCCAGAAAAACTGGACGATCCATGTGGCCACATCGCCTCAGGATGGTCAATGATGATATGCCAACATTTAACAAAATGATAAATAAACCACCATCCGATGGATAAAGTTTTATATAAAAAAGTCTGTTTAGGAATTGTGCTTTTACTACTTTCCGGTGAATTCACAGCACAAACATTAAAATATGTCGATGCTCAAAAATTACTGATGGTTGGTAAAGCACAGCCTAACACGGAATATTATCATCGAATCGATACGGCTCTGTATAAAGATTTGTCTCCAAAGGTTAAATATCTCTCTACACTCTCATGTGGATTAGCTATCGGATTCAAGACGAATAGCCCGATTATTGCAGCTAACTGGGAAGTTAAACCGGACAAGCCCTCACAAAACTTATCGGACATTGCCCATAGCGGATTAGACTTATATATAAAACGAAATGGAAAATGGGAGTTTGCAGGTGTCGGTAAACCGACACCGCAAAACACCCGAAGCGAATATGTGATTGTGCAAGAAATGGATAATACAGAAAAAGAATGTTTGCTGTACCTACCTTTATTTAGTGAAATCAAATCATTAAGAATCGGTATAAAAGAAAGTGCAAATATATCGGCAATCGATTATCCATTTAAAAAGAAGATTCTGATTTACGGTTCAAGCATTGTACATGGTGCAGAAGCTTCACGTGCGGGAACAACCTATGTAGCAAAATTATCGCGCCGCACAGGTATTAATTTCATCAACTTGGGATTCAGCGGCAATGCCCGTATGGAGAACAGTATGGCCGACTGTTTAGCTGACATAGAAGCCGATGCCTATATATTAGATTGCGTTCCCAATGCAACTGCAAAACAGATTGCCGAACGCACGGGTTATCTGGTCAGAACCATCAGAGCAAAACACGCGAAAGCTCCTATTATTGTCATGCAAAGCATTGCAATGGATATAGGAAACTTTAATTTGAAAATAAAAAACGATTTACGCATAAAAGACAAAACAATCCAACAACAAATAGAACAACTTCAACATGATGGCATCAAGAAACTTTATTTCATCAGAGGGGAAGATTTAATAGGCCATGACCATGAAGGAACCGGTGATGGAATACATCCCAATGATTTAGGCTTTCAGCGAATGGTCAACTTTTTGGAACCGGTATTAATGAATATATTACAAGAGAATGAATTGATATTTTAAAAACATCAAAGTCGTCCTGACAGTATTAATCTTATATTATAAAAATAAAATCAGCTTATGATGAGAAGAATTTTAATAACATTGATTGTTTGTTTTTACATACTACCAACTTTTGCATATACGGTTGACATTACCACACTGGGGGCAAAAGGAGATGGAATTACTGACAACACAGCTTTCATACAAAAAGCGATAGACGATTGCTCAGCCCGCAAAGGGGGAACCGTAGAAATTCCATCCGGGCATTTTTTAACCAGAACCCTCTTTTTAAAATCAAATGTGAACCTGCACTTACATTTTGGAGCAGAACTTTTAGGTAGTACCGATTTGGATTCTTACCATAAAGTATTTCCTGAATTGAAAGGCAAAGAAAGCCCGGCACTAATTTTTGCACGTGGAGTCGCCAACATCGCTATTACGGGTTCAGGTACTATTAACGGACAAGGCGCACATCAAAATTTCCAACACGGAAACGATTCGAAAGGAGGTCCCAGACGTCCCAAAATCATTTACTTTATCGGTTGTAATAATGTTCGGGTGCAAGATGTTACTCTGCGCAATTCGGCTTATTGGACACAGGACTATGAGAAGTGCAACGGTGTTATTGTACGTGGGGTAAAAGTTTACAGCCATGCAAACTGGAACAACGACGGTCTTGATATTGACAGCCGCAACGTAGTGGTTTCAGATTGCTACATCGACTGTGACGATGATGCATTATGCCTGAAAAGCGACACAGATACTCCATGCGAAAATGTTACTGTCACCAATTGTGTTTTAAAATCAAACTGTAATGCTATCAAATTCGGGACATCTTCTTATAGCGGATTCAAAAATGTCACAATTTCAAACTGTACAATAGACAGAGCATCCGAAGATCACATTCGCCAATGGTACAAAAATTATCCATGGATTGGAACTAAACATAAAACAGTAGTAGCAGGTATTGCATTAGAATCTGTAGACGGAGGGATCATTGAGAATGTTTCTATTTCGGATATAGCGATGCAAGGAGTACAAACTCCGATATTTGTCCGCTTAGGTGATCGCAAAAGGACTTTCAGCAAGCAAATGAGTCGCATTAATGATGTAATGATAAGCCGCATCGTTGCTCGTAGTGAAGGAAAAATAGCCTGTTCAATAACAGGAGTTCCGGGTGGTGATATCAAAAACATTGTTATCAGCGATGTAATTTTAGTTACCGATGCTGAAGTAGCAAAAACAGATATTGATTTAAAAGTCCCCGAAGCAATTGATAAATACCCCGAAAACAGAATGTTCGGAACGATCTTACCGGCTTCCGGTTTCTACGTACGCCATGTAAATGGTATTGCTTTTAACAATATAAAGATGACTACGACAAATAAAGACGAACGTCCGATGTTCCATCTTAACGACGTAAAGAACTTCACCCAACAAGGATGTACGCTCAACAATGCGAAGGTAACATTAAAAAAGGAATAATATAACAATTACAAATCATGAAAAAATTAAATATATTATTTCTTTTTATCTGCTATTCATGGGGTTGTATCGCACAGCCCATGAAACAGATGATTCAGGTTTCAGTGGTTCCGAACAGTGAAAACTGGCTTTATAAATTAGGAAAAGATGCTGTGTTTACCGTCACTGTAACCAAGAACGGTATTCCAATGAAAGGAATAAAAATACGCTATGAGTTATCCCAAGATATGTTAGAGCCTTTTAAACAAAAAGAACTCCTATTAAAAGACGGAATAACCACTATCAATGCAGGAACTTTACGAAAGGCCGGTTTCTTACGCTGCCGGGCTTTTGTAACGATAAAGGGAAATACATATGAAGGCAGAGGTACGGCCGGATATGAACCGCACACTCTCTTGCCAACAACTGAAATGCCGGCCGATTTCCAACTTTTCTGGGAACAGGCAAAAGCCGGGAACAAAGAGATAGCAATGAATCCCTGTTTACGTCTACTTCCCGAAAAATGTACCTCCAAAGTAGATGTATATGAATTAAGCGTACAATCTTTCCAGCGTGGCAGCCGTATGTTCGGAATACTTTGTATACCTAAAACCGAGAAAAAATGCCCTGCTCTATTGCGGCTTCCGGGAGCCGGTGTCCGTCCCTATGAAGGACATATTGCCGAAGCGGAAAAAGGATACATAACATTGGATATCGGAATACATGGAATACCTGTGACCATGCCGGCTTCCGTATACCACAACCTACGGTCCGGTTCTCTCGATAAATATTGGAATTTTAACTGGGAAGATCGAGATATGGTGTATTATAAACGTGTATATCTCGGCTGTATCCGTATGGTCGACTATATATACTCTATGCAAGAGTTCAATGGTGACCTTATTGTTTATGGCGGTAGCCAAGGCGGTGCACTATCGCTCATAACAGCTGCATTGGACAACCGGGTAACAGGCTGTGTCGTTTTTTTTCCTGCATTAGCAGATCTGAACGGCTATCTACACGGAAGAGCCGGAGGTTGGCCACACTATTTTAAAGATAAACATATAAACGATCCCATTATTAGAAAGAAAGAGCAGGTAATGGCATATTATGACGTTACCAATTTTGCCCGGATACTAAATAAGCCAGTGTTCTTCTCTTTCGGATATAACGATATGGTATGCCCTCCTACAACATCATACGCTGTATATAATAGTATTTCCTCACCCAAGACTTTTATACCGGCACCGGAAACAGAACATTATAACTATCCGGAATTATGGGAAGAAGCATGGAAATGGGGTGAAGAACTATTGAAAGCCCCCAAAAAATAATTGTTTAATTTTATATATTTAAGTATTATGAAAAAGATAAAAATGTTTGAATCTCTAAGGTATTGGGGGACGTCCCTCATTCTCTGTACTGGTATATCGTTCAATACATGGGCTATCGATTTTTCTTCCGGTACAGGAACAATGGAAGATCCTTTTGTCATCAGCACGGCTGACGAACTGAATAATATGAGAAATAATTTGGCCGCCCATTACAAATTAGAGACTGATATCGACTTATCGACATGGATTGAAACAAATTCCCCAGAAACCGGTTGGCAACCTATAGGAACATCTGCCACACCTTTTACTGGAAATTTTGATGGCAATGGACATGCTATCGAGAATATCTGGATAAGTATGGATTCTGAAAATGTAGGCTTCTTCGGAGCTGTCGGCGGTAACGTCACTATAAAAAGATTAGCAATAATCATTGCAGACGGCAAAAGAATTACCGGAACCAGTAATGTAGGTATCCTTACCGGACTTTCTACTGCGGTGGAAGGTAATAAACAGACCCAGATAGAAGAGGTATATGTAGCAGGAAATGTAGAATCAAAAGGAAACTTAGTAGGTGCTATTGTCGGAAGGAATAATAACCAAAACATCTCAATCGTCAATTGTTATGTAAAAGGAAATGTTTTTGCAACGGCCGATGGAGTTGGCGGTATCATGGGAAGTTCTTACGGAGCATGTACAACTCTCATTGACAAATGCTATGTTTTAAACAATATTCAAGTAGATGGCGGTGGATCTACCGGTGGCATATTAGGTACAGTCAGCGCACCGGATGCTTCCATCGAACAAATGAATGCAACAATCTCCAACTGCGTTGCCATTAATAAAACAATCACTGTGCGTGACGCAACTCCCAGCCGTATCTTTGCCTGGGCCAAACAAGATAAAATAACACTAAGCAACAACCTCGCTTTTTCAGGATGCACCATCAATGACGCTCCCTTCTCAAGCACTGATGCCAATGGCAAGAACGGACAGGATAAAGATGCAGAAGAATTAGCAATACAATCAACTTATGATGGCTGGGATTTTGAGTCGGTATGGACTTTGGGAAATGAAGCATACCAACTTCCTGTACTGAAAACAGTTTCATTATCCAAACAGCCCGTTGACGAATATAATTTAGGAGTAGAGTCGGATAATCCATTTGTCGACCTGGTTCCTAAAGGAGGAGAACTGAATGTAGTAGAATCTTGTGGGGTATCAAATAATGGACGAGATGATGTCACAGAGTTAATGCAACAGGCTATTGATGCTTGTTCTATGAAAAAAGCAACGGTTATCGTACCTAAAGGCCGTTACTCGATCCGTCCCATCTTTTTACGTTCCAACATGACATTAAAACTGGAAGAGGGTGCACAATTATTAGGAAGCCGTACTATTCAAGACTACCGTGATGCATTCCCCGAAGCCGGTGCTATCGAAACCAGCGCTTTGGTATTCGGTAAGAATATTGAAAATGTAAAAGTAATAGGGCCGGGGTTAATTGACGGACGTGGAACTGCCCCCGACTTCCAATTCGGCAATAGCAAAGGCGATCGTCCTAAAGTACTTCATTTTGTTAATTGTAAAGACGTGGTTGTAGAGAATGTAACCTTACAAAACTCTGCTTTTTGGACAGCTCATTTCCTGTTGTGCGATGGAGTAAAAATAAAAGGAGTAAAAATCTACAGCCATTCAAATTGGAATAATGACGGATTGGACATTGACTCCAGAAATGTAGAAATCGAAGATTGCTATATTGACTGTGACGATGACGGCATATGCATGAAAAGCGACCGAGGAATTTTTGTAGAAAATGTTACCGTAAAAAATTGTACAATACGGACTAATTGCAATGCAATAAAATTAGGAACTGCAGGAAAAACCGGATTCAAAAACATCACATATACCGATTGTGTAATAGAAAAAGCCAGTGAAGACAATTTCCGTAAACACTATGAAAGTGACAAGCTTGCCTGGTGCGGCATAACTCTCCAAGGACCTTCAACTATCTCCGGTATAGCCTTGGAATCAGTAAATGGAGGAGTATTAGACGGTGTCACGATATCAAATATCCAAATGAAAGATGTACATACGGCTATTTTCCTCCGATTAGGAAAACGTGAAGGTTCCGCAAAAATGAGTGAACTGAAAAACGTAGTAATTTCAGATATCAAAGCCACTTGCGTCAGTAAAGTAGCCAGTTCAATTGTAGGTGTACCGGGAGGAATTATCGATAATGTATTAATCAAAAATGTAGAGATCACCTTACCCGGTGGCGGCACAATAAACGATGCCAATGCAAGTATTCCGGAAATGATTGATGCCTATCCGGAATCCAACATGTTTGGAAAAGCATTGCCGGCTTATGGCTTTTATGTACGACATGCCAATAATGTGAAGTTCGAAAATGTAAAATTTAACTTGACAGGAGCTGATGTACGTCCGGATTATGTATTCGATGACGTAACCGGAGGAGAAATAACCGGCATATCTCCGATTGTTGAAGGTAAAGATTTCCAGATAACATTCCAAAACGGATCTTTGAATATTCTGCCTAATGTAGAAAATTATATAAAGGTAGACGTCATTGATATTTCCGGAAAAACAATTTATTCTACAAGACAGAACGGTAATACCACAAATAATAATATCAATATTGACTTGCCGGAACGCGGCATATATATCATCTCTATCCAAACCGATAAAGGTAATATTGTGCGCAAGGTAATATACCAATAAGCTATAAAGCTCCTTGTTAAAATCCTCATGAGAATAAAAGTCATGGTAAATTCTCATGAGGGTTTAAACTTTAAGTAAACAGAATACTCATGAAAAAATATATCCAAACTTTACTATTGCTATTTCTTTTATGCCCTGTAAAAGATATATTTGCCTCCCCGGCCAAACAGGTAAACAGTTGGAATAACTTATCCAACAGTTCAACTACCGGTATCTTTCAAAACGGAACTCAAACACTTACAGACCTTAATCAAGCACTATCCATCAACATCTCTTCCAGTAACTATACTCCAAAAGCAGCATACAGTTTCTTTCATAATAAAAAGTTACTGCATAGTTTTTATATCATGACTCTTCCCCTATGGTATCCGATAATGGCAGCATACATTATTTATACGTTATTCGTATTAAGTGTTATCATTGGAATACTTCGTTATGCCAAGCAAAAATACGAACCGAAAATGTCTATTGGCAAACTATCAGATATGCCTTATCAACAACCACAAGCTGCCATTATCTTACCTCAACCAACCATTACAGAAAAACCGTCTGCCTTTTTGGAGAAGGCTTCCGACCCTATGCTTAAAAGTAATATAACCATAAAAGAACCTATCAGCACAAACTTCAAAAGTGAATATCCAAAAGCCGAAATTACAGTTTTAATAATTAGCAGTAATAAGGGCATTCCAGACACACTAAAAAATATGCTATCCGATGAATACACAATTTTTACCGCCCCAAATAGCGAGGAAGGACTATCTATGGTGAAACAGGAACCCCCAAATCTGATAATTATAGACATTACAGTACCTAACATTAATGGAATTATCCTAACCGAACAAATAAAAAACAACAAGTACACAGTACATATTCCATTAATCGTTCTATCCGACCAGAATACAACCGATGAAAAGATAAAAGCCATCGAATCAGGAGCAGATGCTTATATCTCCACACCTTTCAATAACGAATACTTAAGAGTCTTAGTCAAACAACTTATCAAAAGACAAAAAGATCTGAAGCAATACTATACGAGTTCTGCCAGTGCGTTCGACTTCAGTCATGGGCAGTTACTATCCAAAGAAGACAAGGAGTATCTGCAAACTGCCACAGAAATAATTAATGATAATATGGACAACATATCGTTTGGTCCCACAGAATTGGCTGCCGCCATGCAGACAAGCAGCCGAAATATGTATCGCAAATTCAAAAACCTGAATCAGCTGCCTCCAAAAGATTTTATAAAAGAACAAAAAATCAATTATGCAGCCAAACTATTACTCACCACAACTTTAACAATACAAGAGGTTATGTATCAAACGGCTTTCACAAACCGCTCTCACTTTTATAGAGCATTTGCCAAACGCTACAACCAGACTCCAAAGGAATACAGGGAGACCAATAAGCAGAAAGACAACTCTTTATCTAACTGAAAAAGGAAATATTACACAAAAACAAACTTTCGTCCGGACATATACTTCTCCCCTATTTGCATTATTTAACCCATTGACTATTGTTTAATTACGAAACTTTCGTAGATTTGCATCGTAATCGTAATTAAACAAACTCCATGGAAAAGCTAACTATACAAGAAGAAGAAGTGATGATTTACATCTGGGAATTAGAAAACTGTTTTGTAAAAGAGATAGTGGCCAAATTCGAACCACCTGCTCCCCCTTATACTACCATTGCATCGATAGTAAAAAACCTTGAGCGAAAAGGGTATGTAACGGCCCGGCGCGTAGGTAATACCTATCAATACACTCCTGCTATACGGGAAAGCGAATACAAACGAAGTTTTATGAGCGGAGTAGTACGGAATTACTTTGAGAATTCCTATAAAGAGATGGTTTCCTTTTTTGCCAAAGACCAGAAAATCTCGACCAGCGACTTGAAAGAGATCATCGACATGATTGAAAAAGGTAAAGAAGAATAACGAATAAACAGTAAAATCATGACTCCGGAACTTGCATATTTTCTGAAAATCAACGTAGGCATTGCACTATTCTACGCCTTTTACCGGTTGTTCTTGTATAAGGATACCTTTTTTCATTGGCGGCGGACGGCACTACTCTGCTTTTTCGGGGTTTCACTCCTCTACCCGATGCTCAATCTGCAAGAATGGGTGAAAGCACACGAGCCTATGATAGCAATGGCCGACCTTTATGCCACGACACTGCTTCCGGAAATTGTATTTGATGAAGTGACGATAACCGCCGGTATCAATTGGCAAGACATAACACTCACTTCGCTAAAGGTGATTTATCTGTGTGGAGTAATCCTCCTCTCCATTCGTTTCATAGTACAGCTAATCAGCATCATCCGTTTAAGGATACGATGTAAAGCAATGAAAATACAAGGTGTACGTGTATATGTCCTGAATAAAGCAAGCGGTCCATTCTCTTTTTTTCATTGGATCTTCATTCATCCGGAATCACATACGGAAGAAGAATTGAACGAAGTACTGGTACACGAACTTACTCATGCCCGACAAATACACTCGGCGGACGTGGTATTCGGAGAATGGATGTGCATCGCTTGTTGGTTCAATCCTTTTGTCTGGCTCATGAAACGCGAAATACGAAACAATCTGGAATACATGGCCGACCAGCATGTATTACAAACAGGATATGATCATAAAACATACCAGTATCACTTGTTGGGACTGGCTCATCATAAGGCTGCAGCAACTCTTTATAATAGTTTCAATGTTTTACCACTCAAAAACCGAATTACAATGATGAATAAAAAAAGAACGAAAGAGATAGGAAGAACCAAATATCTGATGTTTCTTCCACTGGCTGCCCTGCTGATGATAATCAGTAACATCGAGGCAGTGGCCCGGACAACAAAGGATTTTGCCAAAGATGTGATACAGGCTGTTGAAGAGAAAACAGGGCAAACAGGCGAAACGCTACAACCTGTTGCCGCAGAAACCTCCGAACCGACAACTCCGACAACAACTCCCCTCCAGGAAAAGAAAGTGGAATACAAAGGAGTAGTAGTTGACGACACTGGAAAAGGACTGGCTAACGCCACATTAGGAGCAGAAATTCTGAATGACGGGACTTTTCAGAAAATAAATATTCCGAATACAAAAACAGACGCCAATGGTAATTTTTCTTTCACTGCAATAGAGGGCATCACCACGATTACCATTGACAATAAAGACATTTCTGCTTCTATGAATATCAAAAACCAAGACCGTCTCAATCTGAAGATAGTGCTTCTAAGTGCAGCTGCCAGAAAGAAAATGGAGGAAAATTTGGAGGTATTCGACATTGTTGAAAAAATGCCTGTTTTTCCCGGAGGGCAAACGGCTCTGATGGAATATATAAGCCAAAACCTGCGTTATCCTGCAAAAGCACATCAGGAAAGAATCCAAGGACGGGTTATCGCCGGTTTTGTTGTAGAAAAAGACGGATCGATCAGTACGCCGACAATTGTACGATCTGTCAGTCCGGAAGTGGATGCAGAGGCCATACGGGTATTATCGACCATGCCTAAATGGACTCCCGGCACTCAAAGAGGAAAAGAAGTACGTGTCCGCTATACCGTTCCCATCCTCTTCAAACTGAGCGAACCGGAAGCGGAAGAAATAAAAAACAGCAAACTGGACGAAGTTGTCGTAGTAGCGTATGCCGCTGACGAAAACACAGCTACAGATGCATCGGATACTATTCTCGAGAATGCAGAAGAAATGCCTAAATACCCCGGTGGAACCGAAGGTCTGATGCGCTATCTGGCCAAAAACATCAAATACCCGGTCGATGCCCAGAAAAGTAAAACGCAAGGACGCGTGGTCGTACAGATCATAGTCGATAAGGAGGGCCGTGTTACCAGTCCGAGGATCGCGCAAAGCGTGTCACCCTCGTTGGACGCAGAAGCAATACGCGTAGTAACAGGCATGCCACGTTGGGAACCCGGGAAAAATAAAGGAGAAGCGGTAGCCGTGCAATACACGCTCCCTATCAACTTCAAACTCCAGTAAAAAACTCTCTCTTACACTACATTAATTGAAAAAGGAAGAAGGGCCCATTACTTTATGGCGCACTTCTTCTTTTTTTATACACAAAACACAGATTCTAACTATATAATTCTTATTTTTGTATATAACTCTATAAATGAATATACCATGAAACAATTAGCGCTCATTGCCTGCTTTCTACTAAATGTGGCATATACGCAAGCCCAAGAAAAAATGATTGAACAGCCTCCCTTTTCCGATTGGAGCTCTACAAGTATCGAAGTAGACAAAGTGGCACTGAGCGACACAGCCACCGTATTGCACATCAAAGCGTTCTACCGCCCCAAAAACTGGATAAGAATAGCATCCGGTAGTTTTCTGAAAGGAGATGACGGAGAATTATACCCTCTTCGCTACGGCATAGGTATTGCTCCCGACCAGGAATTCTGGATGCCGGAATCCGGACAGGCAGAATTTAAACTCGTCTTCCCACCCTTGCCCGAAACGGTCACCTCCATTGATTTCTCGGAAGGCGATACAGAAGGTGCTTTCAAAATCTGGGGTATCCGACTGGACGGCGAACTTCCCAAACTAAAGTTGCCGGCAGAAGCAACAGTACGCGTCAAGAAGTTATCGTCCCTCCCCATCCCTGCCATCCAAAAAGGAAAAGCCCTGTTAGAAGGTTGCTTCCTCAATTATCACCCAGGAGCATCCTCTGACTTTACCATTTACCTCTCCGGGGCCCTGAACCTGAATCAGAAAGTAAAGATAAAAATAAAAGATGACGGCAGTTTTTCTGAAGAGATACCGGTATTGACCACTACTCCTGCCATCATGTACACCGGATCCGGTGCCATCAGCCTCTTATTAGCTCCCGGAGAAAAAACAAATATCTTTATCAACCAACGTGAAATCTGTCGCCGCCAATCCAAGTTGCACAGAGAAAAGAAATCCGATGAAGCAAACGTTTACTACGGAGGATACTTAGCCGGATTATCGGCTGAAATCAATAAACTGAACTTCCAAACTGAAATAGATTCTGATTACCCGCTATTCATTCAAGAACTAAAAGATAAGAATGCAGAAGAAGTAAAGGCCTATATTCTGGAAAAACAGCAAAGCAAACTCCGGGAGATAGAAAATTTGAAAGCCACAAAAGCCTGCAAGGCAGTGCTTCACAATGCAGTGAATGCATCGGCAGCATCCCTCCTTATGTTCGTTCCTCAAATTGTACAACGTGTGCATATCGTTAATTATAAGCTGGAAGGTGAAGCAAGTAAGGAGTATGTAAAGAACAATCCGGTGCAACTCCCGGATAATTTCTACGATCTATTAAAGGATTTCTCCAACCTCAACACTCCGGAAGCTCTCTATACCCCCCAATATGCACGCCTTACCGCAAGCCAGACATTCAGAAAAGCATTCGGCAAAGCACTCGGAACGGACAAAGGTATTTATTTCGACTTATCTATAGTAGCAAACGTACTAAACGGGATCAGTGAATTTACTCCCGCATCCGAGGAACAACTGGCACAGATTGCAGGTTTGGACAATCCGGCCTATCTGGAAACCGTGAAAGAGAAGAATACCGAACTTTTAGCTAAAATAGAACAGAATAAAAAGAAGACCGGATTCACCATCAATGAGGCGGGAGAAGTCAGTAATGAGGATTTGTTCGCTTCCATCATTTCCAAATATCGCGGACATACATTACTGGTGGATTTTTGGGCAACCTGGTGTGGTCCGTGCCGCACGGCAAATAAGGCAATGATCCCCATGAAAGAAGAGCTGAAAGACAAAGACATCGTTTATGTGTATCTCACGGGAGAGACCTCGCCAAAAGGGACATGGGAAAATATGATACCGGATATACACGGTGAGCACTTTCGGGTAACAGACGAACAGTGGAGTTATCTGATGGATTCATTCAGCATCAGAGGAGTGCCTACCTATCTTCTCGTCGACCGCGAAGGAAACATTACCTACAAAACAACCGGATTTCCCGGGACAGACAAGATGAAAGAAGAATTACTGAAAACACTTGATAAATAATAACGAAATTCCGCCTCTACAGGATGTATACTAATACAAACAGTAGAGGCGGAATTGTAAGTCTTCCATTAACGGACCACCGTCATAATGCCCGTGTCGGTTTGAATAACGCCCGCATTAGTTTCAATACGTTGAAACTAATTGTTCCATACAGATGAAACAGTTCGTTCCATGCTATAGAAACCATCCGTTTCATACTGATGGAACCGAACGTTTCAATAAATTGAAACCATGCATTGCCTTACTCGCAAAAGTAACGGGAAAGCATCTCATTCCCTTTTCGGGATTACTTGTGCATTTCTACAATCTGAGTAGGAGCTTTCTCTACATTCCTGCGATCTACCTGCCGGACTACAGCAGCCGCCAATGATAGGAAAGCGCGACCGGTCATCGTATTTTCATCCAATGCAACAGGAGTACCCTTATCGCCGTTTTCACAGATACTCTGTACGATAGGTATCTGCCCTAACAAAGGTACATTCATCTCTTCTGCCAATTTCTTGGCTCCCTCACGGCCGAAAATATAATATTTATTATCCGGCAGTTCGGCAGGAGTAAACCAAGCCATGTTCTCCACCAAACCCAAAATCGGTACATTTACCTTGTCATTGGTAAACATATTGATACCTTTGCGGGCATCTGCCAAAGCAACCGCCTGCGGAGTACTAACCACTACAGCACCGGTCATGGCCAATGTCTGTACCACAGTCAGATGGATATCACTCGTACCCGGCGGCAAATCGATAAGGAAATAATCCAGTTCTCCCCAGGCAGCATCGCCAATAAGCTGTTTCAATGCATTACTGGCCATCCCCCCACGCCACAAAGTAGCCTGATCCGGGTCGACAAAAAAGCCTATGGAAAGAAGTTTCACCCCATACTTTTCTACAGGAATGATCATATCACGCCCGTCTATCTTCTCGGCATACGGACGGGCGTCTTCCACCTGAAACATTTTCGGCATAGAAGGACCGAAAATATCGGCATCCAGCAATCCCACTTTATAGCCTAACTTGGCAAGAGCCACAGCCAGATTGGCCGCTACGGTAGATTTCCCCACCCCTCCTTTTCCGGAAGAAATACCAATAATATTTTTTACCTGCGGCAATAACTTCCCGACTTCCGGACGCGCCGCCTGAACTGTTTTCACACTGATATTACCTACGATTTCCACTTCTTTGCCTACATGAGTAAGGATAGCCGTTTCGGCAGCCTTAACCACCGACTTCATAAACGGATCGGTAGGTTTCTCAAAAATAAGGGAAAAAGAAACTTTCATTCCCTCGATACGGATGTCATCCTCCACCATACCGGCTTCAACAAGATTCTTTCCGGTACCGGGATAACGCACTGTTGCCAATGCATCTAATATTAACTTTGGATAAAGTGCCATAATTATTTACGATTTGACGATTTACAATTTGACGATTGATAAATGATGACCGATGATTTATGATTTGGCGATTGATGATTTGACGATTGATAACTTAGAGATCATCATTTATCAATCGCAAAACCGTAAATCGTCAAATCGTAAATCCCTTTACTTGCTGGTTTGCAATCCGCTCCGCTTGCTACGGTTATAGCTACGATACGAATCAAGCTCTATTTCAATGTCCGGCTCATGCAATTCTCCTGCTTGGGGAAGCCGGAACTTGATATACTTTATACTTAAACCACGATCGAGCCACTGTTGTTCATAATAAGTTTTAATGCCCAAGATATCATCTACAAGATCGGAATGATAAAGATCCTCCGTAATAAATTCTACCGGGAAACGGTTTTCCTCAATCATGTAGCGGGTATAAGTAAACATAAAGTTGCTGTCTGTTTTCAGATGAATAATGCCGTCCGGCTTAAGGAAGCGGCGATAGCGTTCCATGAAGTATGTGGAGGTCAATCGCTTGGTCGCTTTCTTCATCTGCGGATCAGAAAAAGTCAGCCAAATCTCACTCACCTCTTCCGGAGCAAAGAAGCGGTCTATAATCTCGATATTTGTACGCAAAAAGGCTACATTCTTCATTCCCGATCGCAAGGCATCGGTGGCTCCGGTCCACATACGCGCCCCTTTAATATCGACACCGATGAAATTTTTATCGGGAAACATCTGTGCCAGTCCTACGGTATACTCTCCCCGACCACAACCCAATTCAAGCACAATCGGACGGTCATTGCCGAAAAACTTTTCATGCCACTTGCCTTTCATGTCAAAAGCCACATTGTCCGCCACCGAGTAAGGATACTCAAACACATGCGGATAACTTGCCATATCGGCAAATTTCTCTAATTTCCCTTTTCCCATATAATAATTGCAATTAGATTGCAAAGTTACTTACTTTCGGCGGAAACGGCAAAAATAAATGGAGTACAGATTTCTCCATACTCCATTATTAAGGATATAAGAACCTGCTTTAGTTTCTCTCAGAACACAAAAACAGGTCGAAAAGTATTATCTTAGATTTCCACCGTACCCTCTACAATGACTTCTTCTACTGCCTGTGCTTTCAAATCTTCATAGAAAGCAGCATGAGCTGCCTGCATGTAAGGCTGCAAAAAGAAGTATCCGATACCCAATGTGAAAAGACACAGGATGGCCCAGCCGATAAAGCTAAGATCGAGCAAGAACAGCTTCATCTTGTTGCCTTCCATCATGGCCATACTTTTCTCAATAGCGCCATTATTAGCCAATTCGGGTTGATCTTTCAAGATAAAATCGGTCATTGCATACGAATAATACTTGATAATACCCGGAATAACCAGCAACAAGGTCCACAACACTGTATAAATGGCTTGAAGCAATTTTGTGCCGATGATACGTCCATAGTCGCTGAATCCATCAAACAGTCCTCCGATATTCACATCACTGCCTCTGAATACATCCAATATCACAATGGCATAACCATAAGCTATCGGCAACGTTAACAGAAGAATCAATATTCCGACTACCGGAATGGCAGACAATCCACCAACCACTGCACTGTAAATTAAGGTAGCAATCGCCGCCATCACCCATTTATCAGTAAGAGCAGCACGCGCTTCTGCACGTAATTCTGAATTTTGTTTCAACATAAGATATAAGATTAATATATGATTAATAAAAGTTATTCCACTACAGTTACCCAATTGTGTGTATCCGGCTCATCACCATACTGGATAGCACGCAGCTTATTATACAACTTCGTACAAACCGGGCCCGGCTTGCCATCCTTCGAGATGACATAAGAATGATCATTTTCCGGATCATCGATACGTTGTATCGGACTGATTACGGCAGCCGTACCGCAAGCACCCGCTTCTTCGAATGTCGCCAGCTCCTCTTCGGGCACCGGGCGGCGTTCCACTTTCAGCCCCATATCTTCCGCCAACTGCATCAAGCTCTTATTGGTAATGGAAGGCAGAATGGATGTAGACAACGGAGTGATATAGGTATTGTTCTTTATACCGAAGAAATTGGCCGCACCACACTCGTCCATATACTTCTTTTCTTTTGCATCCAAATAGAACTCAGCAGAATAACCGGCTTTGTGAGCCTCCTGGCTGGCACGCAGACTGGCAGCATAATTACCCCCCACCTTAAAAGTTCCTGTTCCCAACGGAGCAGCCCGGTCATATTTTCGGGTAATGACATACGGAGTAGTGGCAAATCCTCCTTTGAAATAAGGACCTACCGGAGTGACGAAAATAACAAAAAGATATTCATCGGCAGGACGTACACCGACTTGCGCTCCGGTACCGATCAGTAACGGACGGATATAAAGAGAGGCCCCCGTCTCATAAGGCGGAATAAAACGCTCGTTCAGTTTTACCGCTTTCAGAACTGCCTCTTTGAAACGTTCGGTAGGAAGTTCCGGCATTAGAATTCCCCGGCAGGTAGATTGCAAACGCGCGGCGTTTTCTTCAAGACGGAAAATACGGACTTTACCATCTTTGCCACGAAAGGCTTTCAGCCCTTCAAAAGCTTCCTGACCATAGTGCAGACAGGTAGCTGCCATATGCAGATTAAGAATTTCGCTGCTGCTTATTTCCAGTTCGCCCCATGCGCCATCGCGGAAATTAATTCTCACGTTGTAATCTGTCTTCATATATCCGAATGACAAATTAGACCAATCTATTTCTTTCATATTATTAAGTAATTAGTTAAATTCTCCTATCAGACAACAAAAATAACTTTTATTCTTTAGATTGTTGCCTTTCCTGCAACAATTTTTCGACTTCATGATCAGCTTTCGTCAGTTTCTCTGTACAAAAGGCTATAATTTCATTGGCCTCCTTTATCTTTTCTGCCAACACATCTATTTCCAGTTCATTATTGTCAATCTGACGGACAATCTTTTCCAAGCGTTCCATTGCTTGAGAGTAGGTTTCTTTTTTTGCAGACATCTTTTTGTTATTTACGATTGGACGATTTACGATTTACGATTGAAGTCAGTTCTCCTTTGTGCAGGCGGGTGGTGATTTCATCGCCCGGGGCAATTCCGGAGAGGTCGGTTACGGGAACTCCGTTTTTCAAAGTGATGCTGTAACCGCGAGCCAGAAGCTTATCGGGTGATGCATCGGCAATACGTTGCTGCAACAATTCTAACTTATGCCGGTGGCGAGAAAGCATTGTCACCGAGCTTTGCATCAAATCTTTGTGTACAGTTAGTAAACGCAGGCGGGCATCCGACAATCTCCTGACAACAAGAGACGGAATGCGTGCCTGACAAGAAGAGATCCTCCGATACTCCCTTTCAAGAAAAGAAGAAACACCTTCTTGAATACGAGCGGACAAATATTCCAACCGGCCGGCAGCCTCCTCCATACAATTTATTAATAATTCGGCAGCAGCTGTCGGGGTTTTCACCCGGGTATGCGCCACAGAATCGAGCACAGTATCATCACGCTCGTGACCGATACCGGTAATGATAGGCAATGGAAATTGCGCACAGGCTGCAGCCAAAAGATAGGTATCGAAACCGGATAAATCGGACGTGGCCCCCCCTCCCCGGATGATAACAACCACATCGAAATCATTCAACCGCCTGTTGACACGATCGAGCGCATCCAAAACAGAGCTTTCTATCTGGGCGCCTTGCATCAAGGCCGGAAATAACTCCGTATAAAAAAAGAATCCCCGGGAATTGTGTTGCAACTGATGACAAAAGTCTCCATAGCCGGCAGCAGTAGCCGAAGATATGACGGCTATACGCTGTGGCAATACAGGCATCTCGAGTTCTTTGTTCAGTGTCAGTACCCCTTCCGCTTCCAATTGCTGTAAAATCTCCCGCCGGCGCAGAGCCATATCTCCCAATGTATATGTGGGGTCAATATCCTGTACAGTCAGGCTATATCCATACAATTCATGAAATTGCACGGTCACTTTCACCAACACCTTTATGCCGGAAGTAAACAGTTGCCCGGTAGCCTCTTCAAAATAAGGTTTCAACAGGCGGTATACATTATTCCAGATAGTTCCCCGGGCTTTAGCAATCAGATTATTGCTGCGCGGATCTTTCTGCACGAATTCCAGATAACAATGTCCGGTAGCATTAGATCGTACATCACTCAACTCCGCCTGTATCCAATATTCATCGGGCAAGCATTGTTCCAGACTCCGCCGTACCAATGCATTGAGATCCAAAAGGGTCAGTGCTTCCTGTTTCATTTTGCCGATTGATAAGCCTTCCACATATCAGGAATCCCATATCCGTAAATATTATCGGGAGAATCGGCCCGATCACCCGAACGCCGTACCAGTTCTATCAGTTCTTTCGCCGTCAGATCAGGCAACGCTTGCCACAAGCAAGCCACCATGCCACACATGATCGGTGAAGAAAATGACGTACCGTTGGCCCCTCTCACTATTCCATCCGTCCCCATTACGTCCGAACCCAATCCGACTGCCATCACATCCGGTTTCACACGACCGTCCGCCGTATTTCCGATAGATGAAAAAGGAGCCAACACGCCTTGCTTGTTAATGGCACCTACGGTCAGCACATTTTCCGCATCACCCGGAGGAGTAGTCTTTTTCCAAGAACCGGAACCGGCATTCCCTGCACTGCATACTATAACCATGCCTTTATCCGCCGCTTTCGCAGCCTGACGGGACATCAAGGCAAATTTTCCATCCAAATCACAATAACGGTAATCTTTCGATGGATCATCAAAAGCATAATATCCTAATGAAGTATTCACTACATCCACTCCCACGCTATCTGCAAACTCGAGTGCGGCCGCCCAATAATCCTGTTCTACCAAATGCTCCGAATACTCATCTTCACTGCGCAGCAGCCAGAATGAAGCTTCAGGTGCCGTACCGACCATCACATGAGGCTGATTCATACCGATGCACGAAAGCACACTCATACCATGACTGCTTTCGGCATAAATGTCGGCATCAGGATTCACAAAATCTTTCACTCCTAACACACGGATATTTCTCATTGCCGCTATGCTGTCCGCATTATGAAAACCGGCATCGATGACGGCAATCGTCATGCCTTGCCCCTTAAATCCGGCATCATGTAACTTGTTTCCGTTACTAATCTCTATCTGACGCCGTGCGGGGCCATACACTTCTTCCATCCATAAAGGCGTATTGATCAATGAATCCCGTTTGGTAGCCATCGCCGGCTGCTCCGGATCAGGAGCAGTCCAGACCTTCTCCGTAGTACGGACAAAAGGCAGTTGGGCTATTTTATCTATCAATGTCGTATCATTGCACGACACAGTAACGAAATTGTCCCACTTGCCCGTGGTCACAATCTTCACTCCTTTTTTACGAATAGCGTCCACATATTTCCGACACACCGGTAAGTCTGTAGAGTCTATTGCCAGCCCTTGCTTCTGGCGACGCTCAATTGCTTTTTTCGAAAGAAACTCTTCAGGACGATCCAAAGCATAATCTGTAACAGCCTTGTCTGTCAGGTTAATACGATATTTCAACGTGTCCTGTTGCGCCGATGCCCCGATAGCAGAAAGCAGTAAAGCGGCAAATATTAATTTCTTCATATTGTTATATATCAGCTTTTTATTAAAAATCCTTATTCTCTTCCATAACCAGTCCGATTCCCCGTTGTGAAGCGATAAACGCTCCGCCAATCACCCGGCGATCGTCATAAAACACAGCCGACTGTCCCGGAGTAATGGCCGAAGCCTCTGTCCGGAACTTCACAAAAAGCCGTCCGTCCGTCAATCTTCTCACCCGGCAAGGAATAGGACGGCTGCGATAACGGATACGTACCGCCAAGTTTTCACAGGCCAAAACCTCCTGTTCATCAATCAAATGATCCTGCTCGACAATCATATATTCCGTGCGCAGTTGTTCTACATCCCCTAACATTACTGTATTTTTTTGCGGATTTATCTTCAGCACATACGCCGGTTTACCCAAAGCAATCTCAAGTCCCTTGCGTTGCCCGATGGTATAATACGGGAAACCTTTGTGTTGCCCCAATTTCACCCCTTCGGCATTCACAAACCACCCCGGGCCGATTTCCGTATCCAATTCCGGACATTGTTCACGCAGGAAGTCCCGATAATCTCCTTTGATAAAACAGACTTCCATACTTTCTCCCTCTTTCGCCTTTGCTTCGTATCCCTTATCATGGAGGTAATCACGCACTTTCAGCTTTGTATAATTTCCCAATGGAAAAATGCAGCGCCTCAACACCTCTTGTCCCAATCTCCAAAGAAAATAAGACTGATCTTTCTTTTCATCATCCCCTGCCACAATGTATACATTCCCATTCCGTTCTTCCAAACGGGAATAATGCCCGGTAGCAATCCAACCGCAATTCAGCCGGTCTGCCCACTCCGTCAACACACGGAATTTGAACAACGGATTACACATGACACATGGATTGGGAGTCCGTCCCTGGCGATATTCATCAATGAAGTTTCTTACGATTGTATCTTTGAAAGGTATACGTTCATCAGCTACATAGTGTTCGATTCCCATCCGGGCCGCCAACTCTCTGGCATCCTGCGGTTCATCTCCCCAAACCCACATGGTTACTCCCACTATCTCGTATCCCTGCTCTTGCAACATCAAGCAGGTGGCAGTGCTGTCTATGCCGCCACTCATGCCCACTAATACCCGCTTATTCGATTCTTTCATTCCACATCTGATTATTGCATTCGTGCAAATGTACAATATTCCCATCAGATAGCCATACGGAGTAGAAAAAAGAGTAAAAATGGCATTCACATATACTCTTATTAATCACTTAAACACTTCATATAGTATTCAACAACACCTGGATTTCTCTCTGCAAAACGAACAATGTCATATTTACACATGTATCTAATATCTTCATCCGTAAAAACAATCTCTTCTTCAAGTTCTGATCTATTAAGCAAATTTAGAAAACGGATATGGTTCTGATCTACTTTCCTGCACCAAGTAATACAATTTAACCCACCTCCATCAGCTACAAGAGCTTCTATATCCACCTGCTCTATATAACAATCGGGATAAAGCTGTTTTATCTGTGATAATGCCTGTTCATCTTCTTTTATATTCAATTTAGGAAGGATCATAAGTTTACCTACTGTGAGGAAGTTTATATATGCCCAGTTACGAGAATCTCCATCTTTTACTTCATAATGCAAAGACTCAACCTTAAACACCTTTGAAAGCCTTCTACTACATTCTTCATAATATTCAGTATCGTAGTCATCGTAATTAGTAATAAGCACAGAGTCACCGGATATTGGTTTTACTATTCCATCGGAATGCCCATATATTTCCGACCGGTCCCATGGAAGAAAAACAACCTCGCATTCAAATAATTTTTCAATTTTACTCCCAAGAGAAGATGGTGACATATCTGGATTTTCTTGAAAAACCTTTTCCGTCATGATTACTTTATCACCTACCTTTACAATATTTCCTCCATCCATGATTATATTCGTATTTGTAGTTTTCAAGCCCAAACGCATACAAACTTCCTGAGAATCTGTTATGAACCTCTTGTCTGATTTCCTTTTAAGAAGATAATCCGGATAGTAGCGATAACAAAGAAAACGATCCTCGTCTATCTGAACAGGCATATAATCTCTACACCATATATCATTAGTACATGGTATTATATCGTATGCTACATTATTTTTCTTAAGAACAGTAACCAAATCAATATATATTTTCGGATATTCTTTTTCCAGCCATGAAGAAAAATATACTACATTAGTTTCATAATCCGCTATCATCTTCTACTTTGTCTTAATTCGTTTTGATTTTAAATAACCATTTTCTTGTATCTTGATAATGACCAGACGGTGTTTTATCTTCAGCATTCTTATCATCACACACGTCCTTTATATACTTGCCATTCACTTCTATAAATCGTGCCACGTTTTTCCGGACATTTATTTCTATCTTCTCTAATTCTATCTCATCGCCGTCTTCCCATGATACATTAAATCCTCCGTCAAATATTGAAAACTGCGAATATATCGCTTCATAAAGATGTGTAGGATAAGTTATTATTTTATTTTTATCCATCCATTCTTTATTTTTATATCTCTCCTTTTTTTTACCACTATCATCCACTCTGAATTCTCTTACAAGAGCCGACAGTCTTACAGCATTCTTTTCATTTTCGCCTTTCTCAAAAGTGATATCTATGCCTGAAACATGATTGTGTAATACACCTAATGGAAAAATAGGCTTATCCTCCTTAAGACTGTTACGATGATAAACTATATAATCTTTTACCCCATTTTCTCGTTCCTCGTGACAGTAAATCTCCACACAAGTCGGATGTATCTTTACCATATCTTCCCCTTTCATTACCAAAAAGTAACCACTAAGTATGGCCTGAGCTATTTTCCAGAATTCTTTTGGAGCTAAATTCCCTGCGATATTTTCATTCTCAATTACCTCCTGTCTAAAAACATCGTCAATGCTAAAATTTATAAGTTTTTCTTTTAATTCCATATTATAATCATATTATTTAATATATTAATTAATAGCAATTTACGTACAAAAATACAACCTATTTTTGAAATTCAATACTCCATAACATTTTTATTCACTTCCAACTATTCAAGTGGTATGCGACACTCCAAGACAGGGTATGCCCGGTGCTCACCGCCCGTATGCCTAATGCTTACGCCCCGTATACCCGGTACTTGGGAGATATTTGCAAAAAGACCGAAAAGCGGGATGTGCCTTCACCCTATATCACCGATGAATAGGGAGCTTGATGAAAAAAGGTGAAGCCGGTGAAAGGGGCAAAAAATATACAGAAAAGACATTCTGAAGAATAAAAAACATTCACCGGAAAAAAGATGCTACATCTTTTTTTGAAACCTGCACATCTTCCTGTTGAAACCTGTTACATCTTTTTTTGAAAGGTGCTATGTGTTTTTGAAAAAGATGCTACGTCTTCAAGCAGACAGGAGTTACTAATTGATGGAGGTATATGGATTTTGATTGACACTGTCACAACTTATTTTTTCACGATTACAAAGTTGGATTATTCGAAAGAAAACCTTATATTTGAAAATAATAAATCTCATATATGGCCAATCCAAGACTACCGGGAATATCCGAAACCGAAGAAACCCTCTTGTACGCCAAACTAAATGAGTACAACCGGGGTAGAATATCCTTCAAAGAAGCAGGTGCTTATCTTATCGTGCTACCACGGTCCGGACATAGTAATTACTCCTTATGGGTTTATTCGCCGGAACCGGAAAAACAATCCATATTATTCATACACGATCTGTCTCCGGATATTTATGAGGCATTACGAATGGCCAGTACCATGTTTTATTTCTCAAAGCGTTGCCTGCTTATTGTGGATTATAACCTCAAAAGGATGCAGAGCAACGGAGACGATCTCATCCCATTCGGAAAATATCGCGGCCATTATCTGCACGAAATTTTGAAAGTAGATCCCGCCTATCTAAGTTGGATCGCTTATAAGTACACCCCAAAAATCCCCAAGCAGGAACGTTTTGTCGAAATTGCCAAAGTTTATCATTCGGTACATCTGGATCTGATGCAACGAAAAGCCAGACAGAAACAGGAAGCAGGACGATTTTTAGGAAATATAGGAGAGAAAGTAACAGATCTCACTTTGAAAGTTCTCAAAGTAAGGATAGAAGACGATCCGTACAAAACCCGGGTGAACGGAACCACCGTATTGTTCTATGTCCGGCAAATCGTAACATTGGCAGATCCGTCAGCAAACCGGGTAGTCATCCGGTTTACAAGCAAAAGCCCAAGCCAAGAATCGTGTCAAGTGCCAGCTACCGAACGCGAATACAAAGTGAATGAACTGATACATATTGCTTCGGCACGGGTGGCACGGATTTATGAATTACACGGCATGAAATATACCCGCTTAAGCCATGTAAAACTTCAGGAAATCAACAGTTATGCTAACCGTTTTTAGAGCATTTACTGAATATACTTACTTCAAGGCAGTCTCTTAATCCCATTTATTTTGGCAATATCCCTTTTTAGCGAATGGGGCGGTTAGTGGCCGTCCTATAAATGAAAAGAAATATTATACTTTCTCGATCAATACGGTAGCATAAGCGGAAATCCCCTCCTCACGGCCGGTAAAGCCGAGTTTTTCTGTAGTAGTAGCTTTAATGGAAATATCATCGGTATCTGTTCCCATCACCTCAGCCAGTTTCTCCTGAATAGCGGGGATATGAGCCTTCAACTTAGGACGCTCGGCACAAATGGTAGCATCGATATTACCGACACGGTATCCCTTTGTAGCAATCAGACCAACCGTTCTTTTTAATAATATCTTACTGTCAACATCCTTAAACTCACCGGCAGTATCAGGAAAATGGAAACCAATGTCACGCATATTGGCAGCTCCCAACAGAGCATCACAAATAGCATGAATCAGTACATCCGCATCCGAATGTCCCAGCAAACCTTTTTCGTGTTCCAAACGAATCCCTCCTAACCACAGCTCACGACCTTCCACCAACTGATGGACATCAAAACCGAAACCTACACGTATCTTCATTTTTATTCATTAATTATCTGAAACAATAAGGCAGACCAAACCGATCTGCCTCCTATATTTATATCCGGCCTTATTTTATTAACGCCGGCGTCCAAACAAATCTCTGATGCCGTCAAGATCAAATCCCAATGTGAAGCGCAATGTCTGGTCGAGCGGGTTACTCTGTGCCGTAGATATCAGATAAGCAGCATCCAACGAGAACACACTCATCTTGAAGCCGGCACCGAAAGAGAAGTACTTACGGTTACCTTTGTTTTCGTGTTCATAATGATAACCACCGCGAACAGAGAACTGATTGTGATAAGTATACTCCACACCCAACGACCATTGGATTTCCTGAAGTTCTTCTTTAAAACCACCGGGGGCATCACTGAAAGACTTGAAAATTCCCTTGATCGGAGAAATATCATTGTATCCTTCTGCATCCAACCAATCATTATATCCTGATGTGTCTTCCGCACCGGTTGCCGCTTGATATTGTTCTTTGGTAGGGCGTGTAGGCACCATCAGTTTATTCAAGTCCAGACTGAATGCAATCGTATTATAGTCATCAATCGGAGCAAGCAATGAACCGCCTAAACGGAAATTAGTAGGTAAGAATTGACTGTGGGCTCCACTGTCATAAGAGATCTTCGTACCGATATTGGAAAGATTCAATCCGAATGAAAGCATGCACTCGCGCTGGGCAAGCATGATATAATTCGTATAATAAAACGCAATATCAGCCGCAAACGCAGAACCCGGAGACACTTCTTCGTCCTGCTTATAAGCCAAATCGGAATAGACATAACGAAGGGCAACAGCCGCAGAAAAGCGCTCGGACAACATGCGCGAATAAGCCACGTCTACTGCCATTTCATAAGGGCTGATATTGTAACCGCCGGTACCGTCAGAGCCTTGTCCTACCGGTACTTCACCCAAAGAAAAATAACGGAGCGAACCACTGATAGCCTGATAATCACCGATACGATAATATCCGGCCAGATAGGCCAAGTCGATATCACTTACCAATTTGCGTAACCAAGGAGTATAAGAGATTGATACCCCTGCACGACCGATAGTAAACGGATACTTGGCAGGGTTCCAAAACTGTGAGTTATTATCCGGATCGGTAGCGGCGCCGACATCCCCCATACCACCACCGCGAGAATCGGGAGCGATACCGAGAGAATTGACACCTGTGTTAATTGGATTGAACTCATCTTTCTGCGCCCATGTACTGACAGAGAAAGCAAAGAACAGTAAAAATGTTATAAATATTTTCTTCATAATCAATCTTATGGATGTGTAGATATAAACCGGATTTTCACTGATTTATTGTGCCAGAATGACTATTTTCTCGGTTTTGGTACTCTCCTTACTACCACCGGAAGTGATGGAAGCACGGTACAGATAAATACCCGGTGACAATCGCTGACCGCCATTACTGCACAGATCCCAATCGACATAATAATAGCTACCGGCAGAAATTCCCTGTTCGGTATGTACCCAAAGCTCACTACCGGCAAAGTCACAGACGGCAATACGTACGTCAAGCTCCGAGCCCGGACGATCATGAGAAAGAATAAACGTCGTACTCTCACGAGCCGGACTCTTACTGCACATTATAGAAAGCAATCCAGGACGCAATCCGTTCACGACTTCAAAGTCAAGTGTCTGTACGGAGGAGTTATTCATAATATCCCAGGCACGGAAAGTCAAAGTATGCTTACCCTCAGACAAAGCAGGAATAGAATACGCAACCGTACCTTTGGTATAACTGCCGGCTACCGGAGTATAATAGTCATTCAGAGAATAGGTTATTTTTCCATCGATACAAAGAGAAAGATCATGTCCGATACCATTACCCACCGTATTGATACCATCTTCATCTTCCAACTCTGCAACGAAATAAGGAGTCTCGTTCACCTGCCCCCCCCATGGGAAATCAGGAGTATTCAGATAAACCATCATCTTAGGCCCTTCGCCTCCGGAAGGCAGATCATCCGCCGTTCCACCAACGAGGAAGTTACTGAAAACTCCGCCGGCCTCACGCTTGTTCGTATCACACGCATAAAAATTCAGCAATCCTTGCTCATTGGAATAATTAATATCCAATGGTACCGGAAAGGTCAATTCAAAACGACCGTTACGTACGGAATCCATTCCCGAAAAAAGAACTTTCATATGATCGGTGTAAGTAACCGCCCCTTTACCAACACCATCAAGAGTTGAAACCGTTTCTTTGCTGTCATAAACCAACGGATGAACAGTACCGGTGAAGTCATCGGCCGGTTCACCCTCGGGGGTAAGGATATGCCCCTTGACTGTTACTTTGGCACCGGCTTTCACATAGGGCCATTCATCGGACAAAGGGCCGTCAAGTTCATCGACTTCGACCTTATAATCGGGATAGGAAGGTATCAAGGCAGGATCACCTATCAAACAAAAGTTCAACTTATTACTACCACTGCTAACATAACTATTCGTAGTTTTAGACAAACGAGTAATATCACCTAATCGTAAACGCTTATTTTCTTTATAAGAAAAGAAATGTTTTATAAATTCCTCGTTCAAACTATCATTCGGACCATCAAAGACGACACGTGAAGTAGAAAATAACGCAATAGCCCCACCTTTTTTATTTAAGAAAGCTAATTCACCGGCAGTAGTTTCAGCAGCATCAAAACGCGTAAACTCACACGAAGCAGTAAACCATATCGGCAGACGGGGAGAAGAAAGCTTAACAATATCAGCAGAAGTCAAAAGATTTTCCGCTGACCAAGAAGTAGTACCACTATGTCCCGTATAATTAACAAGCAACATCCCCTGTTCGAACAATTGCAACAAACGCTTCGTAGCTTGAGGGTAGCTATGTCCCGTAGCCGATGATTCACGTTTATAAGCATCAGCTAAAATACGTTCCGCACGCATAATCGGATTAGTTGCATGCACCAAATCAGCTAAATCACAGGCTTGCGTCATAAATCCATTATTATCATCTCCGGCAGCATCATCAGCCACAAAACATGCTGTACGTTTCCAAGTACCTGTATTTTTATTATTTATATAATCAATTGTCTTATCAACAGCAATGATAGCTTCATCCACAGTACGCACAGGAAAACGGCCTATACCAATATCCAATAAATTAGTAGCTAAAGAAGTACCATCATTATCATCAAGAAATCCGAAATAATCATCAGTCATAAATGATTGCGTTTCATCTACAGAATTCTCAAATTGGTAACACAACAAAAAATCAGAAGGCTTGTAACTTCTCCAATTGGAAGTTATCATCCGGTTATCATAACTACAATCACCGAATAACAACAAATACCTTATACGGTGTTCATCTGCCGCAGTCCCTCTGTCATAAAGCATCTTCATCAATCGCCGGTAAGCCGTAGCATCCGGTGTGCCGGATGAAAACTCGTTGTATACCTGTGAAGATTTTACTACCTCGACCGTTAGTCCGCTTTTTTCACGATGTGCTTGCGCCAGACGCTCTGCCTGCTGTACAAAAGCAGTTCTATCGGGCACAATGATCACCATATCTATTTCATTAAGAGCATGTAGATTCTGATTCGGTATCTCTCCCATACTTTCTACCCCACTAAAAGAACCCGATGTATTTACTGCCACAAATTCGCGCAAAGTACTACTTGCCGGAATAGTAAATGTATAAGTATCTCCATTCAAGGTTCCTTTCATCTGCTTATGCCCGACAGGTGAAGTAACATCCCACACAACTGTAGAAGAATTAGCACCGGAAATAACAAATGTACTCTCTTTATTTTTAGAATCTTCCGAACGGAACACAAGATATGCTCCATTCATCTGTAGTCGGCGCTTATAATTTAACACAATATAATTCAATCTTCCCGGAATACCGGCAGAACGATTGTGAGTTAGCGTCACCGTTGTAGATTCCGTTTTACTTCCTGTCCATTCATGATCAAAAATTCCTTCGGCTGCTTTTTTATAATACGCATTAGGATCCTTCGAACCAATCCCTTCAATGGTTTGCGTTCCAATATTCTTCCCATTGATAGCAACATTCAACGTAGTATTCACATCCGTTGATTTTGCTGTAAATGCCACCTTGATACGTCCATCCCCATCCGTTATACCGGGAAGTTTAAAAGAATAGCTCTGCGAATTTCCCAACGAATAATCATAAGAGTCATACAGCTCCCGCCCGGAACCCGACCAAGAATAAGCATCATTTTCATGCAAGGCAAAAGCATCAAAAGTCTCGATTCGATTTGCATCGCTACCGTCTGTACCGTCCTCTACCGGAAACTCAGCAGGAGCTTCGTCACTTTCCGTCAAGAAATAATAGGCATAATCCGAATAGAAATTCTTTATGCGCCCGAACGTATTACCGTTCTTCTGCCAGTGCAGAGTCCCACGGGCATAAAAAAGCACCCCGTCTCCACCACGGTATAAAGGCACTTCCGGAAGATCATCCGCCGGATGCTCGGAGAAACGATTCGATAACAGGTAACCTCCATATCCATAAAGCCGCACTTTATCAGGATTGGAAAAACCCATTCCTCTAAGCTCTGCACTTGTAATACGATATACTCCCGAATCGGAGACACGTATCTTCACGAACCTCCCGGAAGAAAGCACAGACTTTTCCGTTGTTTTTGCTACAGTATAATTTGCACGGGCAGCCACCGGAACCGGCGTAGAAATAACCGATAATTTAAAAGAGTTGATACGTTGATAGACGCCTCCTCGATGCACGACAGGCACAAATCGGACACTCAGTATTCCCTCATATGCAGCCACTCCGACAGAAGTTTCCGCTTGCGGATAATCCGGCAAATTCACTTTCTTCCGAGTCAGTTCAGCAGCAGCTTCCGGATCGAGATCCACAAATTCCGGGAATTCAATCTTCACATGATAAGTATAAAAACGGAAATCATCGGGCAGAGGTATGCTTTCCACAACCTCCGGGAGAGTCTGGGCAGCAGGTAATTCCTGCCAGTTCAACGTTATAAAACGGTTCTGTGCCGAAACCGGAAAAACAACGAATAATAAAAGAATATAAAGTACCCTGTGCATAAGCAATAGATTAATACGCTAATATGCCGGTTGCGATACGGAATCACGCCACAGCCAATCACCGATCGGCGAACAGACACATTATCTGATATAAAAGTCGAGCAGCTTATCTCCTTCAAGGTATCCTTCCAAATGTTGTCCTACACTGACGGGGCCTACGCCTTCAGGAGTGCCTGTAAACAACAGGTCACCAATTTTCAGCGTTACAAAGCGGCTGACATACGCAATAATATCATCCACATGAAACAACATCTCCGCCGTACAGCCTTTCTGGACTTCCTGCCCATCAATCGTCAGATTAAAATGCAATTGCTGAATATCAGCAAAACGTTCTACCGGAACAAAAGTACCGATTGCCGCCGAACTATCGAATCCTTTACAGAGTTCCCATGGTCCGCCAGTTTCTCGGAAACGGCGCTGTAAATCACGGGCAGTAAAATCAATTCCGACTGTCACCGCATCATAATAACGATGCGCAAAACGGGGAGCAATGTTCTTCCCTAAGCGGTTAATGCGTACTACCAATTCAGTTTCATAATGCACCTCATCTGAAAAGTCGGGAATAAAGAAAGGTTTACCGTCTTTCAATATTGCCGAATCGGGCTTCATGAAGATAACCGGCTCTTTGTTTATTAACGTATGCCCCAACTCTTTATTGTGCTGGGCATAGTTCATTCCTACAGCTATAATCTTCATTATTTAAATTCGTTAAAATTCAATCGGTTAAACATGACCGCCAGATGAGCGTAAAGCGAAGTATTTTGCACTACAATATTCTCCGGTACCCGGATACGGAAAGGAGTAAAATTCCAAATAGCCTTAATGCCACCGGCAACCATTGTATCGGTAATGCACTGTGCAATTTCAATGGGAACAGTCAGCACCCCTATATGCACATCGTACTCCTGCATTTTCTTTACAAATTCATCAGAATGAAAAACAGGAATACCATTCAGGCTGGTTCCTACCAAAGCGGGATTCACATCAAAAGCCGCTACAATCTCGAGACCGAAATGCTTAAGACCGGAATCCTGCAACAGAGCACCGCCCAAACTACCGACCCCGAAAAGAAAAGCCTTATGTATATCTGTAAAGCCAAGAAAGTGTTCCAATACGGCTATTAAAGTATCTACTTCATACCCCACACGCGTACGCCCGGAGATGTTTACATAAGATAAGTCTTTTGCGATTTGCGAAGCGTCTACATTGATTTCCTTGGATATCTGCGTGGAAGACACATAACGTTCTCCTCTCTGTTTCAGCAGCTTGACATTAGACAAGTACCACGGCAATCTACGTAAAGTAGGTTCCGGTACCCTCATATTATCTTTATGCTGTATCTGACGATCCATTGTCACTTCTTTCATGCTTTTAGATTAGAGATTGGCAAATTTACATTATTTTTTCTGAAATACAACATGGATGTCACAGAAGCTTAACATAATTTCTACATAGAAGGTCAGTATTCTCTCAACATCGACAATGGAATACTTACGGAAACTCCGACGGAACGGAACTTCAAATCATCAAAGCCGGCGAATACCCCGATACGTGCCATCTCGTAAAGCCCGGCCGAATAGCCCACTTCCGTATAAACTTTCCTGTCATATACCGCCACAGAGCGAAGATGCAAAGCCTCATCAAAGTTTTTCTTCTTCAGAAAAGGCAATTGTTTCAACAATAAATACGGAGTATACCAGGATATATTCGTCTGTGCCCAACGGGTATCGGTAGAATAAGCATAATTATTCAATAAGGCAAACCCCGTATCGAATGTTCTTTCCGTAAACGGAAGAGCTGTTGTTGCAAAATGCTTAAAATCGGGAAATTGCATTCCGGTAGCCTTCCAAAAAGCTCCCGCATTCACATACCAGTTGAAACGATTGAACATACCGAACCCGATACGCTGCTTCGCAGAAAATTCAGTTAAATGATAAGAAGGAGACGGCTTTACCCCTCCCATTGAAAAAGCACGATCGTAACGGAATGTGAAAGTAGGAAAACGGGACTCTTCATAGATTTTCTTTCCATGTACCATCCTATAGTAATGTGCCGGCGTGTATTCCAACATAAAAGAAGCTTTCAGCAACTCATTTTCCGGCATTGGCACAAAAAAGCGATTGGCAGGAATGTTAGGTTCCGCGCTCCGTTTGAACCAACTCTTCGATATATAATTCTCCAGCATTTTACGTTGCTCCCATGCAAACGAAGCGGAAAAAAGCAATCCGTTAGCAAGTTCTATCTCATGCCCGGCAAACAGGAAATGTTTATCATACAATTTCACCTCATTACGTCCAAAAAGAGAAGAAGCGATCGCATTTATCAACCGGCTTTCCCCGCTTTCTTCATTATAATCAGCAGACAGGACACCTCCCGAAAACGTAAATTGTCCCCTACGGCGCGGAGCATAATCCAGTGTCAGCTTTCCCTGTCCCACCGGTGCCTTACGGGCTGTTGTATAATATAAGGAAGGAACCAAGCGCAAAGTCACCGTCCGAGACAATTTAATCCCTGCTTCCAACTTTGCTCCCAACCAGAATCCATCAACAAAATTATATTCCGGGATATACGAAGGAAATCCGTAACAACTGATCCAGGCTTTCTTATTCCTTGTCCGGTATGTATCCCCCACCCAAAATGCCTGCATGATTTTCCCACCGGCCGACCTCGTTTTTGCACTGTCTTTCTGAAGAAAATCTTTAGAAACGGTCAGTTTTTCTTTATGGATATAGCTCTGTACCTCTTCCGGCTTCAAAGGCACACTACGTACAGCCACCCAGTAAAGAGAATCTTTCTTATCCGCAAGCGAATCAGTCTTCACATTCCAACGGTTCCTCTCTGCCCTCCGCTCATATTTATGTTCCGGTTTTAATGTATCTGCGTTCTCAATCGACTTTTCCATTAACTTCGATAACTTATAAGCTTCACGCATCGTCAAGTCCTCTTTACCCGCCAAGCTCTCTATCTGTTTTTGCAACTTCTGCTGTCTTCTCACCTGCCTGGAAACCGGTACTGTAGCACCAGCGACAACTTTAGCTATCATTTCTTCTTTCTTCTTCTTTATCTCCAGTTTATCATTTACCTCCACACGAGCATAATGAACTGCTGCCAGATAAGAAGCTTCCGCCTTGAGCCCCATCATATCGATCGAACACTCCATACTGGTGGAAGTGGCAAGAAAAACAGAAGGTTGCACTTCTTTGCAGGTCACTTTTATTGTGGCTCTCATTCCGCTCTGGCAGACAGAGAGATCGGCAGCAGACACACACCAAAGGCCTTCGACAATGTATAAATCGCCAGCTATCAATTTCGGATTATCTTTTCGAGGAATCACCTTGACTTTATTAATCAGGTGTTCTCCTTCGGCATAACAACCTTCCAATTTAAAACGATAATAAGAAAAAGCCCCTTTACTCAACGGAGAAATTTTATCAAAAACAGTAGGCTCATAAAGATTAATCGTAGTCAGCCCTAATCGTATTTGAATTTCATCGGGAAAAGTATTACTATAAGCCTTTACCCTGTTTTCCCATACATCCGGGGCTTTAAAAATCACCTCACGCTGCTCCTCCAACAGAAACAATTTACCTAACAACTTTTTAGATTCTTTCCTTACTTCCTTGGAGAGTTTCAATACGGCAGGGATGTTTTTCACCTTTCCCGTACCTTTCAGATAGGTTCCGGCAGTAAACCCTTTCACTTGAGTCCGGTAATAAGGTGCATTGGCTATGGCTCTCCGCATCACTGCATACGCAGGATCTTCCGCCCCTTTCACCACATTTACTTCATCCAGCGAATAAATACGTTCAGTCAATACGATATTCTTTTCCAATCCCCGGGCCGATAACTGTATGGACAAACTTTGCCCTGTATATCCCAATGAAGAAACCTCACAAGTATAATGCCCCGGTTTCAACTCTGTCTGAAAACAGCCATTATCATCGGTAGTAAATCCCCATTTCAGTTCTTTCAGATAAAGGGCGGCATAAGGTACCGCTTCTCCTTTCTCATCGGTTACCCGCCCTTTAAAAGTTTGCGCAATGGAAGACAAAGTCCAAAAGCACAAAACTACAAACCACGCATATCGCTTCATCCTATTCTATCTTAAATTATCATCATTGCCTTAAAGGAAAAATACAGGCAACCTCTTAATAAAGGCATTCCATATCTTATCATTAAGTATTAGACGACAAAAAGTGCAAATAATTGCAAGATTCACTGCAAAATATTATTTTTGACCATTTAATAAAGAATCCGTTTATATTTTCTTCACCGAAAACAATCCGGTTTCTTTCATTGAAATCAAAAATAAGGACTAAAAAACAAGAAACATGAAGAATAATAACGATTGGAAGGAACGGTTGAACGTTGTCTATTCCACTAACCCGAATTTCAATTACGAGACGGACGATGATGAAGAGCAAGTCACCCTCGCCCCCGCCCAACAAAACTTACGGGTACAGCTCGATCGTAAAAACCGGGGTGGAAAGGTAGTAACACTCATTACCGGCTTCGTTGGTACCGACAATGATCTGAAAGATCTTGGCAAGTTTCTCAAAACCAAATGCGGTGTAGGCGGTGCAGCCAAAGACGGAGAAATCATTGTACAAGGCGACTTTAAACAAAAAATACTGGAGCTCCTTAAAAAAGAAGGCTACACCAAAACCAAACCCATCGGATAGTGCTTCCCAAGCGGGGAAATCGCCACACGATGAGAACAGGTTGCTAAAAGCATAAAAAACGGCCGCTACGAAAACAAATTCGAGTGGCCGTCTTTATTATATTTTAATTACCGAATTATTCAGCTCTTAAAGTGAAACGTTTGAATGCAGTTACAGTCAAATCTTTGTCTACTGACTTCAGATATTCTGCAACAGTCATCTTACCGTCCTGGATATATTCCTGTTTCAGCAAACATACTTCCTTGTAGAACTTACTGATACGACCCATAGCGATCTTTTCAATCATGTTCTCAGGTTTACCTTCCTGACGAGCCTTGTCAGCAGCAATTTCTTTTTCTTTTTCCAATACATCAGCAGGTACACCGGCTTCATCAACAGCGATCGGATTCATAGCAGCAACCTGCATAGCAATCTCATGACCTACTTTTGCATCTACCACCTTATTCAAAACAACCATTGTACAAAGGAAATTCTTGTTCTGATGGTTATAAGTAGCGATAGCAGGACCTTCCAAAGTCATATAGCCATCCAATTCCATTTTTTCGCCTGTGATACCGCTTCTATCTGTTACAGCCTGAGCAATAGTAGCGTCACCCATCGGAAGAGCCTTAACTTCTTCCAGAGTCTTACACTTATTTGCTACTGCAGCATCCAGAATATCTTGAGTCAGCTTAATAAAGTCAGCGTTCTGAGCAACGAAGTCAGTCTCGCATTTCAAAGCGATTATAGCGCCAAAGCCATCGGCAACCTTCACAAGTACACAACCTTCAGAAGCTTCACGATCCGAACGTTTTGCAGCAACTGCCTGTCCCTTTTCACGAATAATCTTCATTGCACCGTCGAAATCGCCATCAGCTTCAGTCAACGCATTCTTACAGTCCATCATACCAGCTCCGGTCATTTTGCGCAGCTTGGTTATATCAGCCATTGTTACAGCCATAATATTTTTCTATTTTAAGTTCGTTTATAAAAAAAGTAGTCAAGTATTAAGTAGTTAAGTAGTCAAGTAGAAATGTTGGCTACAAAAAGTAGAAGTATTGCTACTTACTACTTAACTACTTACTACTTGACTACTTACAGTATATTAAGCTTCTTCGTCTTCCTTAATGAAAGCAGCAGCTTTAGCTGCATTGATTGCTTCTTCGTCAGACTTGTCGAGTCTTGCCTTAGTCGATCTCTTCTTGCCTTTAGTAGCAGGAGCTTCACCGGCAGCTTCCATATCGATTTTTTCAGCTTTTCTTTCTTCCAGACCTTCCTGCATAGCAGCGCAACAAGCATCAAGAATCACCTCGATTGACTTAGTAGCGTCATCGTTAGCCGGAATTACGAAATCTACGTTTGAAGGATCAGAGTTAGTATCAACGATACCAAATACAGGAATACCCAAACGGTTAGCTTCGCGAACAGCGATATTTTCTTTCATTACGTCGATCACGAACAATGCAGACGGCAGACGAGTCAGGTCGGCGATAGAACCCAAAGTCTTGTCCAGCTTGGCACGCTGACGAGAAATCTGAAGAATTTCTCTCTTAGACAGATTTGAGTAAGTACCATCGTTAGTCAACTTGTCGATAGTAGCCATCTTCTTCACAGCCTTACGGATAGTAGGGAAGTTAGTCAACATACCACCCGGCCAGCGTTCGATTACATAAGGCATATTTACAGATGCAGCTTTATCAGCTACAACTTGTTTAGCTTGTTTTTTAGTAGCAACAAAAAGGACTTTCTTGCCTGATTTTGCAATTTGTTTCAAAGCTTCCGCAGCTTCGTCTACTTTTGTAACTGTTTTGTGGAGGTCAATGATGTGAATACCATTGCGTTCCATGAAAATGTAAGGAGCCATTGCAGGGTTCCACTTTCTTTTAAGGTGTCCGAAGTGGCAACCGGCTTCCAATAATGTATCAAAATTTGTTCTTGACATCTTGTTTTTCTTTTAATCGTTTACTTTCTTTTTTGTTTTTCTAAACCAACCGCCGGGTAGCCTTAAGAATAAATAAAGAGTCCCGGTAGTTTAGATACTAAACATGTTCCGTCAGGCAGCACATTAACGCTTACTGAACTGGAATCTTCTACGAGCTTTCGGCTGACCCGGTTTCTTACGTTCAACAGAACGAGGATCACGTGTCATGAAGCCTTCAGAACGAAGTGCCGGCTTATCTTCAGCGTTGATCTTAACCAGTGCACGGGCAATAGCTAAACGCAAAGCCTGAGACTGACCAGTAAAACCACCACCGCACAGGTTCACTTTGATGTCATACTTCTCAGCAACACCAAGCTTGTTCAATGGTTGTTTAACAACATACTGAAGAATAGTTGATGGAAAGTACTCTGCAAGGTCTCTCTTGTTAATAGTAATCTTTCCTGTACCTTCGCTTACGAATACGCGTGCAATAGCACGTTTACGTCTGCCTAATGCATTTACTACTTCCATTATCTCTTATTTAAGTAAGTTTATATCAATTGATTTCGGGTTCTGTGCATCATGTTTGTGTTCGCTACCAGCGTATACATACATATTACTCAGCAATTTAGCTCCCAGTCTGTTCTTCGGAAGCATGCCCTTCACTACTTTTCTCAGCAATCTATCTTCGCCGTTAGGCTTAGCGATCATACGGGCAGGAGTCATCTCTCTCTGACCACCGGGATAACCTGTATATGACAAATAAACTCTGTCATTCCATTTGTTACCGCTTAATTTAACTTTGTCTGCATTGATGATAATAACGTTATCACCGCAGTCTACATGAGGAGTAAAGTTTGGTTTATACTTCCCTCTCAACAGTTTCGCAACTTTTGCGCCCAGACGACCTAATGTTTGGTCTGTGGCATCAACGATAACCCATTCTTTGGTTACAGTTGCCTTGTTTGCAGAAATGGTCTTGTAACTTAAAGTATCCACTCTTAATTTGTTTTTTAAATGTTACTACTAAAAATTTTCTTCACCACTTATCAACCTTCCCCGGACAAAGGAAGATTAACTTGCTATGAATTAATCTCTTATCCTTTTGAGATAATAATCGGCTTGCAAAAGTACGGCTTTTCTTTGAATTGGCAAACATTTTCTACCTTTTTTTAGATTTATCGGATTGACACACAAAGAAGAAGAGCGAAAAGAAAAAACGAACAGAGGGCCGATAAACAAAAAAACTCCATCCGGGCAAGAATGATCCGTTGCCCGGACAGAGAAATGTATACCAAAAACTTATCCGCCCTCCTATCTCACAATATCCTCCGGAAATACCGCCGGCATTTCCACACGCTTCCATGTTTCATGAAACCAGGAATTCAGTTCATTGCCGTTCAAATCTTTCGCTATAAAATACTTCAAATGCAATAGTTCGTCATCTTCAATTTCAAACTCAAGGATATTATCCTTATTATCCAACATAGGCAGATGAATATTTTTCTCAATGCTCTCTTTATAGGAACTACCTGTCACTTGCTTATAAGTACCATATCCCGTAATGATAGCACTCTGCCCCGGAATAATGGTAAAATTCACAATCCGTCCATCATCACTCAAGACCTTGAATGTATTACTGGGTTTCAACACTCCCGGAACATCCGGAACCTCCGACACATAATGACACAACTGCCAGATTCCTTTCAGATTGGCAGGCTGAAACTTCGCTTTTTTCTGAGCCATAGCACCTGTTACCGCAAACAGCATCACTGTCAGCATGGTAAAAAAATAGAGTTTTCTCATCGCCGTATTGTTTTAGTTAACATTCTCAAGGCCTGTCGCTTACAAATATAAAGAAATCTTTTGAGGTTATAACAATTGTAAGGCAATAAAAAAAGCCTGCATCTCAAAAAAAATGCAGGCTTTTATATTATTTCAGGGTAATTCGTTAGAATTCCGCATTGCGTGGCGTACGCGGGAACGGAATAACATCGCGAATATTAGCCATACCTGTCACGAAAAGCAACAAGCGCTCGAATCCAAGCCCGAAACCGGAATGAGGACAAGTACCGAACTTACGCGTATCCAAATACCACCACATATCTTTCATCGGGATATGAAGCTCTTCAATACGTGTCACCAACTTGTCATAATCCGCTTCACGTTCCGAACCGCCAATTATTTCACCAATTTTCGGGAACAGCACATCCATAGCACGAACCGTCTTTCCATCTTCATTCTGCTTCATATAGAAAGCCTTGATCTCTTTCGGATAATCCGTCAGAATCACCGGACGCTTGAAATGCTCTTCCACCAAATAACGTTCATGCTCCGAAGCCAAATCCACTCCCCAATAAACAGGGAATTCAAACTTATGTCCTTTTGCTACGGCATCCTCCAGTATCTTAATACCCTCAGTATAAGGCAAACGTACGAAATCTTCTTTCAGTACGCCCTGCAAACGTTCTATCAACCCCTTATCGAACATGTCATTCAAGAACTTCACATCATCGGCACAGTTATCCAAAGCCCATTTCACACAGTATTTGATAAACTCTTCCGCCAAATCCATGTTATCCGTAATATCATTGAATGCCACTTCCGGCTCAATCATCCAGAACTCGGCAAGATGACGGGGGGTATTTGAATTTTCCGCACGGAATGTCGGCCCGAACGTATAAATGGCTCCTAAAGCCGTTGCCGCCAATTCACCCTCCAACTGTCCGGATACTGTCAGACTTGCCTGTTTCCCAAAAAAGTCATCATCATAAATGATAGAACCGTTCTCATCCTTTTTCAGATCATACAGGTTCTTGGTAGTAACCTGAAACATCTGCCCGGCACCTTCACAGTCCGAAGCCGTGATAATCGGAGTATGGAAATAGAAAAAGCCTCTCTCATGGAAGAACCGGTGAATAGCGATCGCCATATTATGACGGATACGGAACACGGCACCAAATGTATTGGTACGGGGACGTAAGTGAGCTATCTCCCGGAGGAACTCCATAGAATGCCCTTTTTTCTGCAACGGATACGTATTATCACAAGTACCCAGCACCTCGATTTCACGAGCCTGCACTTCCACTTTCTGACCGGAACCGACCGATTCCACCATTACCCCATTCACGCTCAAACAAGCGCCTGTAGTAATAAGCTTCAGCATCTCTTCGTCAAAGTTGGCCAGGTCTACTACCACCTGCACATTATTTATTGTAGAACCGTCATTCAGTGCGATAAAGTTTACTTGTTTGCTACCTCTGCGGGTACGAACCCATCCTTTCACATTGACCATCGCGCCAAAATCCTCGCGCTTCATCAGGTCGACAATTTTTGTTCTACTAATCTTTTCCATAACTATTTTATATACATTATTATAGAGTAGTAGTCAAGTAGGGAGTAGTTAACTACTTACTACTTACTACTTAACCACTTACTACTTGACTACTCGTTACTTAAGTTCTTTTCCGTTACTCAAATGATCCCATACGGAGGAAATTCACTTCCTGTTCCGTCAGATAACGCCATTCACCACGACGCAGTCCTTTTTTAGTGAGACCGGCAAAGAATACACGGTCAAGCTTAACCACTTTGTATCCCAATGATTCGAATATACGACGAACGATACGGTTTTTACCGGAGTGAATCTCGATACCTACTTGGTCACGTTTATTCTCATCCGCGTAGCTGATAGCATCTGCATGAATCTCACCGTCTTCCAGTTGTATCCCTGCCGCAATCTGATCCATATCCGCCTTCGTCAAATTCTTATCCAGATAAACGTGATATATTTTCTTTTTCAAAAACTTCGGATGCGTCAGTTTAGAAGCCAGATCCCCGTCATTGGTCAACAACAACACCCCTGTCGTATTACGGTCTAAACGACCTACCGGATAAATACGCTCATTACAAGCTCCTTTCACAAGGTCCATCACAGTTAGACGCGCTTGAGGATCATCAGAAGTAGTCACACAATCTTTCGGTTTGTTCAACAAAACGTATACTTTACGCTCGATGCTTACCGGTTCATCATGGAATTTCACCACATCAGAACGTTTGATCTTAGTACCCAATTCCGTTACCACTTCACCATTTACCGAAACAACTCCTGCCGTGATAAACTCATCAGCTTCCCGTCGTGAACAAACTCCGGCATTGGCCAAAAACTTATTCAAACGAATCGGTTCGTTAGGGTCTACAAACTGCTCCTTATATTCTATCTGCTTCTTCTTACTGTATTTCGCATTGGGATCATAATCACCGGTACGGCGTTGCGGACGGGCAAATCCTTGAGGACGTCCCTCGCCGCCATTGTTAAAACGCGGACGGTACGGACGATCACCACCCTCGCGATTATAAGAAGGACGCTGCGGACGGTCACCATACGAACGGCGTTCGCCACCTTCATTATTATTGAAACGCGGACGGTACGGACGGTCCCCCCCTTCGCGATTATAGGAAGGACGCTGAGGACGATCACCATATGAACGACGTTCGCCACCTTCATTATTATTGAAACGCGGGCGATACGGACGATCACCGCCTTCACGATTGTAGGAAGGACGTTGCGGACGATCACCATAAGACGGACGATCACCATACGAACGCTGCGGGCGCTCACCACTTTCATTGTTATTATAACGCGGACGATACGGACGATCACCGCCTTCACGATTGTAAGAAGGACGCTGAGGACGATCACCATACGAACGACGTTCGCCTCCTTCACTATTAGGATTAAATCTCGGACGATACGGACGATCGCCACCTTCACGATTGTAAGAAGGGCGATTGTACCCACCTTCCCTGTTGTAAGACCTGTTACCATCACGGCCGGCGCCTGTGTTCTCTTCATTAGAGCTGTCACGCCATTCTTCGTTTTCTGTACTCATTACTTTATTCGAATAAAAATTAAACATTGGCCTCACGGCCGGTATTTAGAGATTTCTCAGAGTCCCGTATAAGTATGCGGGGTAATTACTCTTAATTCTTTCTTTATATCTTCGCTAACATCCAAACCTTCGATAAACTCTTTGATAGAGCTTTCCGTTATCGCCTGATTGGTTCTTGTCAATGCTTTCAGCGCTTCATACGGATGCGGATAAGCCTCCCGGCGCAAAACAGTCTGAATCGCTTCGGCAACTACACTCCAACAGTTATCCAGATCACGATAAATAGCTGTTTCATTCAGCAATAACTTACGTAATCCTTTCAAAGAACTCTGAATAGCAATAACGATATGTCCGAAAGGAACACCGACATTACGCAACACAGTCGAATCCGTTAAGTCACGTTGCAAGCGCGATACTGGCAACTTTACCGCCAAATGTTCCAGAATAGCATTGGCTATACCCAAATTTCCCTCCGCGTTCTCAAAATCGATCGGATTTACTTTATGCGGCATAGCGCTCGACCCCACCTCACCGGCTTTGATCTTCTGCTTGAAGTACTCCATAGAGATGTACTGCCAGAAATCACGGTTCATATCGATCATGATCGTATTGATCCGTTTCATTGCATCAAAAATAGCCGATAAGTTATCGTAATTTGAAATCTGCGTAGTATACTCTTCGCGTTCCAGACCAAGTTTCTCAGCCACAAAACGATTGCCAAATGCCTTCCAGTCATATTCCGGATAAGCCACACGATGCGCATTGTAATTACCCGTCGCCCCACCGAATTTAGCAGTAACAGGACAGGCTTTCAAAGTAGCCAATTGCCGCTCCATGCGATAAGCAAACACCATCACTTCTTTACCCAACCGCGTTGGAGAAGCCGGTTGTCCATGCGTTTTCGCAAGCATCGGAATATTTTCCCACTCTGCAGCATATGTTTTCAGTTGAGCGATCAATTCTTCAATCTGGGGATAATACACTTTTTCCAACGCCTCCTTGATCGAAAGCGGAATAGAGGTATTATTAATATCCTGCGATGTCAGGCCGAAATGAATAAATTCCTTGTATTCATCCAATCCGCCCAACTTATCAAATTCTTCTTTAAGGAAATACTCCACCGCTTTCACATCGTGATTGGTCACACTTTCTATTTCTTTAATGCGCTGGGCATCTGTTTCAGAAAAGTTACGATAGATAGCACGCAAAGCTTCAAATACACTTTTGTCGATTCCTTTGAGTTGTGGCAGAGGCAATTCACACAGAGTGATGAAATATTCCACTTCTACCTGCACGCGGTATTTTATCAGTGCGTATTCAGAAAAATAGTCAGCCAAAGCTTCTGCTTTGCCTCTGTATCGGCCGTCAATAGGAGAAATAGCCGTTAATAAATCAAGTTCCATATGTCGTTTAGATAATTATCAGTTTGCAAAATTAGCTCTTTTTCTTGATTTATAATGCACAAAGAGGATAGAAAGTTTATATAAAAGAGGTAAGAAAACAAAAATGCCTCACAATAAATATTGCAAGGCACCTTTTTATCCATTTTTTGTGGGCGTTGACGGATTCGAACCGCCGACCCTCTGCTTGTAAGGCAGATGCTC
>ENA-UOJR01000179-UOJR01000179.1-human-gut-metagenome-genome-assembly--contig:-C115P-NODE-179-length-96773-cov-48.951364_pt1 | contig 96773 bp, 88 predicted proteins | sample MGYA00242354_ERZ723901 | MGnify/ENA metagenome assembly ERZ723901
CTTGTCAAAGTTTCGTTGTTTAATTTACAAGGTGCACGCTCCAACCGCGGAACAGTTAGTTATTATACTCGCTTTACAGGAAAAGTCAAGCGCTATTCTTCATTTTTTCTCGTTCTGTAATATCTTTCAGTTTCGTAGTCACAAAGGCGTCTCCATTTGTGCAGGATAACCACATTTAAGCCATTTTTTGTCTCTGTGCAGCTGTTTTTGCTTCATTAAGAATGCCCTGTCCCTGAGAAAATTACAGGGCAGGGCAACTCATTTTTTCTTTTACAGCGCGCTGATCTCGCGGTAGAATGCGGCGCGCGCCGCCTCCTGGTAGGGTCGCAGCACAAGGCTGCCGATGCCAAACGTCAGCATGCACAGCAGTATCCAACCGGCAAAACTGAATTGCAGGCAGAAAAGCCGCCAACGGTTGCCCTCCATCATCGACTTTGAAGCCTTCATCACCTCTCCCGGCTCCATATCCGGATGCTCGGCTAAAATGTAGTCCGTCATCGCGTAGGTGTAGCCCATGATAATGCCCGGCACAACGAGCAGCAGTGTCCCAACAAGGACGTACAGCGACTTATAAAGCCGCGTCAGCGCCGTCGTCTTCCAGTCCGGAAGATAGGCGAACAATGTATCAAAGCCACCCTCCGCTTGGTTGATAAGTCTCAGGTTATACTCCGCATATCCAACGCCCACAGCGCTGCCGAGGATAAAATACACCGCAGCCAAAATCAGCGCGATCACGATGAGGTAAATTGCACCGCCAATGAGCAGACCGCTCCACTTCGGGTCAATGCCGCAGCCCGTCGAGTAGATCTTCTGCCCCGCAAAGTTGAACGTTGTAGAAAAGCCCGCGGACGTGTCATAATTGAACTTGATCTCTGCTCCGCCTTTTTCCGAGCCGCCGAGCAGCATCGCCACAAGGCCGATCAGAATGGCCATTGGCCATTTTCCACGCAGCGCCTCGCGCGCCTCCTGCCGAAAATCTGCTGCCAGTCTCATAAAAAGCTCCTCTCTGTCCCGCAGCGGGGATCCTCGTATTTTGTTTTTATCTCTCCTTGTTTTAGACGCAAAAAGTGCATTTTTGTTGCAGGGTCTCCCATATATTTATTGTAGCACAGTGTGAAAAAGAAGAAAAGTCCTTTCCCGCTGCCGCAAAAACGTTCAAGCAGCCCGGCTGTGCGAACGGCGAAAACAATCAAATCACATCGCGCCTTGGTAGGAAAAATATAAAAAAGCGATCCCCGTTTGAAAACAGGGATCGCTTTTGTTGTTTATTCCACGATCTCTTTGTCCAGCAGGTCAAGGATCGCCTGGTCGGCGCTCCAGAAGTAGGACTCCTCGCCGAGAAGCTCGGTGATGCCCGCGCGGTCAAAGTAACTGCGCACCGCCTCGGTCATACCGCAGCAGGTGACCGTCTTGCCCTGACTCTTGAGCGACTCGCACAGTTCGAGCATCGCCTGCGCGCCGGAGACGTCCACGCTCGGCATACCGCGCATGGAAATGACAAGGTGATCATAGCACGGCATCTCCGCCATGCGGTGGTTAAATTCATCTACCGCGCCGAAGAAAAGCGCACCCGTGATATATGCCACGCCGGAGGTCTCAAGAATGGGGGGCTTGCCCTCCACCGAGCGCAGCTTGTTCGCGTCGATATCGGAGAAATTCACGTGGATGTGGCTTGACTTTGCCATGTACAAAATGGCGGAGTATACCACGCCGAGCAGGATCGCGACTGTCAGGTCAAAGACGACCGTTGCGAGCATCGTGATCAAAAACTGGCTGATACCGGACTTGAACTTGTGGCGGAAGATGTAGCAGATGCCCTCCCAGTCGTTCATGCGCCACGCCGTGACCATCAGCACACCCGCGAGCGCGGAGAGCGGCAGGCGCGCCATCACGCCGCCGAGCAGGAACATTGAGGCAAGCAGGAACAGCGAATGGAACACGCTCGTAAGGCGCGTCTGCTGGCCGGACTTGACCGCTACGCTCGTGCGTGCGATGGCTGCGGTCGCGGGAACACCGCCAAAGAGCGGCAGCAGAATATTACCCACGCCCTGTGCGATCAGCTCCTGATCGGCGTTGAACGCTTCGCCCTTCATGCGCGAGGCCGACGCGCCGCAAAGCAGGCTCTCGATCATGCCGAGCGCCGCGATTGTCACAACGGGAGAAGCAAGATCCTCGAGCATTGAAAGGCTCAGGCCGCGAAGGGACAGGCGGTCACTGAGCAGGAGTGTTTTCGGAATATCGCCCACCACGGCAAGCTGATCCATACCGGCAAGCGACGCCACGATCGTTGCAAGAATGATACCGACAAGCGAACCGGGCACGCGTGCGCCCCACTTTTTCGGCCAGAAGGCCATCACCGCCACCACAAGAAAGCCAATGAGCACCGCCTGCATATTCGGGTGGAACCCAAGGCGGCCGTAAGACGCGAGCTTTTCAAGGTTCGAGCCGCCCTCCGACACCGTGCCGAAGAAATTGTCGATCTGCCCCATGGCGATGATAATGGCAATACCTGAAGTAAAGCCCATGATGACCGGCATGGGAATGAAGCTGATGAGGCGGCCGAGCTTAAAGATGCCCGAGAGCAGCAGCAGAACACCTGCGGCAAAGCAGGCGAAGAACACGCCCTGCAAGCCGTACGTCGCCACGATGCCCACCAGCACCGCGCTCATCGCGCCCGTCGGTCCCGAGATCTGGAACGACGCGCCGCCGAGCACGGCGATCACCACACCCGCAATGATGGCCGTGACCAGTCCCGATGCCGCGCTCGCGCCTGACGATACGCCGAACGCCAGCGCCAGCGGCAGCGCGACCGCGCAGACCGTCAGGCCTGCCATCATGTCGGCGAGCAGCTTTTTCGAGTTGTAGCCCGCAAACTCCTGTTTCAGGCTGCCAAAAAATGCAGAAATCATAGCAAATCCTCCAAAAAACACATACCTTTAAACTATAGCACGCGCCATGGAGGGGCGCAAATGGCAAAAGGGACGTATTTTAACGCATTTTTTACACCATTGCATCTTCTTTGCACAAATCCCGTCATTTTCCCCGTCCAGCCGCCGTTTTTACGCAGAAAACGACCTTCCGTTCTCCGGCAGGAGAACGGAAGGTCGTTACTCAGTCTTTCTTGAAAAACGCCACGGCGACCACGCCGGGACCGGTGTGCGTGCCGATCACGCTGCAAATGAGCGTGGAGTCGAGCATCTCCACCCTGCCCTGCCAGATGTCGCGGCTGTCTTCCACATACTTTTTAAGATAGGTATCGCTCAGGCCGCTGTAGCCCAGCAGGATCGGCTCATCAAAGTCGATGCCGCCGCTCTCGTGGATCTTCTGCACGAGCAGGTTGTTGCCCTGCTTCGACCCTCTCGCCTTGCCGATGAGCTGGATTTCGCCGTCGACGACCGTGATAACGGGCTTGATGTTAAGAAGCCCGCCCGCAAAGGCGACGGTCTTGGAGATGCGCCCGCCCTTCTTGAGATATTCGAGCGTATCAAGCAGCGCGACAAGGCAGATTTTCCCGCGCTTTTCGACAAGTGCTTCGGCGATAGCACGCGCGTCCATGCCCTGCTCCACGCATTGGAGCGCATACTCTGCGAGGATACCCGCACCGATGGCCGCGCTCCTGCTGTCCACGACAAAGATGTTGTCGTATTCCGCCGCGGCGATGCAGGCGGACTGATAAGTGCCGGAAAAGTCCGAGGCGATTGTCAGGACGACCGCACTGTCGCCCGCAGCCCGCACCGCGGCATACTCCTTGTCAAAGGCCGCGGGCGTTGCCTGACTCGTCGTCGGCAGCTGGTCGCTCTCCACAAGGCGCTCATAGAAACACTGCTTGTCGATCGTCACGCCGTCGATGAATTCCTCGTCACCAAAATGCACCGTCAGCGGGACGATGCGAAAGCGGTCTTTGATGCGCTCGGGCATATCAACCGTCGAATCCACAATGATCTGAACACTCATGCTCTTGTTCCTCCGTTATTTCTCATTCCGGGCGGCAGCGCCGCCCTCCGTTTTTTTCGGTGTAAATGTTCTCCAGATTGCCGCTGATGAGCGAAAGTGCACGGTACATCGTCCGCCGTTCCTCCTCGCTCAGCCCCTCGGACGCAGCGTCTACGATGCGTATGATCTTCTCGCTGATCGCACAGCCGACTGTTTTCCCCTTTTCCGTCAGGCGGAGAGGACTTTTGTAGCGCTTGCCCGCTCCGCTTGCGCAGGTGATGTAGCCATTCTTTTCAAGATCGTCCAATGACCGCGAGATCGCCGCCTTGTCCTCGTCGCAGCGCTCGCACAGCTCCGCGGCTGTCATCTCACCGCAGCAGGAGAGATAGTAGAGGCAAGACACGTGCGGCCCCTTGAGCCCGAATTCTGCCATTTCTTCCGCCTTGATGCGCTTGATGCCGCGGTTGATGCGCGCGATCAGAACGGTAAAGGTCTCGAAGCGCTCCTCCATATCTGTGTCCTCCTCTTTTCTTTCATTTGTTGATAAATCAACAAGCCTGCCTATCATAGCGCGCTGATGTTGATTTGTCAACAAGTTTATCAAAAAAAGGAAGCGCCTGCGTACAGACGCTCCCTTTTCAAAGCAAAACCGTATTTTGTTTCAACTCAGAACGACACATGCATGAACAGTGCCACGCAGCACAGGACGAGTGCAAACGGCACATAGACGAAGCGGCCCACGTTGTACCACAGCGCACCGCGCGCCTTCTTGCTGCCGGTGTTCACCGCGGCGAGCAAATCCTCCTTCTTCATCACGTAGAACCAGGAGATCGCACCGAGCGTCGCGCCAATGGGAATGATATAGATGGACACGAGATCCATCCACGGGCCCCATTTGCTGATTGGCTCCATGAAGATACCGATACCGAGGCACAGCACGCACAAAAACGCCAGCACCGCCGTGCGGCTGAGTTTAGGGAACTTATGCAGCAGCGACTCTGCCACCGCCTCGAACATATTTTGCAGTGAGCTAATGCCCGCGAAGATCATCGCAAGATAGAGAATGATGGCGAACAGACGACCCAGCGGAATATCCTGCAAAATGGTCGGCAGCGTGACAAAGAGCAGGCTCGGGCCCGCACCGACGTCCAGCCCGTAGGAAAAGCACGCCGGAATGATGACGAGCGCCGCGACCACGGCGGCAATGGTGTCAAAGAGCGCCGTGTGCTGCGCCACGCCGACCACGTCCTCGTCTTTTGAAAGGTAAGCGCCGTAGACGATCATGCCGCTGCCCGTGACGGAGAGAGAGAAGAACGCCTGTCCCATCGCCCAGATCCAGATCATCGGATCCTTGAGCGCCTCCCAGCGTGGTGTAAACATAAAACGGTAGCCCTCGCTCACGTCCGGCAGCATCGCAACGCGCACGGCGAGGATCAGGAAGATGATGAAAAAGAGGGGCATCATGATCTTGTTCGTCTTCTCAATGCTGCGCGCGCCAAGATAGAGCGTCAGCAGCGTGCCAACGACCACGATGACGTGATACGGGATCACGCCATACGGCGTGGAGGAAAACGCACCGAACCACGCGCCCGCGTCCGCGCTCATCAGCGTACCGACAAGAGAGTCCACCAGTGCCTTTAGAATATAGGTCACAATAACGGCATAGCCGAGTGCGATACAAAGCGAGCCCGTAAGCGGCAGCCATGCAAGAAGGCCGCCAACCTTCCCCGCCGTCTTTCCGCGCGTCGCCCACGCATTTTCATAGGCGCCCAGCGTGCCGGTCGCCGCGCGGCGACCCATGGCAAACTCCGCCGGAAGGCCGACATAGCTGAAGATCACAACAAACATAAGGTAGATCAGCAAAAATGCTCCGCCGCCGTTGCTGCCGAGCTTGTTGGGAAATCCCCATACGTTCGCCATGCCGACCGCTGAGCCGACCGACGCCAGAATGAAGCCCCATCGGCTCGCAAAGTTCCTCGTACTTTTCATGTTTTCTCCCATCCAAGTGAAAAAATAACCGCGTAAGCAATCCTCGGCTCACGTGGTCTTCAACCTGTCCATCATCAGATTTGATCCGCAAGGCGCGCAACACATCGCAGTCTTGCCAAGGTGGTTGCTTCATCTTAATCCCTATGCAGAAAAAAGTCAAGCGGAATCGCCCGCAAAGCACCGTCCTGCACGGTTCCTTGATAAAAAATGCCCGTGTCTTGCGACACGGGCATTTTCAAAACGCAATCGGCAAGTATAATTACTTGATCTCGACCTTCGCGCCAGCCTCTTCGAGCTGCTTCTTGAAGTTTTCGGCATCCTCCTTGGACACGCCCTCCTTCAGAGCCTTCGGAGCGGACTCGACGAAAGCCTTGGCCTCGGCCAGACCCAGACCGGCGATCTCGCGGACAGCCTTGATGACCTTGATCTTGGCAGCAGCGTCGAAACCGGCGAGGACGACGTCGAACTCGGTCTTCTCCTCGGCAGCAGGGGCAGCGCCGCCGGCAGCGGGAGCAGCCATAGCAGCGGCGGAAACGCCGAACTCTTCCTCGAGAGCGTGGACGAGCTCAGAGAGCTCCAGGACGGTAAGGCCCTTGATTTCTTCGATCATAGCGGTAACTTTCTCGCTCATTGTAATGATCCTCCAATTTTAAGATATTTGTTTTAGTGTTGTAAGATGTTGCAGATTATTCTGCGGCGGGAGCTTCCTCGGCGGGAGCGCCGTTCTTCTCGGCGATCTGCTTGAGGACGCAGGCGAGGCCCGAAATGGGAGCCAGCATGGTGCCAAGCACCTGTGCCTGCAGGACGGGCAGTGCGGGGATAGAGGCCAGCGCATTGATGGTGGCCATGTCGACGACCTTGCCTTCCATGAAGCCGCCCTTGATCTCGAACTTACCGTTGAGCTTCTTGGCAAAGTCAGCGATCACGCGCGCGGGGGCGACGGGATCGGCAGCGATGGCAAGAGACGTGGTACCGTTCAGCTGATCATCGAGCTCATTGAGGCCGACGTTGTTGAAAGCAAAGCGGAGCAGGGTGTTCTTGACAACTGCATACTCGACATCGTTCTTACGGCACTCAGCGCGGAGCTCGGTGTCTTCCGCGACGGTGATGCCCTTGTAGTCAACGATAACGCCGGCAGCTGCGCCCTGCAGCTTCTCGGTCAGAGAGGCCACGATCGCCTGCTTTTCAGACAGAACTTTTGCGTTAGGCATTTCTTGAGTTCACCTCCATTGGATTTTGCGGCACGCCGCGCGTGCCAGGGGAAAGAGGCGTTCTAAAAAGGAAACCGTCCTCATGCGTGACATGAGGACGGTAAAGCAATCATAAAATGTTTGCCATCCTCGGCAGGATTTATGAGGCAAGCCTCACCTGCTGTCTTTGGAACGCTCTGATAGTATATCCAAGGCTGGCAGAATTGTCAACCCCAAATATTGATTTTTGCGAAAAGCGATCCTTTTCAAAAGCCCTGACGAGCTTTTTCAAGTTTCTTAGAGCTTCGCAGCGTTCATCTTGACGCCGGGGCCCATGGTGGAAGCCGCGACGCAGGACTTGATATACTGGCCCTTGGCAGCGGCGGGCTTGGCCTTAATGATCGCGCCCATGAGAGCGTTGAAGTTCTCGGTGAGCTTCTCGGGGCCGAAGGAAACCTTGCCGATGGGGCAGTGGATGATGTTGGTCTTGTCGAGACGATACTCGACCTTACCGGCCTTGGACTCCTGAACAGCCTTGGCGACGTCGGGAGTGACGGTACCGGCCTTCGGGGACGGCATCAGGCCCTTAGGACCGAGCACCTTACCGAGACGGCCGACAACACCCATCATGTCAGGGGAAGCGACGACGACGTCGAAGTCGAACCAGTTTTCCTTCTGGATCTTCTCGACGAGATCCATCTCGCCGACATAGTCAGCGCCGGCAGCCTTGGCAGCCTCAGCCTTATCGCCCTTGGCGAAGACGAGAACACGGACGTTCTTGCCGGTGCCGTTGGGGAGGACGATGGCGCCGCGGACCTGCTGGTCGGCGTGGCGGGAGTCGACGCCCAGCTTGACGTGCAGCTCGACGGTCTCGTCGAACTTCGCGGAAGCGGTCTTGCAGATCAGGCCGAAGCCCTCTGCGGCGTCATACTGAGTGTTCTTTTCGATCTGCTTTGCAGCGTCCTGATACTTTTTACCTCTAAACATTGTTCACACCCTCCTTATTCTTCGACGACAACGCCCATGGAGCGTGCGGTACCGGCGATCATGCTCATCGCGGACTCAAGCGTGCTCGCGTTGAGGTCGCGCATCTTCATCTCAGCGATCTTCTGGACGGAAGCCTTGGAGATGGTAGCGACCTTGGTCTTGTTGGGCACGCCGGAACCGGACTCGATGTTGCACTCCTTCTTGATGAGGACGGCAGCGGGAGGAGTCTTGGTGACGAAGGAGAAGGAACGGTCGGCATACACCGTGATGACAACGGGGATGATGAGGCCCATGTCGTTCTTGGTGCGCTCGTTGAATTCCTTGGTGAACGCAGCGATGTTGACGCCGTGCTGACCGAGCGCGGGGCCAACGGGGGGTGCGGGAGTTGCTTTGCCTGCAGGGATCTGCAGCTTAACATAACCGGTGATCTTCTGTGCCATGAGAGGCACCTCCTTAATATTGATGTGGTAACGACCGGCGATTCCGGCCGCCCTTGGCGAGACGCTTCGCGTCTCTCCCACGTTTGCCGCTTTCGCGGCTCATCGCTTCTTGCGGTGATTACGGTTCTACGACCTCGACCTGATCGAGCTCCAGCTCGACCGGCGTTTCGCGTCCGAACATGGACACGACCACGCACACCTTGTTCTTCTCTGCGTCGATCTCTTCGACCGTGCCGAGGAAGGACGAAAGCGGGCCGTCGGTGATCTTGACCTGATCGCCGACATTGTAGCGCACGACGATCTCTCGCCGTTCCATGCCAAGCGCCAGGACTTCCTCTTCCGTCAGAGGAATGGGTTCATTGTTCGCCGTGCCGACAAAGCCGGTCACGCCGCGAATGTTGCGGATCAGATGCCAGGTGTCGTCCGTCATAATCATCTTGACGAGCACATAGCCCGGGAAGACCTTGCGTTCGACTTCCTTCATATCGCCCGAGTCGGTCACTTCCGTGACGGTCTCCAGCGGGACCTGAATGTCGAGGATCATGTCCTCCAGATGACGGTTGGCGACGAACTTTTCGATGGCGGTCTTGACTGCGTTTTCATAGCCGGAGTAGGTATGCGCGACATACCACTTAGCGTTATCAGCCATGACTGCTCTCCTGTCAGCCCGCGAGACCGATCAGCAGGTGAACTGCGGAAACGGCCACATAGTCGAACAGCCAGATGCAGGCGCCGACGACAAGGGAGCACAGCAGCACAGTGCCGGTGTTCTTCGCCGTGGTGGATGCGTTGGGCCATACGACCTTCTTCAGTTCGCTTCTCATTTCACGGAACCACTTGGAGCGGTCCTTCTTCTTCTTTTCTTCTGCCATGTTTCAACAGCCTTTCCTAATTACTTAGTTTCAGTGTGGACGGTGTGCTTCTTGCAGAAGGGGCAGTACTTGTTCAGCTCGAGCTTGTCCGGGGTGTTCTTCTTGTTCTTCATCGTGTTGTAGTTTCTCTGCTTGCACTCGTTGCATCTGAGCGTGATCTTAATGCGCATCTAACGGCACCTCCTTATTTACTCAGTTCCAAACAGATCGGAACTGGCGATTGCCTCCCTGCTTTCAAATTAAAGGGGCGCTTTTCCTTGCGTGCCGAGAAGCAAATGCGCGCAAAAAGAAAGCCCTCTTTCACAGGTAAGTACGATGATAACACAAGCTTCATTCGTCCGTCAAGCACTTTTTGCACGATCTTGCAGAAAAATTTGCAGTTTTTGTGTTTTTTCCCTCTGTTTTTCGCTCCTTGCGGCGCGCTTGCCTCTCATTTTCCCGCCGCGGCACGGCTCTTCCCCGTCCCGCCCTTGCTTTTTCCGCAAAAATCCTGTATGCTTCAAGCCAAAGAAACGCTTTTGCAGGAGGCATATTCTATGAAAATCATGGCCATCGACTACGGTGACGCGCACACCGGTGTCGCCATCTCCGACCGCACGCTGACGCTCACAGGCTTTTCGACCGTCATCACCGCCTACCGGCCCGAGGCAGTCATCGAAAAGCTGCTGCCGCTCATCTCTGAGCACGAAGTGAGCGAGCTGGTGCTCGGTCATCCGCTCAACATGGACGGCACGCGCGGCCCCCGCGCAGAAAAAGCCGAGGGATTTGCAGAGCTTCTGCGCGAGACCACGTCGCTTCCCGTCACGCTCTGGGACGAGCGGCGCACGACCGTCGATGCGCACAACATTTTGCTTGGCAACGGCAAGCGCGCGAAGGAACGCAAGAAAACCGTCGACGCCGTGGCAGCGAGCCTGATGCTCGAGGGGTATCTCACCTTCAAAAAACGCCAGCAGTAACATTTCTCTTTAAAAAAGCTCTTTTGCGGTGTACCGCAAAAGCGCTTTTTTCTTATCTTCTCTCCGCTCTGCTCACAGCAGCGCGATGAGCGCGTCCACGTCCTCGCTGCGCGTCGCCCAGGAGGTGCAGATGCGCATGACCGTGTGGGTATCGTCAAACTTCTCCGTAAAGCCCATTGCGACCTGCTGCTCCAGCTCCTTGACCTTCTTGTTTTTCAGCACGACGAAGATCTGGTTCGTCGGGTTCTCGCAAAAGAGGCGATAGCCCTTCTCGCGCAGCGCCGCGCGGATGCGATCCGCCGTCTCGATGGCATTGCGGCTGATCTCCTCATAGAGCCCGTCGGTGAAGAGCGTATCGAACTGTATGCCGAGAAGCCTTCCCTTGGCAAGCAATGCGCCGTGCTGCTTGGCAATGGTGAGGAAGTTCGCAGGCATTCCGCCGTGCGGGAACACGACTGCCTCACCGCACAGTGCGCCGACCTTCGTTCCGCCGATGTAGAAAACGTCCGTCAGCGCGGCAATGTCGCGCAGGGTCACGTCCGTTCCAGCGGCGGCAAGCCCATAGCCGAGGCGCGCGCCGTCAAGGAAGAGCGGAATGCGGTACGCCGCGCAGACCTCGTGCAGCGCGGCAAGCTCCGCCTTTGTGTAGAGCGTGCCGTACTCCGTCGGGTGCGAAATGTACACCGCACCGGGAAAGACCATGTGGGTATAGTTCCCGTCGGCGTAGAAGGTCTCCACATACTCCCGCACTGTTTCCGCCGAGAGCTTGCCGTCCGTGTGTCCCAGCGCAAGCACCTTGTGTCCGCCATGCTCGATGGCGCCGGCCTCGTGAACGTTGACATGGCCGCTCTCGGCGGCGATCACGCCGTCGTAAGCGCGCAGCAGCGCATCGAGCACGACCTGATTGGTCTGCGTACCGCCGACGAGGAAGAAGATCTCTGCCTCCGGGCAGCCAATGGCAGCACGGATCTTCTCTTTGGCCTGCTCGCAGTAACAGTCAGAGCCGTAGCCTGCGAGCTGCTCAAAATTGGTCCCATTCAGGCGCTCTAAAATTTTCGGATGAGCGCCCTCGGAATAATCGTTGACAAAGGACAGCATATCAATCCCTCCCGCTTCTTATTTCTTGAATTTCTTCAGTGTGTCCGTGATGATGGTCTGCTTGAGGACCATGCTGACCGCCACATAGACGACGCAGCCCACGACGCCCGTAAGACCGCACTTGACGATAAGCATCAGCTTGCTGTCGTCCGCCGTGACGAGCAGCGCGTGCCCACCGGAGAGGACGAGCGCCATTGCCGCCGTGGCGGCAAGTCCCTTGAGGAGCGGGACAAGGCGCACGATCTTCGTGCCGCGGAAGAGCTGGATCGTCATGGCGACCGCGCCGATGGTCAGAGCAAGAGACGTCGCCGCGGCAACACCGGTATCTGTGTAAAAGACGCGGTTCAAAACAATGTTCAGTACCAGAACACCAAGGTTGATGAGCAGCGGCACCAGCGTCTTTTTCATCGCGTAGTAGGCCTTGTTTAAAAGGTCGAGCACGGCAAAGGCGCTCATACCGAGCGCGTAGCGGGCGAAGATGCTGCCTGTCATCTCGGTCGATTCGGCAGTGAAGCTGCCGCTTTCAAAGATCACGCGGATAATGTCCGTGCCGAAAGCGCACATCATCGCACAGACCGGCAGGATAAAGAGCAGCGTATTCTCCGTCACGTTCCAGATGTAGCCAAGATAGCCCTTCGCGTCCTCCTTCGTGAACTCACGGTTGAAGCGCGGGAACATGACTGCGCTGATGCTGTAGAGAACGCTCGTCGTCAGCGGAGTAAAGAGCTTGTCGGCATAGTAGAACGCGCTGACCGCGCTGTCGTTGAGCGCGGTGGCGGTGGCAGTGTCAATGAGGTAGCAGAAGAGAAATACCGACGTTGTGAGCACCGTGACGAGCGCGGTCTTGAAGTACGTGCCGACATAATCCGCCTTGCGGTCGAGCAGCGGACGGTAGAGGTAGTGTTCTTTCTTTGCATACGGAACGCTCATACCGAGCTGCAAAAGCCACGCGCATGAGCTTGCGATGACGACGCCCTTGATGCCCCACTTCGCCCCCAGCGTCACAAGAAAGACGGCGAGGAAGGCATTGTACGGAATGCTCATGCTGCCCTGCAATTCGTAGTGGTCGGTCGCCTGGAAGATGGCAACATTCAGGTAGGCCGCCGCCACGACCGGCAGCGCACAGGCCATGATGCGGATATAGCTTGCAAGGCGGGGCAGCTCGGCAGCGTCAAGGTCCCAGATCGCGCCGACGAGCGGCGTCGAGGCAAAAACCTGCCATAAAACGACCGCCGCGAGCGAAGAGAGCAGCGTGATGGTCATCAGGTTGTTGGCAGCGCGTTCGCCGCGTTTGCGGTCGGCAGCGAATTCCTTCGTCAGGATCGGCACCGCCGCGATGCACAATGCGTAGCACATCGTCGTGAAGAGGTAGAGCGTTGAGTTATAGGACGCGGTATAGAGGTCCGCGTCCACGCCGGTACCGAAGATGTTGGCCTGCATCATTTCGCGCACCACGCCGAGAAGCTTGGCAAACAGCGTCAACAAAAAGACAAAGCTGATCGCCCCCGCCGTGCGCACGCCGGATTTTTCCTTCTTTTCCGTGTTTTTCTGAGGGTCCTGCATGGTATCCTTCCTTGATTTTCCCATGATCTCACAGATCATTTTCTCATTGGTGTTAAGTTTACGGGAAAGCTCCGCCATGTGCGTTTCCACACACTGCACCTGCTCTCTGCCCGTTTCAAGCACACGCTTGGCCTCCGGCTCGAATTGCTCGGCGGTGAATCCGTCTCGCGTACTCAGCTTGTCAAGGCCAACAGAGTTCAAAAACGCCGTACACTTGGGATCATAAGAAACACCGATGAGCGGCACACCCATAATGGCGGCATAGATGAGAGAATGCAGGCGCACGCCCACGAGAAGATCCATATTGCCAATGATGGAGAGCATATCCTCCGAAAGGTATTTTTCATTGAGCGACACCGCTGTGTCGTCCGGCAGCTGCGCGGCGATGTGTCGGCAGACCTCCCCGTCCTCTTCATAGTGGAACGGGATGAGCACGGACTGGGCGTTATACGTCTCCTTGAGCCACCGAATGGACTTCAGGATCTCCGCAACGAAGCGCCCGTCCTTATCCTTTTCACGAATGGCCCAGCCGATCGTCAACCGCCCGCCGAGCGAAACGCCCGCTTTCCGCAAAATCTCCGCGCCGACGTCTTTATCCGGCTTTTTCATGCGGATGACGGGATCGGCCGTGATGACGACTTTTTCCCGCGCAATGCCGATCTCCTCCAGCAGCAGCGCCGAGCGCTCGTCGCGCACAACGATGCCGTCCGCTTTTTTAAGTGCCTTCGCCGCGGCACGGCGGTTGCCCGGCCGGTCGATGGGGCCGATGCCCTGGGAGTAAATAAAAACTTTTTTGCGGAAAAACTGTGCGCAGCGGATGATCGAGAGGTAATAGTGCAGGCTCTTGCTGCTCGTCACGTCCTGCAAAAGGCTTCCGCCGCCGGAAATGAGCATATCGCACTTTTTCACCGCACGCAGAATCGCCATCGGCGACATGCGCTCCACCGCCTCGACGCCGTACTTTTCGCGCGTGGAGGCAGGGTTGTGCGAGAGCACCGTGAGCGAACAATCGGGAATGTGCTCGCGCAGCGAGGAGACAAGCGTGCGCAGAATGGACTCATCGCCGATGTTATCAAAGCCGTAATAGCCCGAGATCAGAATGTTAACCATTCTCCACCCCGCAGACCCTGCGCACAAGGCGGTAGACAAGTTCCGCGATCACAACGGCCGCAAGGCCGATGAGAAGGCCGAAGAGCACGCCCCAACCGGTGCGCAGCAGGCTGAGCAGAAACGGCGTGCGAATGTGCAGGAAGGTATTGACCACGCTGACAAGGCCGATGCTCATACCCATGCCGAAAACCATGGGCAGGAATTTCATTCCGCGGCGCAGCGACCAGATAAAGAGCATCAGCATTGGCCAGCCGATGATCATTTCCTTCGTGCGCGGGCGGGCGATGAGCGCATTTTCAAGGAAGTTGCGGAAGGCAAGCTCCGTTTCAGATGTGGTGGTAGAGTTGCCGGTGCGGTAGATGTAGTAGACAAATACCAGCAGCATAAAGACTGCCGCCACCGCAATGACGACCACTGCAAGGAACCAGCCAAGCTGCATGGGAGTTTTCATCAGCTCAGCAAAATAGGTGTTGAAGCGCTTGATGCGTCCCTTTTCGCCGCGCGTACCCGTATGGGCAAGCACCGCCTTGCGCGCGCCCGTTTCCTCATAGGCGTATACCACGAGATACGCAAGAATGAAGAGCCCGATGGGAATGAGCTGCATGATCTTCACGCCGCGATAAAGCTCCATTTCGATCATATAGGAAAGCTGCGAGAGCGCGGAAGTCGCAAGCAGCGAGCCGCAGAATGCGGTCAGAATGGTCAAAGCGGAAACGCCGAGCGTGTAGCCAAGGAGCTTGCCGAATCGCAGGTATGGCTCGCTCTTTCTCTTTTCCATCAGCTCGCGGCACAGACCCACCGCTGCGAGCGACGGCATCACGATGCCGCCGGACATCGAGAGCAGCAGGCGGAAGAGCGAGGGCTTCAAAACGCTGAGCGCTGCAAAGCCCAGCACGCCGACCACCAGAAGGATCATGCGCCAGCGCGCGCCGATACGGAAGAAGAGGTCAAAGAGCAGCACAAGCAGCGCCGCCGTACCGATGCTCTGAACAAGTCTCAGTGCTGTGGACGGTGTTTTCAGTTCCATCGCAGGCACCGTGCCGCGCGTGTAGCCGAGAGGCGCAAGGCGCGCATCAAGGTCTGAGAGCATCTTTTCATAGTCGGCAGGATCGGTGACGTAGGTCCATTCCTTCTCGTCGGCGTCCCAGCTCACGTCGTTGTCCGGCTCCAGGATCATTTTGAGGTAGATGATCTTGCAGTTGCGCTCGGCAATGGCGCGGAAAAAGGTATTCGTGATCTCTTCCGGGCCCTCGTAGCCGCAGTACTGGTAGCGGTTCTGGATATAGGCCCACTCGTTGAAGACGCGCACGCCGTGATAGCCCGTTTCATCAAGCAGATCCTCAATGCCCGGCCAGGTGAGATTGAGGCTCTGGTCGTTCTGCTCCATCATGGCGATGCTCGCGCCGCTCTCGTTGAGATACTGCACGAGCATATCCCAGCCCTCGTCGCTCTCGTAGCCGACAAGCTCCTTGCCGCTGTTCATGAAGTAGGGCGCATCATAGTGCTTGAGCACATCGATATATGCCGCCGCAAACTGCGTGCCGTTCATGTCCTTTTTCGTCACGGTGCGCGGAATGATCTCGTAGCCGTGACGCTCGAGCAGCTCCGCCGTATCGGGCCAGATACCGAGGCACAGGTCGAGCAGCTTTTCGCCCTTCATGCCGTTTTTCTGCTGCTGAATGAAGAGAAAGCCGTGCTCTCCTTCGAGATAGGTCTTGGCTTCAAAATTTTCAAAGCGGGCGGTGAAGGCGTCGAGGATCCACTCGTAGCCCGCGGCAGTCTCCGTCCAGATGAGGCAATCGCTCACATCGGTGCTCTCGCGCAGCCACGCCGCGACCTCAGCGGGGTAACTATCCTCCCAGCCGTAGTTTTCCATCGCCTTTTTCACGGTCATCGCGTGCACGGGGATGGCCGCGCTCTGGTGCAGGTCGAGCGCGCTCGCCTCGCCGAGCGCCGCCTTTTCCACGCCGAGCGAGCGGAACAGGTCGAGCCACTCGTCCTCGCTCATTTCGGACTGGCGCGCCATAGCGCGCAGGCTCGCATAGTCAAGGACGCAGTCGTAATATTTGTTGCTCTCCTCAGTCTGCACGCGCCTTGCGATCGGCACGAGCGAAACGAGCAGTGCCAGCAGCGCCAGCACCACAAGGAGTTTATCTTTTTTCAGAAAGCTTTTCATTGGCAGTTCTCCTTCTGCGCCCACGCGCAGGGTAATTTAGAGTGTATCGAGTACCACCGGCTCGCCGATGGCTTTTGCATACGTGTAGATCTTGGCAACATCTTCAATATATTCCGCGCGCAGATAGGCCTGTGCAAGATCCTCCCCCACGGCAAGCACGCCGTGGTTGGCAAGCGTGCAGCCGCCGCGCCCCGCAAGCGCGGGCACGGCGTTCATGCCCACCTCTTTCGTCCCGGGCGTGGCATAGTCCGCGCAGCGGATGTCGCCGCCCAGGAAAATACGGGCTTCGATCAAAACGGCCGGAATGCTCCTGCGCACCACAGCAAAGGCCGTGGCATAGGGCGAATGCGTGTGGAAAACGGCATTCGTTTCCGGATATGCCTTGTAGACCGCCGCGTGCATGCGCCACTCGCTCGACGGCTGCAAAGCGTCCTCGACCACCGTGCCGTCGAGCTTCATGCGCACGATGTCCTGCGCGCGCAGCGCTTCATAGCGCACAGAGGTCGGCGTGATGAGCATTTCATCAGGGGCGACGCGGCAGCTCATGTTGCCGCTCGTTCCGGAAAAGAGGCCCTGACGGAAGGCCTCAAGCGATTTGTCCACGATCTCCTGCCGGAGAGATTCAAAATTCTGTTCCATCTCAAATCACCAAGTTGTCCTTGCCGATGCTGCCGTTTTCAAAATAGCGGTGCAGATCGTAAGGAGAGTAAATACCAAGATCCGTCACGACGCCCGAGACGAGATGCGGCGGCGTGATATCGAAAGCGGGATAATAGCCCTTCACACCCTCCATCGCCGTGCGCACGCCCATGGCCTGGAGCGTAAAGTTCGGGTCTCGCATTTCGATGTGGATACTGTCGACCGTGTCGTGTCCCTGGTCGGGCGCGCCGGTGACAAAATACGGAATGCCCATGTACTTGGCGACGATGGCATTCTGGAAGGTGCCGACCTTGTTGACCACATGCCCGTCGCAGCAGATGGCGTCCGCCGCCGTGGTGAAAACGTCGACCTTCTCGTTCTGCATGACGAACGCCGGCATATTGTCGGAGATGACCGTCACATCAAAGCCCATGTCGTGGCAGACCGAGGCCGTCAGGCGCGCGCCCTGAAAATACGGGCGCGTTTCGGGACAGAAAAGTCGGATATTCTTGCCGCGGTTTCTGCACTCGCGCAGCATCGTACCGACGATCGTCTCGGCAAAGCAGTGCGTCATCACCGTGCCGTTGTCAGGGAACATATCGACCAGGTACGAGCCGATCTTCGCCATGCGCTCATAGCGCACATTGTTGAGCTCGATCGTCTTATTCTTGATGCTCTCGGCCATGTTCTCCCCCGCTAAAAGCGCGCGCTCAGCTTCCTTGAGGCAGATATCGCAGAGAAGTCCCATCCGTTTTTGCGTTGTGGGGCGGGCGTGGGAGATGGTATACGCCGCCGCTTTAAGATATTCCATCTGCTCTGCCGCCGTTTTGTCGCGGCACTCCCATGCCGCGAGCGCCATGCCCATCGGCACGGCGGTGTAAGGACCTGCGCTCTGCGTCACCATGTCGGTGATGGCCTGCGCAACCTCGCCGTGCGTGCGGCAGGTGACAAATTCGACCTTTGCAGGATAGACGCGCCGGTCTAAAATACGCACCTCGCCGTTTTCGAACCACGCGACGTTTTCGTAGCGCAGCAGAAAGGCAAGGTCTTTATCGGCTCTTTCCATGTTCATTTCTCTCACTTTCTGTATAAGCGCTCGACGGCGCGCTGCATATCGGCGCGCACTTTGCCCTCGTCGAGCGTCTTGAATTCGCCGTTTTCGTATAAGATATTGCCGTCCACCATCGTCATGCACACATCGCCCGCCTGCGCCGAGCAGGTGAGGAGCGCGGGGGTGTCGAAATCAGGGTAAAGATGGGGCTTTGACATATCAAGGGCGATGATGTCTGCCTTTTTGCCGATGGCGAGCACGCCGGTGTCGTCGCGTCCCTGGAGCTTCGCGCCGTTGACTGTCGCCATGTCGAGCACCTCCTGCGTCGAGATGAGCGTGGGGTCGTTGTGGTAGCCGTCGTGCATGATCTCGGCAAGGTGCATCTCCTCGAACATATTGAGGTTATTGTTGCTCGCCGTACCGTCGGTGCCGAGGGTGACGTTGATGCCCTTGTCCATCATGGCGCGAATAGGCGCAAAACCGCTGCCGAGCTTCAAGTTCGACGTGGGGTTGTGGATCACGCTGACGCCGTGAGCCTTCAGAATGTCCATGTCGCGCTCCGTCACGGCGACACAGTGCGCCGCCGCCGTGGGCGAATCGAACGTGCCGAGCGATTCGAACCACTCCGTCGGCGTCTTGCCGTAGCGCTCGATGCACTCGCGCTGCTCGCGCGCGGTCTCAGAGAGGTGAATGTGCATACGCCCGCCCTTTTCGCGGCAGAGCTCACTGTACGCCTTCACGATATGGCTCTTACAGGTATATTCCGCGTGGACGGAAAAGTCGATGCGGATGCGGCCGTCCGACGCGCCGTGATATTTTTCAAAGAGTGCGAGCGACTCGGGGATCTGCGTGTTCTGCTCCACGGTCTGGTTTTCGTCAAAGCACTGCACACAGCGGTTCAGATTCGCCTTGATGCCCGCCTCCTGCGCCGCCCACACGGTCTCCTCCGGAAAAAAGTACATATCGGAAAAGCTCGTCGTGCCGCCCGCGATCATCTCAAGGAGCGCAAAGCGGCTCGCCGCGGCAATGTCCTCCCGCACGAGCCTGTCCTCAATGGGGAAGATCGCCTTAAAAAGCCAGTCCTGCAGCGGCAGTCCGCTGCCGATGCCGCGCATGAGCGTCATGGCGATGTGGCTGTGGCAGTTGATGAGTCCCGGCGCAAGAAGCTTGCCTGCCATATCCTTTTCAAGGTCATACGCCGTTTGCGGCCGCTCCGTGCCGATGTAGTCGATCTTCGTTCCATCGATGCCGAGGCAGGCGCCGCGCAGCGTTTCATATCCGTCTTCCTTGCGCAGCAGAATATCCGCGCCTTTCAAGAGTGTTCTCACAAAAGAGCCTCCTATCTGCATTTTATCTCATTGTGCAGTCTAACACGCACGTTCCCAGATTGCAACGGGCAAAAGAATGAAGTTTGTCCTTATCGCTGTCCATGTCGACAAAAATTTCTCATTTTGCAAGCTCAACTACTTAAAATTTCACTATTGTGTTTTTTAATATGGCTGATTATAATGAACGCATATTTTTTGTAAGGAGTGAAACCGGTATGAGCAACATCATGATCCCTCAGGACTACCACACCCCGCTGTCTGTTTATGAAATGCAGCGCGCCATTGAATTCATCAAGAGCAATTTCCAGGTGAATCTGAGCAATGCCATCAATCTTCGCCGGGTTTCCGCTCCGCTGTTCGTGGATGAAAACTCCGGTCTGAACGACAACCTCAACGGCGTTGAGCGCCCCGTCTCCTTCGATATTCCCGACGTCGGCGTCAACGCACAGGTCGTGCACTCGCTTGCCAAGTGGAAGCGTCTTGCGCTCAAGCGTTACCAGTTCAATGTCGGCAAGGGTCTCTTCACCGATATGAACGCCATTCGCCGCGACGAGGAAGTAGATAACCTCCACTCCGTCTACGTGGACCAGTGGGACTGGGAAAAGGTCATCTCCGCGGACGACCGCAACGTTGCCTATCTCAAGCGCACCGTGCGCGATATCGTCGCCGCCGTCAGCGAGACGAGCAGCGCGCTGAACGTCGCCTTCCCCTCCCTGCGCACCAAGCTCCCCAGTGAGGTCTTCTTCATCACCACGCAGGAGCTTGAGGATCTCTATCCCGACCTGACGCCCAAGCAGCGCGAAGATGAGATCTGCAAGAAGAAGGGTGTCGTCTTCCTGATGCAGATCGGCAAGATTTTAAAGTCCGGCATCAAGCATGACGGCCGCGCTCCCGACTATGACGATTGGGAGCTCAACGGCGATATTCTCTACTGGAACGACGTTCTTGGCCATGCTTTTGAGATTTCCTCCATGGGCATTCGTGTCGACCCCAAATCCCTTGACTCCCAGCTGACGATCGCCGGCTGCGACGACCGCCGCACCCTTCCCTTCCACAAGATGCTGCTTGCGGGCGAGTTGCCCCTGACGATGGGCGGCGGCATCGGCCAGAGCCGCCTGTGCATGCTGCTCATTGGCACCGCGCACATCGGCGAGGTACAGGTCTCCCTGTGGGACGAAGCCACGCGCAAGGCCTGCGAGGAAGCAGGCGTCATGCTTTTGTAATTTCAAAAAAGAAGGCGCTCTTCCGCATGGAAGAGCGCCTTCTTTTTGAGAAAATCCCGCTTCGTTCTTCGCCTCGGTCGTTCGCTTAAAGCGAACGATTCGGCGCTCACTCCGCGCAAAGTGTTTTCTGCCAGAAGGTGAATTGCCCCGCAGTGGGCAAGAGAAGCCCCTCTGGAGGGCGCACATGTCGCGGCAGAAAACAAATCAAACCTATTTCGCGCCTGCGGGCGCGGAATTTGGCTGTTATGCTGAGAGGGAGCTTCCCAAAACGGGAAGCTCCCTCTTTCTTATTCTTTACAGCGCAGGCGGTAAACATCGCAGCCGCCCGCGCGGCCCTCATACGAAAAGCAGTGCCTGCGCGCGATCTGCGCGCTCGCCGTCTGTTCGGGGACGCATTCGATCACCGCATCCTTCCCCTCCCGCCGCGCAAGCGCGGCCAAAAGGTCCGTCATCTCGTCCGCGTAGCCCTTGTGCCAAAAAGCAGGCTTGAGCACCCAGCCAAGCTCGCAGCTGCGCTCATCGTAGCCGTGGTAGATGGCATAGCCGAGGAACTCCCCCTCGGAGCTTTCCGCAGCGTAAACGAGCGGCGGCTCGGAAAGTCCCGCCTGCTCCAAAAAATCTTCCGTCTGTGTCCGGCTGAACGGCGGCTCCAGCCAGCGCATCACCTCAGCGTCCGAAAGCAGGGCATACAATTCCTCCAGATCGTCGCGGCACATCGTCCGCAGGCGGAGACGCGCGTTTTCCGTCAGGATCATTCTCTCTTGTGCCGCTTGCCGCGGAAGGTCATCTCTGGATTTTTCACGCTGACGACCGTATCCGGCTCGACCGACGAGGTCAAAAATGCGTTACCGCCGATGATGACATTGTCACCGATCTCCGTTGCGCCGCCGAGCAGCGTGGAGTTTGCGTAGATGACAACATTATCGCCGACCTTCGGGTGACGGCGGACATCGGGATTGGTCGCCATACCCGCAGGAGAAAGCGCGCCGAGCGTTGCGCCCTGATAGAGCTTGACATTGTTGCCGATGATCGTCGTCTCGCCGACGACGATGCCCGTGCCGTGGTCGATGAAGAAGTATTCTCCGATCTTCGCACCGGGGTTGATGTCGATACCGGTCTTTGAATGGGCATATTCCGACATCATGCGCGGGATCATCGCAACTTTATTTTCATACAGCTCGTGCGCGATGCGGTAAACGAAGATGGCAAACATGCCGGGGTAGGAGAGCAGTACCTCTTCCTTGCTGTAGGCCGCGGGGTCGCCTTCGAAGTTCGCGGACAGATCCTTGAGCAGCAGCTCCTGAATGGCAGGCATGCGCGCAATGAGCGCCGTGCTGATCTCATAGGCAAGGTCGTCGTTTTCCTCGCATTCCGGCATCGTCAGCGCGATCTGGTGAAAGAGTTTTTCGTGGATGTGTTCCATCAAAAGCGCACTGTACTGCTCGGGCGGCAGCTTGAGCAGGTCTCCGTCGCCATAGTAGACGGGAAAAATGAGCTTTTGACAGTCGCGGAGGATCTCGATGACCGCATTGCGGCTGGGCATGCGCAGCGCGTCACCGTACATGGGGATCTGAGAGCTTTTGTAGTTTGCCGCCATGCGGTCAGCCGCCGCGTGAATGGCGTCGTTTTTTCTTGCTTTGTCCATAAGAAATCCTCCTGATCCATTAGAATTGCAAATAAAGGAATTAGAAAATAATTATAGTAGTATTCTCCGTCAAAATCAAGCATTTCCTCTGCAAGGCGCAGGAAACAACGAAAGGCGATGACCCACAGTCATCGCCTTTCGTGCTTTTTTACTTGATGAACCAGATATCCATGTCGACGTTGCCCTTGATGCCGTCCACGCTTCCCTTGGAGGAATACTGCCACATGGCAAAATCATAGTAGAACGTCGGCGCGCTTACATCGTAGCGCGCATACCACAGCGGATAATCCATCACCTTGCTGAGATCATACTTGACATATCCCGCGTAATCGGTGATGTAGATCATCGCATCGTAGCCCGCGTCCTCGATGATCTCGCAGAAGGCGTTCGCCGCGGCGCAGAGCACGCCGGTCTCAATGCCGTAGGTGCGCGCCTCGCTCTTACCGATGACCTCCCAGTCGAACACGACAGGGCCGGTAATATTGTGTCCACGGAGCTTATCGAGCACAAAGTATGCCTCCTCTTCCGCCTCCGCTACGCTGATGGCCTGAGAGAAGAAGTAAGCGCCCACCTGAAGTCCCGCGCGGCTTGCGCCGTCGGCGTACTCATCAAATTTCGTATCTTCGTAGATCGCACCCGCGGTGTAGCCGCGGCCGCCCACGCGGGCGATGACAAAGTCGACCTCCGTGCGCGCTACGCTTTCCCAGTCCACATCGCCCTGATACTGCGACACGTCGATACCCACACGTGTGCGCACGCTGGGATCATTGTAGGTCATGATGCTGCCGTTCTTAACGAATGCGGACTGATTGTAGGCATTCGTCGGCACACCCTCGAGCACATCAAGCGTATAGTCCTTATAATGGATCTTCTGCTTCTGGTCGAGCGAGCTGAGCTGATAGATGCGGTAAACGATCGTTGCCACCTCCGCGCGCGTGATGCTGCTGTTCGGATAGAAATACGACAGGTCGCCGACCTTGGAGCCGATAAACACACCTGCTTCGTAAAGCGCCGTCACGTAACCGTCGTTCACATCGGCAAAGGGCGTTGCCGCATTGGACGCGCCATAGCCCAGCGCCTTGGCCGCAAAGCGCGCTACATCCAAGCGGCTGATGCCGCGATCGAGCTGGGCATCACTGTAAGCCTGCGCGGCAAAGCCCATAGAGTAAGCGTACAGCGCATAACCGCTCGCCCAGTGCTCCGTAACAGGAGACTGTACCTTGTGTCCCGTTGCCAGCAGCAAAAGCTTGAGCATCTCGCCCGTGCTCGTGGCACGGTTGGGGGCAAAGGTGCCGTCGTCGTTGCCGCCGACGATCCCCTGCTGACTCAGCTCCATGACATAGTTATAAAACCAGTCGGATCGGTTGACGTCGCTATAAGTTCTGCCGGTATAGCTGGTGGCCGTCCACTGCGCCGTCGCCACTACGCTGCCGCGCACGGTGCTGCTTTCCGTAATGGTTCTGCCGTCCTTGGTCATAAGGCCAGCAAAGCTGTAACCGAGCTTTTCCATCTTGGGGAACGACTCATAGGATTCACCGATCTCATAAACGGCAAAATCCGTCTCGTAGGATGCGCCGCTTTCCTTGTTGATGATAAGGTAGGCAAACTCATCCTCTGCCGCACGGGGATCGTCATCAAGGAAAATGGCAGCCTCCTGCAGCCGGCGATCGGCAAGGCCTGCCTGCGCCTGCCCGCCGGAGTGGCACCATTCGCCGAACGCCTGCGCCACCTCAAGGCGCGTGGCGTCAATCTCGCCGCGGGCGATCTTAACGAGAGCGCTCGTTCCGCTCATCCAGCCGGTACCGAAGTTGTAGCTGAAGCAGATGAGCGCATCGAACTGCCCCTGCGTAGGGCTGACGTCGTAGCGGTCAAAAAAGTCGTTGAGCTTTTCCTCGTAGCGCTCGACCTTGCTCATCAGCAGGAGTTCTGCCTCTTCGCGCGTAACGCCATCCGGGAAATCTTCCTCGCCGCACTCCGTACCGTAGCCGATGTACCACTTGCCGCCGGCGGAATACTTCTCCGCGCGGAAGCCCTCTTCCTCTTCGATCTGCTCAATGGCCATATCCCCTGCGCGCATCAGGCGGCCGCTCGCCATTGCTGCGGGCACGCACATCTGCATGGCAAGGCACAGCGCCAAAAGCACGGCCAGAGGCTTTCTGTTTCGTATGATCTGCTTCATCGTGTTTTCTCCTTTGCCGGAATCGGGCGAAACTGCCCACTGTCTGTCGAATCTGCTGCTATCATAGCATAGGTTTACATAAGAATCAACCAAAACGGTGCAAAAAATGCTGCCCAGGCAAGTGCCGGGCAGCATTTTTTACATCAGCGCGTCAAACAGCGCCTCCATATTGTCATCAGAATACTCGACCTCCGCGCTGTACAGCCTGCACAGCGCGATCTGATCTTCCACGGTAAAGTCGCCATGCAGCAAAAAGTGCAGCGCACCGAGCGCAAAAAGCAGCCTCACCGATGCCACGGCAAACGCAGCCTTGCTGCTCACATCCCCGTCGTCCAAGGCCTCCGGCACGTGGCGGTAGAGGAAGTAGACAAGAAGCTGCTCATATTCCGTCTCACGTGTTTTCATGTGCGCGGCAAACTCACCAAGCGGCAGTGCGTCCGCATGCGCGCGCAGCGACGCGAGCAGCTCCGTCCAACTCTCGTCCATTCGCTCGAGGGAAAGGTAGCAGTCCGCCCACTGCACAAACGAAATATCTGGCATGTGCGCACCGCAGAGCGACAAGATCCGCTCCATTCGCCGCTTTAATGGCTCTCCCCGATCCTGCGCAGCATCAAAAAGCTTCTCTCGCAGCATGAGCAGTGCCGTCTCCTCTTCATCGAGCGTCCCCTCGCCGGTCACGACGAGCGCCGTTTTTTCCTTCTTCGTCAGGATGAGACGCGCAGCCTCTTCACAGCAAAGGCCTGCGCCGATCTCCGTACGCTCTGAAAAAAAGCTGCGGTAGCGCGGGTGGTCGGTGCAGATTTGGCAGAGCATCTTCTCCCCGCCGTAAAGGATCAGGTCACAGAGGTTTTTTTCGTTCAAAAACGGGCAACGCTCGCCCTCGCCGAGGATAAAGTGCGGTGCATCGCCGTCCTCTGCAATATTCCTGCGCAGGCGCTCGCCCATCTCGCCGCCGACGGTGCGGTAAGCAGCGAGGGCGTCCTCGTCCACGTCGATCTCCCACCCGATGCAGCAGTTGTGGCGGCAGCGGTCGGCAATGCAGTGAAAGCGCTCATAATAATCAGGACAAACATTCTGCACGGCAGTGTCCTCCCAGTCGTGGTGTCGCGCGACGCATGGATCGCGTGCCGCTTTATTATAAGTCGGATAGGCACACATTGCAACGAATTTTCTCCTTGCCGCAGGCAGAAAGATATGTTATAGTGATTTTATTATGCGGGCATGATGGAATTGGCAGACATGCGAGATTTAGGTTCTCGTGCCGCAAGGCGTTGGGGTTCAAGTCCCCATGCCCGCACCATATCGAGTGGTCATAAGAAGCGTCACTTATGGCCACTCGATTTTTTATCTTGGCACAGTTTCACACGAGGAGCAGGCAGGTATCTGTTTCTTTTTCTATTCGCTTATCCTCTGCCTGCAAAATAATTTCACAGGTAAGGGCATGGACAAGGTTTACACTTGTAAAGAAAACCGATATACTTGTATCTAAGCCAAAATAGTTTTTGATAAAAAACTCTGTGAAAGCGCATTGGAGGACGATGCCATGCCAAAACCGAAGTGGAACCTGAACACCATCTACATCTCCGAGCGACTTCAGGAAAGTCTGCGGCCCATCTCCCGATGCGCCATGACCATCGTGGTCGCGCCCATGGGCTACGGAAAGACCACGGCGGTGAACTGGTATCTCGCTGAGCGCGCCAAGGCGGAGACATTGCGCATCATCCGCGTCAGCGTATATTCCGATAACCTTGCGATCTTCTGGAAAAGCGTACAGGAGGCGTTCGCCCGCGCAGGCTTCCCCTTCCTGCGGGACTATCCCTGCCCCACGGACGCCGCAGGCGGCGGGCTGCTGGTGGACGATCTCTGCCACGCGCTGGCAGATGATACGTCCTGCTATCTCTTCATCGACGATTTCCACCTGCTCACGGACAAGCGCGCCTCGCTGTTTCTCTGTATGCTCGCAAACAGGCTTCCTTCAAACGTGCATCTGATCGTTGCAAGCCGCGACCGCTTTCTGCCCGCGGCGGAGGTGGTGCGGCTGGGGGCAAGAGTCTATCAGATCGGCACGGAGCAGCTGCGCCTCAACCACACGGAGCTTGCCGTCTATGCCCATCGCTGCGGCACAGCGCTTTCCGATGCGCAGATCGAAAGCCTTCTCTATTCCAGCGAGGGCTGGTTCTCTGCCGTATATTTGAATCTGCGGACGCTCTCCGAGCGCGGCGTGCTGCCCAGCCGTCATTCGGACATCTACTCCACCTTTACCGCCGCCATGATCGACCCACTGCCGCAAAGGCAGCGCGAGTTTCTGGCAGTCATGGGGCTTGCCGATGAATTTAGCGCCGAAATGGCGCAGCATATCACGGGTGATGCGGACGCGGGGCAGATTCTCTCCCTGCTGACCGAGCAGAACGCCTTTGTTGCGCGTCTGCCGGACGGCGTGACCTATCGCTTCCACCACATGATGAAGGAGTGCGCCGAGCGCAGCTTTCTTGCGATGTCGGCGGAAACGCAGCAGCTCTATTGGGAGCGCTTCGGCCTGTGGTATGAGCAGCACCGGCAGTATCTCCATGCCATCGCCGCCTACCGGAAGAGTGAAAATTACGACGCGCTGCTGCGCGTCATCCGCAGCGATGCGGGCATTTTGCTCGCCGCGCTCAAGCCGGAGGACGTACTGGAAGCGCTGGACAAATGCCCCGCCGAAACGCTCAAGGCCCACCCATTCGCCATTCTGGTGCTGATGCGCCGCATGTTCACATGGCGGCAGATTCCGAAAATGATGGAGCTGAAGACCCTGCTGCTGACGGCCATCGAGGAGCATCCGGAGCTGTCCGAAGAAGAGCGCGGCAACCTGCTGGGAGAGTGCGACCTCATTCTGAGCTTTCTCTGCTATAACGACATCAGTGCCATGAGCCGTCTGCACCGCAGCGCCAGCGCGCAGATGTCCCGCCCCGCCATCAGCATTCAGTCGAGCGGCGGCTGGACCTTCGGCTCGCCATCTGTCCTGATGATGTTCCACCGCGCACCGGGATCGCTCAAAAGCGAACTTTTTGAGATGGACGAGTGCATGCCCCACTACTACAAGGTCACCAACCATCACGGGCAGGGCGCGGAGACCATCATGCGCGCCGAGGCGTTGTTCTGTCAGGGGTGCTTCACCGATGCACATATTGAGTTGGAACGTGCCTACACGCAGGTGAAGGACAATGGGCAGATCAACATGGCGCTCTGCTGCGATTTTCTGTCGCGGCGGCTCTCGCTTTATACCGATGTGGAGCAGCGCTATACCTTTGCGGAGCGATACGCGGAGCTTCTGCGCTATCACGACGCCTCGTGGATCAACCTCTGGAGTGCTACCAGCGCCTACTACCATGCCCTGCGCGGCGAAACGGACAAAATCCCGGAGATTTTCTCGCAGCACCGTCTCTCCGATATCAACATGCTCGCGCCGGGCAAGCCCATGATGGAAATGATCGAAAATCAGGTCTATCTTGCCGAGGGCGCATACGCCAAGGTCATCGGTCGCAGCGCCGAACTGCTGTCTGTGTGCGAGGCAATGCACTACGCATTAGTAGCAATACATAGCCGCATCCAGACAGTGGCGGCCTATGCGCAATTGGGAAAAATTGAGGAAGCCCATGCATGGTTGGGAAAGGCGCTTTCCGACGCTGCGCCGGACGGTCTTGTGATGCCGTTTGTTGAAAACTACGCGTACTTAAGGCCCTTGCTGGCGCGAGAGATCAAAACAGAGCTGGTCGAAAAAATCACCAAACTTGGTGAGGCGGCAGGGGCGCGAAACGCGGCAAGCGTCCGCCCGGCTGCCTTCGATGTGCTGACACCGCGGGAGTTTGAGATCGTAGAGCTGATAGCGCAGCGGCTGAGCAACCGCGAGATCGCGGAAAAGCTCTATCTCTCCGAGGGCAGCGTCAAGCAGTATGTGAACCGGATCTACTCCAAACTTCATATTGAGGGCGACACCCGAACCAAGCGAAAGGCGCTTGCCGGGCTGTTCGGGCAAAAGACCTAACCTTTGGTTAATGGTTCTCCCACAAGATCCACCGTACAATGTCTGTACGGTGGATCTTTATTTTCACAGAAAGGAGGGCGCGCACTTGAATCGAAAGTATCTCACAGCCGTCACACCGCTGCCCGATCATGTGCTGCAAGTTGATTTTGTGTCCGGAAGCCGGCTCCTGCTGGATATGAAGCCCTATCTCGATAAGATCCGGTTTCGCCCGCTTGCAGATGCACGGGTGTGGAACAGCGCCGTGACCAACGGCATTTTTGTCCGCTTCGGTGATGTGGAGCTGAGCCATGATGAGATCTTGTCCATGGCGGAACAGGAGCATTGAAGCAGTTCATTTGAAAAAGGAGAAGCAAACGATGAAACATTTGAAAATCTTTCTGTCTTTTGCATTGGCGCTGGCGCTGTGCCTGAGCCTTGCCGCCTGCGGCGAGAGCAACGAGGACTATGGCGACGACGGCAGCGACTATAATTTTTATGGCCTGCCGGATTCCTTCGAGGGTCTGGTCAAGGACGCTGAACAGATGTCGAACCTCTACGTCTTCGGCGGCGCATGGCGTGGCGAGGACGGCGGCACGCTGATCTCCGCCACCAACGACGATGGCGACGAGGTTCGCTTTGCGCTGTACGACTCGGACGAAGAGGTGACCGCCAGCGGCTTCATCCAGTTCGTGCCGGAGTATGACTGCGACTATTTCTACAATGAGCACGACGGCATGGCCTACCGCAGCTGGTTCGACGAGGTCGGCTCGCTGCATGTGGCCGAGCTCGGCACCTTTACGCAGATGACCGGCGACGCGCCGGGCGAGAACATCGGCGACATCGATTTTGAGACGATGGCGGGCACATGGTATCTGGACGCCGAGTGGGACGCACGCAGCATCCTTGTGTTTGACGAAATCGGCGGCTGGGAGCTGCTGGAGCGGCCCGGTGGCGACGGCGACCCCACCACGGTGGACAGCGGCACCGTCGAGCTTGCGCCCGAGGACTCCGAGGAGATGTATCTCGCGGTTTCCGAGCTGTATGACGAGGTGGCCTATGAATTCACCCTTCTCGACCACGACACGCTGCGCTGGGGCGACTTTGAATTCTATCAGAAAATGGCGTAACGCGCGGAAAATAAGGAGGACGATCACATGAAAAAGAAATTACCATACGCTCTCGCGGGGCTGATGCTGCTCTGCCTGCTGTGCACGGCCTGCGGCGGAGATTCCTCCTTGCAGGACGACCCCAACGATGGACTGGGCGGCGGGGTCAGCGAGGATACCGTGAACGACTTCAGCGATTTTGAGGGCATTTGGCTGGGAGAAGCGAACAACGACTACGACTACATGGAGTTTGATTCAGACGGCAACTGGACGCTGTATCTCAGCGGCGAAGCGGTGGACGGAGGCTATCTCCGCTATGAGCCGGAGTGGGAGGCCATCTACGCTTACAGCGATCTCGACGACTCCGGCAGCCGCATCGCCATGGAGGACGGTCAGCTCTACTGCGCCGCCTACGGCTACTTTAATCCCGGCGAAGGAATGGAGTACCTCTGGTATGAGGACGGCGGCCGTCTCACAGAGGACGATGCACCCATTTTTTCGGAGGACGAGGTGTCTGACTGGAACGGCCGTCTGAACGGCGATGCAAATTCCTATTGGAGCTGGGATTCCGACCTCTGCCAGCGGAACGTTTCAGAATTCAAGGGCATCTGGTACTATGACGGCGACCTATCGGCTGAGACCTATATCGTCATCGACGGCAGAGGCAACTGGAGCTTTTACCAGCGCGCGCCCGGCGCTGAAAGCGCGGAAATGGACTGCGGCACCTTCTCCTATTCGACGGACGAGGCGAGCACCTATTACGCCGATCCCACGATGTACGATGGTGTGTCGTACAAGGTCTTTGAACTGGACGAGGACGTTCTCGTATGGGGCGACGAAGGCTCTTACTACCTGATGGAGTAATAGAAAGGACGGAAGAATGATGAAAATTCGATGGAAGCATATCGTTTCCTCTGCGCTGGCGCTGGCACTCTGCCTGAGCCTTGCCGCCTGCGGCAATTCCGATGATGTGGCGGGAGAGGACTGGCGTACCAGCGGCATGGTGGCCGCAAGCGGCACCATCACCCACGACGGCGAAAGCGTGGATGTGCTGGTCACGGTGAGCGAGAGCAGTGCGGCGTTCTACCGCGACCTTCCCGAGCAGGTGCTCTTTGACAGCGTGTCCTTTCCCATGAACATTCCCGACGCGGAGCAGGCCTTCAACGCCATTTTCCTTGAGGATCTCGACGGCGACGGTGAAAGCGACGTGCTGGTAAGCTTTATCCACGAAAACGGCGATGAAACTGAGCTGGTCTGGATCTGGGACCCGGTCGAGCGCTATGTGTTCCGGGAGGATCTCTCCACGGTTGCCATCAGCGGCGGTGCGTACGACGGCGCGCTCCTTCCGGCAGATGAAATCCAATCCGGCGAACCCTACTTCACGCAAAACGGTCTTGCGATCAACGCCGCCGTGGAGATGGGAACCTTCCTGCTGAAGGACGGCGTTTGCAGCTACTCCGGTCTTGGCGACGGCTATAATACCGGCGACTGCTATTGGGAGATCACAAAGAACGGCGACTACACCCACGACGGCATTCGCGAGCTGCACTTTGATGCCATCTGCTATATTCCGGACAGCTCCATTCCATATTTCGCCGAGCAGTACATCACCAATACCGACAGCGAGCTGTACGACTTCTACACCGGCATGTGGCTCACCACCGCAACGGCCTACGGCAACAGCCAACGCGGTGACAACTATTATCTCCACACCGTCAGCTGGCAGGGAAACAGCTATCTCATTGAATTCGCCTACTCGACCGATTGGCAGTACAACGTGGGAGACTGGGCGCAGGTTCTGACCAAGAGCTACGCCGTCTATCTTCCCGAGGACTATGATGGGCTGGTCTTTGCCGCCGAGGCGCAGCCGGGCAGCTACAAGGACAGTGCCAAGCGCATGCAGCTTGACAGCATTTCGCCCGAGGCCGCCCTCATGGACATTGATACCGTGGATCCTTACAGCAGCCTGTATTTCAGTCTCTGCTACTAAAAGGAGAAGCGGCAATGGAAAAGAAGCAAAACGATTTTGAAACGTCCGGCATCGAGCGCATGACGGACGCGGAGCTGTCAAAGAAGCTGGGACACTATCAGAGAACGGAGAGCATCGGCATATTGCTGGGCGTTTTGCTGGTGATCGCCGGGTGTATTTCGATGTTTATACAGCGTGACCCCATTTTGGTCTGCGCTTTGGCGTTCCCCGGCGTGGCACTGTTCCTGCTGGTGGCCAAGCCCGCCCAGAAGAAGAAAAAAACGCTGTTGCAGCAGCAGCTGGGCGGCTTTTTCCGCACGGAGCTGACAAAAGCCTTTGGCCCGGAGCCGAAGCCGGCCACGCTGCCCATCGACTGGGCGTACCTGGAGGCGGCAAGGCTGTCGGCGATCCCCTTTACGGAGTGTACCGTGACGGACTTCCACGAGGGCGAGCACAAGGGACTGCGGTTCTCCGCGGCCAACGTGGAACTGCGCCGCACGGTGGAGGAAAAGTCCGGCCCCGACAACGACAACTGGATGACCCGAACCGAGACACTGTTCCGTGGCATCGTGGTTCGCTGCAAGGCCATCTGTGACCCGGCGCTGGACATCGCCCTGAACGACATGTTCCAAGAGCGGAAGAAGGACGACATCACCGCCCCTGCCGCCTTCCGGAAGCACTTTGCCGCTCATACGGCAGGTGGCCGGGAGGTGGACGATCAGGTCACACCGCAGCTTCGCAACCTGGTACAGAAGCTGGAGGCATCTTCCCGCAGTGCCAAGCTGTGCGGCCTTATCCTCCGTGACGGCGATCTGGCGCTGGCCCTGAACACCCGGTATGTGTTTGCAGGCGTTCCGGAGGAGCTGGATCTGCGGGACATCGACGGGATACGAAAATGGTTTACAGCCTCGCTGACCGGTATGGGTAATCTGCTGGATCTGATAACGGAAAGCCCCGCCTTGACCGGCGCAGCAGAATAAGGAGAAGCATATGGAAGAAAAGAACATAACCATGACAGATGAACAGCTGGCGCAGGAGCTGCGCAAAAGCAAGGGCGGCAAGCTCGGCGGCAAACTTCTCTCGCTGCTGGGCGGCGCGGTTGCCATCGCGGGTATCTTTCTGGGCGGCAACATCGTGCTCATCCTGCTGGGCGGCGTGGTGCTCGCGCTGGGGCAGGCGGTGCAGGGGAAATCCAAGGCGCACGCGGACGGGCGGGCCTTCAATGCCATTGCGCCAGAGATCATAGGCGCTTGCTTTGAAAACGTACAGATGAACCCCGCCTCTCCCCTTTTGAACGCAGAAGATACCAACATTCCCCTGCCAAGCCACAGCTATTGCAGCGGCAGCGGGTATGTCCGGGGGACCTATCAAAGTCTGACCACGGAGCTTTGCACCGTCAGGCTGACGGAGGTGGACGAATTCCAGCGCGAGGAAAGCGCTCAGTGGGAGAAAAGCGAGCACGAGGTCTACGCCGGGCAGTGGGTGCTCTGCGAGCTTGACCGGGAGTTTCCAACATGGCTGACCATCTGGCCGAGGGATACACTGGGCAAGCTGCTTCGCGTCAAAACCATCAAAACAGGAAATGACGACTTTGACAAGCGCTTCAACCTGACAAGCGGCAATGAAGCGGCCGCCCTTCGTATTCTGACCCCCAAACGGATCGAACGCGTCCTGACGCTGGCGGACGCCTCCTTTGGAAAATTCGCCGTAAATCTCAATCCGGACGGGAAGCTCTATCTTGCCGTTCACAGCGGGCATGGCTTTTTTGATAGCGGCAAGGGGCGCGAAGATCCCGCGCGGCTGCGGGCGCGCTTCACCCGCGAGCTGAAGTGGTTTACGGATATGATCGACGCATTCCGCGGCGTGTAAGGGAGGGTGAGCAATATGCCTCTTTGGCTTGCTGTGGTGCTGCTGATTCTGACTGGCGCCGGCCTTGCTCTGTGCCGCAGATATCTGCGCGGCAACAAAACCGCATGCATTCTCTGTACGCTCTTCTGCGTGCTGTTGGCGCTGGCCTGCATCGTTTATATTGGGCTGACTCTTCTCTTTGTCGATGCAGTGCAGAATCAGCCGCCGGCATTGTGATCTTCCGCCGCTCGCACCACGCATCAAAGCAGCACCGTTTTCGGCTGTTAACAGCCGAAAACGGTGCTGCTTTTTGTATTCTTGCAATGCTCTTTTCTAACGTTTCCCCGTTTTGACTTGTTCGTACACAAAAAAAGGGAAAAACATCGTTGAACCCTCGGGACAAATCTGCCATAATAGATGCAATACGAACATATAAAAAGGCAGCTTTTACTATGAAACATATTTGCATCGGCATTCTTGCCCACGTCGACTCCGGAAAAACGACCCTCTCCGAGGGGCTTTTATATGCTTCCGGCGCGCTGCGGAAGCTCGGGCGCGTAGATCACGGCGATGCCTTCCTCGATACCGATGCGCTTGAGCGCGAGCGCGGCATCACGATCTTTGCAAAGCAGGCCATGCTCACCGTGGGCGAGCGCGAGTTCACGCTGCTCGATACGCCGGGACACGTTGACTTTTCCGCCGAGATGGAGCGCACGCTGTCGGTGCTTGACTACGCGGTGCTCGTCATCAGCGGCAGCGACGGCGTGCAGAGCCATACGCGCACCCTCTGGCGCCTGCTGGCGCGCTACGAGGTGCCGACGTTTCTCTTCATCAACAAGATGGATCTTGCGGGAACAGACAAAAGCGCCCTGATGGAACGGCTCACGCAAACGCTGAGCGCGGAATGCGTCGATTTTTCCGCGCCGCCGCAGGAGCGTGATGAAGCGCTTGCCCTGTGTGATGAAGCGGCGCTTGAATCGCTTTTGGAGCGCGGCTCGATCGACGATTCCCTGATCTCCGAAATGATCAAAAGCCGCAAGGTTTTCCTCTGCTTTTTCGGCTCGGCGCTCAAGATGGACGGTGTGGAGGATTTTCTCTCCGCGCTTGCGCGTTTCACGGTCGCGCCGGAATATCCCAGCGAATTTGGCGCGAAGGTCTTTAAGATCTCGCGCGACGCGCAGGGCGGGAGGCTCACGTGGCTCAAGGTCACAGGCGGAGCGCTGCGCGTGAAAGCACCGCTTTCGTATCGCGCGCAGAATCAGGACTATCAGGAAAAAGCCGATCAGCTGCGCCTCTATTCGGGCATCAAGTTCCGCACGCTCGAGAAAGCGGGCGCTGGCAGTGTCGTCGCTGTCACGGGCCTCAGCCACAGCTATGTTGGACTCGGTCTCGGCACAGAGGCTGAGGCGTCCGCGCCGCTTTTGCAGCCGGTTTTGACCTATCAGCTTGTCCTGCCGGACGGCGCAGACGCGCACAGCGCGCTCACGAAGCTGCGAGAACTGGAGGAAGAGGACCCGATGCTGCGCATCGTCTGGAACGAACGCTACGGCCAGATCCACGTACAGCTCATGGGCAGGATCCAGCTTGAGATCCTGCGCCGCCGTATTCTCGACCGCTTCGGCCTCGCCGTGACCTTTGGCGAGGGCAGCATCGTTTACCGCGAGACCATCGCATCTCCGGTGCTCGGCATGGGACACTTCGAGCCTCTGCGCCACTATGCAGAGGTGCAGCTTCTTATCGAGCCGCTTCCGCGCGGGACGGGTATCCAGCTTGCGTCAAACCTTGCAACAGATGCGCTCGATCTCAACTGGCAGAGGCTCATCTTTACGCATCTTTTGGAGCGAGAGCACGCTGGCGTGCTGACCGGCTCGGCGCTGACAGATGTGCGCTTCACGCTCGTCGCAGGCCGGGCGCACTTAAAGCACACCGAGGGCGGCGATTTTCGTCAGGCAACCTATCGCGCCGTGCGGCAGGGGCTCATGCAGGCGGAAAGCCTGCTTCTTGAACCTTACTATGACTTCCGCCTTGAAGTTCCCGCCGAGTGTGTCGGCCGCGCGATGACCGACCTCCAGAACATGGGCGGAACGGTCGATTCCCCGCAAAGCGTGGGGGAAAACACCGTACTCACGGGTTATGCGCCGGTGCGCACGCTGCGCGACTATTTCACCGACGTTGCAGCCTATACCCGCGGCCGCGGACAGCTCTCCTGCGCCGTGCGCGGGTACGAGACCTGCCAAAATCAGGACGAGATCGTCGCGTCCCTTGGCTACGACGCCGAGCGCGACACAGATAATCCCGCCTCCTCCGTTTTCTGCGACCACGGCGGCAGCATCACCATTCCTTGGAATGAGGTCGCGCAGCATGTCCACTGCGACAGCGGCATTCACTTTGACAAAGAGGAAACCGAGGAGAAATCCGCTCCCCCGCCGCGCCGCGGCGTTGGCGCAGGCAGCGCGTATGCAGCGGACAAGGAGTTGCAGGAGATCTTCGAGCGCACCTACGGCAAGGTAGAGCGCCGCGCGTTCGAGCCTGCGAAAAAGCCCGCGCGCACCTCGCTTGCCGACCACTACGACGTGACGATCCACTCCGAGGACACGGAATATCTGCTCGTTGACGGCTACAACATTATTTTTGCCTGGGACGAGCTGCAGCGCCTTGCCGCGCAGGACATTGCCGCTGCGCGCGGTGCGCTCATCGACATTCTTGCAAACTATCAGGGCTTTCGCAAATGCCGCGTCATCGTGGTGTTCGATGCCTACAAGGTCAAGGGCAATCCCGGCAGCGTGCAGACGGCACACGGCATCAAAGTCGTTTACACCAAGGAAGCAGAGACCGCCGACACCTACATCGAACGTGCGACCTACGAGCTGCGCCGCGAGCGGCGTGTGCGCGTGGCGACGTCCGACGGCCCCGAGCAGGTCATCATCCTCGGCCACGGGGCGCTGCGCGTCTCCGCCCGCGCGTTTCATGCCGAGGTCGAGGCCGCTGAAGGACAGATCAGCGCCGTACTGCAAAGCCTTGTAAACCGCCCGAGAAGCGAGCGAACAGTGAGAAACAACGCAACGATCAAGCAATAAACTTTGACAAAAAGCGGTGGTTAAAGCCACCGCTTTTTTTACAATTTCCGTGCAACTTTTCTCTTGCAATTCGTTTTTAATTGTTGTATCCTAAGCACTGTCAATTTAAAGTGATAGTCAATTTAAGTTGACTATCTAAGTATTTTCAAGAAAGGAGAACCACATGCAGACCAACGAGATCCAGGAGCTGCTGCTCGACACGATCCCCGCGTGGCACTACTGGTTTGCCCGTCCGTTCAAGCGCATGCTCAACGACGGCGTGAGCCTCGATATGTACTACTGCATTCAATCGATGCGCCGCAGCGGCCACACGATGACGATGACAGAGCTTGCAAACTTCGCCCGCATGCCCAAGCAGCAGATGAGCAAGCTCGTTGACCGGCTTGTAGACGGCGGCTTTGCCGAGCGGCTGAGCGACCCGGACGACCGCCGGGTTATCCGTCTGCGCGCCACGGCGAAGGCGGACGAATACATCGCCGCCTTCTTTGAAAAGGACGCGGCGGAGTACCGCGAATTCTTCGAGCAGCTCGATAAGGAGGAACTTGATCCGTTCTGTGAGGCGCTGCGCACCATTCACGATACGTTTGACGAGCAGCGCAAGCGCATGATCGCGCAGGGGAAAATGCCCGAATGTCCCCCGCCGCGCAAGAGAGGAGGCAAATGCCAATGAAAATGATCCGCCACTTCATGGGCTGTATCCGCGAATACAAAAAGCCTACCGTCCTGACGCTTCTGTGCATGGTCGGCGAGGTCGCGATTGAGGTGCTGATCCCGTTTTTCACAGCCAATCTCGTCAATGAGATCAAAAACGGCGCAGCGCTCGGCGGCGTTGTCCGCGTGGGTCTTGTGCTCATTCTGATGTCCCTTGTGTCGCTTGGCTGCGGTGCGCTCGGCGGCCTGTTCGGCTCGCGCGCGAGCGCCGGGTTTGCCAAAAACGTCCGCCACGACGTCTTCACCCGCGTGCAGGGCTTCGCCTTTGAAAATATCGACAAGTTTTCCTCCGCTTCGCTCGTCACGCGCATGACCACCGACGTGAGCAACGTGCAGATGGCGTTCATGATGTGCATCCGCATCGCCGTGCGCGCCCCGCTGATGTTCCTCTTTGCCGTCATCATGGCCTATATCATGGGCGGTGCGCTCGCAACGACCTTTCTTATCATCATTCCCGTGCTGGTGATCGGCCTTCTTCTCATCGCGCGCAAGGCCATGCCCGCCTTTCGCGCGGTGTTCCGCAAGTACGACCGTCTCAACGAATCCGTGGAGGAAAACGTCCGCGCGATGCGCGTGGTCAAAGGCTTTGCCCGTGAACAGTATGAAAAGGAGAAGTTCGCCGCTGCCTCGCACGACATTGCCAAGGACTTCACCTTCGCCGAGCGTGTGGTCGCGCTCAACGGTCCGCTGATGCAGTTCTGCGTCTACTTCAACATGGTCTTTGTGCTCTTTATCGGTTCGAATCTCATTATCACGGGCGGCGGCACGACCATCGACGTCGGTCAGCTCTCCGCCATGCTGACCTACGGCATGCAGATTCTGATGTCGCTGATGATGATCTCGATGATCTATGTGATGCTCACGATGTCCTACGAATCCTTCCTCCGCATCTGCGAGGTGCTTGAGGAAGAGCCTGCCTTCGCCGCCCCTTCCTCCCCCGCCACAGACGTGAAGGACGGTTCCATCGACTTTGAAAACGTCAGCTTCAAGTATTCCGCACAGGCAAAGAAATTTGCCTTGCAGGGCATCAATCTGCACATCGCCTCGGGCATGACCGTCGGCATTCTCGGCGGCACGGGCTCGAGCAAATCAACGCTCGTACAGCTCATTCCCCGCCTTTATGACGCAACTGAAGGCAGCGTGAAGGTCGGCGGCGTGGATGTTCGCAATTACGACCTTGACGCGCTGCGCGGCGCGGTCAGCGTGGTGCTGCAAAAGAACGTTCTCTTCTCCGGCACGATCAAGGATAACCTTCGCTGGGGCAACGAGCACGCAAGCGACGAAGAAATGGTTGAGGCCTGCCGTCTTGCACAGGCAGATGAGTTCGTCCGCTCCTTCCCCGACGGGTACGACACCTACATCGAGCAGGGCGGTACGAACGTCTCCGGCGGCCAGAAGCAGCGCCTGTGCATTGCCCGCGCGCTGCTCAAAAAGCCCAAAATTCTGATTCTCGACGACTCGACCAGTGCGGTCGACACGCGCACCGATGCGCTGATCCGCGAGGGCTTCCGCACCTACATTCCCGAGACGACGAAGATCATCATTGCCCAGCGCGTCGCGTCCGTGCAGGACGCCGATCTCATTCTCGTGATGAATAACGGCCGCATCGCGGACATGGGCACGCACGAGCAGCTTCTTATCTCGAGCGCGATTTACCGCGAGGTCTACGAATCCCAGACGAACGGAGGTGACAGCAATGAGGCATAATTCCAGAGCGTCCGGCCGCCCCAACGACGGCGCCGCTAATCTTGCCATGCTGAAGCGCACGGTGAAAAAGCTTTTCTCCTACTATCCCGTGCTCGCCCCCGTCACATTCGCCTGCATTCTGTTCTCAGCGATCGTTTCATCGATTCCGTCCCTTTTCGTGCAGAACGTTATTCAGATCATTCAGAAGTGGTACGTTTCGCGCGACTGGGCATCTGCCAAGGCAGAGCTCGTCCCCATTCTGTCGCTGCTCATTTCGCTCTATGTGCTCTCGATCATTGCGATCCTCGTCTACAAGCAGCTCATGGCCTATATGACACAGGGCTTTCTTGATAAGCTCCGTCAGGAGATGTTCGGCGGCATGCAGGATCTTCCCATTCGCTACTTTGACACGCATCAGCACGGCGATATCATGAGCTTTTACACCAACGATATCGACACGCTGCGCCAGCTTGTCTCCGAGGCCATTCCCGCCTTTCTCCAGTCGGGCGCGATCGTGCTGGCAGTATTTGCCATCATGCTCTACTTCAGCCTCTGGCTGACGCTCGTGCTGATCCTCGGCATCGTTCTGATGATTTCTGTCACCAAGCGCGTCGGCGGCGGCAGCGCCAAGTTCTTCCTGCGCCAACAGAAGGCCGTCGCCAAGACCGAGGGCTTCATTCAGGAAACGATGACTGGCCAGAAGGTCGTCAAGGTCTTCTGCCACGAGCAGCGCTCCATTGAGGAGTTCGACAAGATCAACGACGCCCTCTTTGAAGACAGCTACCGCGCCCACGCCTATGCCAGCGTGCTCGGCCCCATCATCGGCAACATCGGCAATCTCCTCTATGTGGCTCTGGCGCTCGTGGGCGGCGTGCTGCTGCTTATCGGCGTTCCGAACCTGAGCCTTTCCGGCAAGGCGCTGGATATCTCGATTCTCGTCCCGTTCCTCAACATGACCAAGCAGTTCACGGGCAATATCAACCAGCTCTCCCAGCAGATCAATTCCATCGTCATGGCGGGCGCAGGCGCGCAGCGCGTGTTCTCCCTCATCGATGAAAAGGCTGAGACAGACGACGGCTTCGTCACGCTCGTCGACGCGAACATCGCCCCCGACGGCACGATCACCGAGAGCGACCATCACACCGGCCACTGGGCGTGGAAGAACCCGAATGACAACGGTAAGGCCTCTTACCGCGAGCTGCGCGGCGACGTGCGCCTCATCGACGTGGACTTCGGCTACGAGCCGAACAAAGAGGTCCTGCACGACGTCTCCGTCTACGCGGAGCCCGGTCAAAAGGTCGCCTTTGTCGGCGCGACCGGCGCGGGCAAGACGACCATCACCAACCTCATCAACCGCTTTTACGACATTGCCGACGGCCAGATCCTCTACGACGGCATCGACGTCAGCAAGATCAAAAAGGCCGACCTGCGCCGCTCGCTCGGCATCGTCCTGCAGGACGTCAACCTCTTCACCGGCACGGTGATGGACAACATCCGTTATGGTAAACTCAACGCGACGGATGAAGAGTGCATCGCCGCGGCAAAGCTCGCCGGCGCGGACGATTTCATTACGCGCCTTCCGCAGGGCTACGCGACGGAGCTTTCCAACAACGGCGCAAACCTCTCGCAGGGTCAGCGCCAGCTCATCTCCATCGCCCGCGCGGCGGTGGCAGACCCCCCGGTGATGATCCTCGACGAGGCAACGTCGTCCATCGACACGCGCACCGAGGCCATCGTCCAGCGCGGTATGGATAAGCTGATGGAAGGCCGCACGGTGTTCGTCATCGCCCACCGTCTCTCCACCGTCAAGAATTCCGACGTCATCATGGTGCTTGACCACGGGCGCATCATCGAGCGCGGCAGCCACGAAAAGCTAATCGCGGAAAAGGGCACATACTACCAGCTCTACACCGGCGCATTCGAATTGGAATAAATGTGAAAAGGGGCACGGCCGGTGGCCGCGCCTCTTTTTTGCGCAGTCGAATATTGTCCAAGTTCTCCCGCTATATTGTGTTGAACGCAATTTTTTAAGGGAGGAATTCTATGTCTCGTTCGTTTTTCCGCACCTACGGATTTCTCGGCGCGATGCTGCTCTCGATCGTGCTCGGGTGCGTGCTGGGCGCGCTGTGGCCGCAGGCGGCCTGTCTCGCGCCGCTCGGCACCATCTTCATCAACCTCATGTTCTGCATCGTCGTGCCGCTCGTTTTCTGCTCACTTGCAGGCTCCATCGCCTGTATGAAAAGTCCCAGGCGCGCGGGAAAGATCATGGGCACAACGCTTCTCGTCTTTGTCGTCACAGGGCTGATCGCCTCGGTCATCATGGTCATTCTCATGCGTCTCTATCCCCCGGTGCTCAAGCCGTGGACGGACGCAGCGGCGGGCGCTGTTGACGAACAGGCGGGCATCGCGGAACTGCTCGTCAATTTCTTCACGGTCGAGGATTTTACCGCGCTTTTGTCCCGCCGCGCGATGCTGCCGCTCATCGTCTTTTCCATTCTCACCGGCTTCGCCGTCAACCTGAGCGGCGGGGCGGAGTGCCTGACGGCAAAGGTCCTGCAGGATATGACGAACTGCCTTTTGAAGCTCGTCTCCCTCATCTCCTACTATGCTCCCGTCGCGTTTTTTGGTTTCTTCGCCTCCCTCGTTGCGACCTATGGCGCGCAGATCACCGCTTCCTACGGCCGCGCGCTGCTCATCTATTACCCGCTCTGCCTCGCCTACGCGCTCATCGCCTTCCCGCTCTACGCGCGCATCGGCGGTGGAAGGGCGGGCGTTGCCGTCATGCGGCGCCACATTCTTCGACCTGCCGTCACGGCGCTCGGCACCTGCTCTTCCGTTGCAAGCATTCCGACCAACTTACAGGCCGCGGAGGACAGCGGCGTACCGCGCGACATTTCCGATCTTGTTCTCCCTCTCGGCGCAACGATGCACATGGACGGCTCGTGCTTCAGCTGCGTGCTGAAGATCGCGTTCCTTTTCGGCGTATTCGGTATACCGTTTGAGGGCGCGGGATTGACCGCCAAGATCCTGCTCGTCGCCGTATTCAGCTCGGTTGCCATGAGCGGTATTCCCGGCGGCGGTTACATCGGCGAATACATCATCTGCTCGCTCTTCTTCCCCTCCCAAATGGCCATTGCCTACCCCATCGCCGTCACGATCGGCAACCTCGTCGACCCGCCTGCCACAATGATCAACGCCGCGGGCGACTATGTTGTCACGTTTCTTGTCGCGCGCTTCACCGAGGGGAAGGACTGGCTCGAACGCGCCCGGCAGGAGAAAAAGTAACATAATTTTTTCGTGCGCTCCCCGCCGCATCGTGCTATAATGTTTCCTGTTATGAAAGAAACGCCCGCCGAGGCGGGCAGAAATGAGGTTTATATCATGGAAACCGGTCTTTCCATTGCACAGATGCAGCGCGGCATGGACGTGGAGGGTTTTTATCTGCTCAAAGCCGCCTTTTCCAAGGTGACGGCAAGCGGCAAGCCGTTTTTGAGCGCCGTGCTCGCCGACACGAGCGGCACGATCGAAGCAAAAGTCTGGGATTACAGCGGCCCCATCGGCGAACGCGACACCGGGAAGGTACTCAAGGTATGCGGCAGCGTGTCGGATTACCGCGGCATGCCCCAGCTCACGGTCGACAGGCTGCGCCTTGCCGAAGAGAGCGACCCTGTCGATGTTGCGCGCCTTGTGAGCGTTGCGCCCATCGACCGCGAGGCAGGCTATGACGAGGTCAAGGCGCTCGTCGCCACGATCGAAGATCTCGACTACCGCGCCGTGTGCGAGCAGATGCTCCACCGCCACGAAGCGACGTTCCGCACCATTCCCGCCGCCAAGAGCGTACATCACGGCTTTTTGTCCGGTCTTCTGATGCACACGCTCAACATGCTGCGCCTTGCCGATTTTCTTGCCGCGCAGTATGCCGATACCGTGAACCGCAGCCTGCTGCTCACCGGCACGCTGCTGCACGACTTTGCCAAGGAGCAGGAATTTTCCTTCTCCGAGCTTGGCCTTGTGACCGACTACTCGACGAAGGGGCAGCTCTTAGGGCACCTCGTCATGGGCGCGCAGGAGGTCGCGGCGATCGCCGCCGAGCTCGACCTGCCCGAGGAAAAGGCGACGCTTTTGGAGCACCTGATTCTCTCGCATCACGGCCAACCGGAATTCGGCGCGGCGGTGCTGCCCCAGTGCGCGGAGGCAGAGCTTTTGTCGCTCGTCGACCAGATCGACAGCCGCATGGAGATCTACCGCGAGGTGCTCGCGCCGCTCAAGGCGGGCGAATTCAGCCAGCGCGTTTTTGCGCTCGACAACCGCCGCATCTACAAGCACGAATAAGAGAAAAGCTGAACGGACAATGCCCGTTCAGCTTTTTCCTTTTCCAATTAAGAGGAATAGCTTATCTTCTTCCCTGTGTTTTTGCGTGCAGATACAGTACCGCCTCGACAACGCCCCCGCCGACGGCGAGCGCCTTATCGGAGACCGTCGTGCAGTATTCCGCCTTGCAGCGCGGGTCAACATCGCCGGACTTCATGCCCTTTTTGACGCGCACGCCGTCGTCCAGCACGCCGCGCAGCACGCCGCCGATGGTGCACTTCATCGGTGTGCCGTCGACAAAACCGATGGTCTCGCCCTCCTCGACCGTGTCGCCGATGCGGTGGACGGCAGTAAAAATGCCGTCGCACGGCGCGCGCAGCACGCGCTCGCCCGCAAAGCCGCCGATGAGTCCGGGAATATTCGTGTTCGGGATCGCGCTGCCCGAATAGATGACGCGCCCAAGCGTATGGCCCCGCATCGTTTCCACGACCGCATGGCAGTCCTCGCCCGCTGTAAAGCCCGGGCCGACGCCCACAACGATGGGCGCGTCAGTGATCTTCGTGCCAAGGTTGCGCTTGGCAAGGATCGCATCCACAAGCGCATCGGGCGCAAGCTCCTCGCGACACCGGCACTCAGGGTCAGGCAAAACGGGCAGCACACCCTCGCGCAGCAGCTTCATCGCCTCCGCGGCGTTCTCCGCGCGCACGGCGCGCAGCCCCTCGACCGTCGTTTCCCCGTGGACGATGGCGTCAGAAAAGGAAACCGTGCGGCGAATGGCCGTCGGCCGCTCCAGATCGGTCATCACCACATCGACGCCGCAGCGCCACAATCGCATGGCAGCGCCGCTCGCGATGTCTCCTGCGCCGCGAATCAATGCAAGCATACATATACCCCCTGATGCAGGCTGCCCGCGATAACCGGGCAGGAAAATTCCTTTGCCATGGTCTGCGCCGCCTCATAATCGGCGGCAGATTCGACCTTATTGATGTAAACGCGGTCGCCATAGCTCTCGGCGTTGACGACGCGCGCGGCGATCTCCGGCGTAACGGTCGTTTCTTCGTCCACGCCCGCAAGCTGCGCGTAACGCGCGCTGCGGTGGGAGACCTCGGAAATGGGTCTGCCGATGCCGTCGATCCCGACGACCGTGACAACGCGCTGCGCGCACGGCGGAATGACCGGCTCATGCGCTTCATGTGCCTTGAGCGGCAGCCCCTTTGCCCCGTCCGCCTCCACAAGCACAAAGTCTGCAAACCGTGCGAGCGCTTCGATGGAAATCTTCGGCGCGCAGAGCTTGCCGTCTTCCGCCGCTTCGCCGACGCAGACGATGTTTTTCTCCGCAAGTGCGGCGGCAACGGCGCTCTCGTCCGCACCCTCAAGCACAGAATAGCGCGCTGGGCGGCGAATGTGCGTTGTTGTTGTCAGGATGACCCTGCCCTTTTTCGAAATCTCTTTTGCGAGCTGTTCCATCAGCGTCGTCTTTCCGCCGCTGCCGATGATGGCCGTTACGCCGCGCCCGACGTGCAAAAGCGATGAGATCTGCATACGCGCCTCCTCAATGCCGACGCCCGGCAAGGCGGGCGCGGTGCTCGATCATCTCGCCGGCGATGCTGATGGCGATCTCCTCCGGTGTTTCCGCCAGAATGGGAAGCCCGATGGGCGAATGAATGCGCGCAATGTTCGCTTCCGAAAAGCCGTCGCCGAGCAGACGCTCGCGCGTTTTGGCAACCTTCGTGCGGCTGCCGATGCAGCCGATATAGGTCGCATCGCTCCTGAGCACCTGCGCAAGGATCTCGTAGTCCGCCTGATGCCCCGGCGTCATCACAACGGCATAATCGTTTGCCGTGAGCGTTACCTTGTCCGAAAGATCAGAAAAATCCCCGAAAATGACATCACTCGCCGCAGGGTAGTTCTCTTTTTTTGCAAAATCCTCGCGGTTATCGTACATCACCACGCGGAAGCCCACCGTTGCCAGCACCGGCACGAGCGCACGCCCGACATGACCGCCGCCGAAGATGTACACGCTGCCCGCATGGCGCAGCGGCTCAACATACACGCCGTTTTTCCAAACGGCCTTGGTGGAAAAATCGCCCGCTCTGTCCTGTAGGATCTCTCCGCGCGTGACAACGTGAAACTCGCTTATGCTGTCGCCGTCGAGTGAGAGCAGCAGCCAGAGGTCAACGTCCCTGTCGAGCAGGTCACACCAGCGGCGCAGCACCGCGATATTCTCTGTCTGTTCGGGCGAAAAAAGCTGAAAGTAAACCGTTACCGCGCCGCCGCAGATCATTCCCGTACCGGCCACTTCGCTCGGGTGCAGGTTGTAGGATCTAAGCTCGTTGCTGCCGCCGTCGTTGAGCGCGCGGCGTGCGCGCTCAATGCTCAGCCGCTCCACCGCGCCGCCGCCAATCGTGCCGAGCACACGGCCGTCTTCCAAAACAGCCATCTTCGCCCCCGCGCCGCGCGGCACAGAGCCGGACGAAGCCAGAATGCTGCACAGCACCACGCGCTCGCCGCGCGAAAGTGCCGCAAGCATCTCATCAAGAATCACTTTCATATAGTTTCATGCTCCTTTGCAGAGAATCACGCTGTTATTATGCACTGGATTATAGCAAAACGCCGCGGCAAACACAAGCCGCGGCGCATAAAAACGCTCTGATCGTTATTTTTCGGTTGGAATCGTCCGGTGATCGGTGGAGCCCCCGTTTACTTGCCGTGCTCGATGCGCTTCAGTTCGTCAAAATACTTGTCGTGCGCTTCCTGATAGGCGCGGTTGAAGAGCGGGTCCTTGCCCTGATGCAGCGCATGAATATAGTCGTGATGGTTGTTCATGATGCGCTCGTCCGTCATTGAAAGCGTAAACACGCCGATATTCGAGCATTGGTCGGCGATGCGCTCCACATTGACGAGAATATCAAGGAACGTAAGCCCTGCATACACCGTGCACTGTCCGTCGCGCACGCGGCGGATATGGTTGGTGCGCAGCGTGGCGACCAGGTCGTCCACGACCTCCTCGACCGGCTCGATGCGGCGCGCGGCATCATAATCCGTTGCAGCAAAGGCCTTGTACGTGTAGTCAAGGATCTCGCCGAGCACCTCGCGCAGCACCTTGAGTTCCTGACGCGCCATAGGCGAGAGGCTTGCGTTGCGGTCGATGAACTCCTGCGCGTTTTCCGTCAGGTTCACGGCATGATCGCCGATGCGCTCAAACTCGCCGAAGCACTGGATATAATAGTTGAGCAGATCGTTGCCGTGGCCGTTTGGCATGTGCGGAGAGAGACGGATAAGGTAGTTGTCCACATGGTCGGCAAGCTTGTCGATGTGGTCCTCGTTTTCATTGATGACCTTGATCTCATGGGCGTTGTACTCGTCGAGTACGCCCATTGCGCTCATCACGCCCGTGCGCGCAAGGCGCGCCATGGTGGTGATGGCCTCGCCCGCGCCGGAAAGGGCGATGGCGGGAGAGGTAAAGAACTTTTCATCCAGCAGCGAAAGCTCGTGCTCGACGCTCTCGCCAAGGCGCACATCGTCCTTGATGAGCTTGCGCGAGAGCTTTTCAAACTGGTTGCACACCGGCAGCAGCAAGATGGCGGAGAACAGGCGGAACACCGTGTGGACATTGGCGATGCCGCCGGAAGTCAGCACCTGATCCCACAGCGGATCCAGCGTGCCGAAGCCGCGCAGCACCATCAGCGCGGCAACGACGAGGATCGAGCCCGCGATATTAAAGAGGATATGAATGACACCCGTGCGCTTGGCATCGGCCTCGGAGCCGATGGAGCAGACGATGGCCGTCGTCACGCAGTCGCCGATGTTGACGCCGATGATGATGGCGTAAACCGAAGAAAATGTCAGCGCGCCGGTCGTAGAGATCGCCTGCAAAATACCGATGGTCGCAGACGAGCTTTGCAGCAGAAACGCAACGCCCGTGCCGAGCAAAAAGCCGAGCAGCGGCTGGCCAGAGAGCTGATAGAACATGTTGGCAAACGTTTCGGATTCCGACAGCGGGCTGACCGCCGCAGTCATGCCAAGAAGACCGGTGAAGAGGATACCAAAGCCCATGGTGATCGAGCCGACGGTATCCGACTTGCGCCCCTTGACCACCATGATGAACAGAATACCAATGATCGCCGCAAGGGGGGCAAGCGTCGAGGGCTTAAAGAAATTGAGCAGCGATGTCTCCGACGCGTTCACGTCGAGCAGGCGAATGATCTGGCCTGTGACCGTCGTACCGACGTTTGCGCCCAAAATCACGCCGATCGACTGGTGCAGCGACATTACACCAGCGCCGACAAGACCCGATGTCAGCACGATCGTCGCCGTGGAGCTTTGGATCACTGCCGTGACCACAAGGCCGAGCAGGAAACCGACGAGCGGGTTGTTCGTCACCTTTTCCATTGCGCGCTTGAACGCGTCGGACGAGCCCTTTTTCAGTCCGTCGCCCATCAGGCGCATACCGTAGAGGAACAGCGCAAGACCGCCAAAGAGGGCGATCAAGTTGAAAATCGTCATAGCGTTTCAAACCTCTCGTCTTTTGTTTGTTCCGTTGTGCCGCCATGCGGCACGCTTTGGGCAGCAAAAAAATGCCCAACTCTCACCAAATAGTATTTTATCAGGCAGATGAGAAATTGCAATCCTTTTCCTCATATTTGTCATAAAGGGCAAAAATGATTTCTCTCTTGCATTTTTTTGTACACGTGGTACAATATTCGCAGATAAAAAAAGGAGGCCTTCAACCATGTTGAACGCAGGCAATCCCATCGGCGTAATGGACAGCGGCATCGGCGGACTGACCGTCGTGCGCGAATTGCAGCGCATTCTCCCCGGTGAGGATATTATTTATTTTGGCGACAGCGCCAACTGCCCTTATGGCAACAAAACATCAGATCAGATCTTTGATCTAAGCTGCAATATGCTCCGCTTTCTTGGTGACAACGGCGTCAAATGCACTGCCATCGCCTGCAACACCATCTCCACCCTCTCCGACCGTCTGCGTCCCTGCTTTGACTATCAGATCATCAGCATCGTGGAGGAAGCGGCAAAGTACGTTGTGCGTGAGCACCTTACAAGCGTCGGCCTGATCGCGACCGAGTTCACCGTCGCCTCCGGCAAGTATGCCGAGCTCATCCACAAAGATGCGCCCGACTGCAAGGTCGTCGGCAAGGGCTCTCCCCTGCTCGCGGCGCTCGTCGACCGCGGCGACTTCAACCAGCACGACATCAACACCGAGATCCGCACGCAGGTCGACAACATTCTCGCGCGCGAAAAGGTCGAAAATCTCATTCTCGGCTGCACGCACTATCCCATCGTGGAGGAAAACTTCCGCGAGTGCTACCCTGATATGAAGCTCATCAATCCCGCGCTTGAGCAGGCAAACGCCGTCAAGGCGTATCTCGCCGAGCAGAACGCGCTCAACCCGCAGAAGAAGGGCAAGTTCATCATCTGCACGAGCGGTGACCCGCAGGTGTATGTCAACGTCGGCAAGCGTCTGGGGCTCTTTGAGGCAAGCGAGCTGAAGGTCGTGCACATCTAAATAAAAGCAAGTGCAAAAAGCGGAAAGTCATGAGACTTTCCGCTTTTTGTTCTGCATTCGCCCGCCCCGGCATACGGTGGAGCGAGGTGGTCTGATTTGAAAGCATTCGAGGCTGCAATTTTGCGCGATTTCGGCGGCTTGGAGGATTTTGAACGCGTGATGATCCATGCGCTGCGCCGCAGCTGTGGCCAGCGTGTCCTGCTCTCGCTGATGGCGGACGATACGCTCTGGCTCATCTGCACAAGAGCCGAGGCAGATCCTTTGGGTGCGGTGCTGCTTGACCTTGCCGCGCCGGCTGCACCCTGCACCGAGGAAGCACTTGCTCTGCGTGTCCGCGTGATCGACTGGCGGCACTGTGCGCGCCGTTATGAAGAAGTCCTTGCAGCGCGGCACACAGCGTAAGGCAATGAAGAAAAAGGGCGCACATACGGTTTCCCCGTATGTGCGCCCTTGTACTCTTATTATTCTCCTTCCGGCAGCGCCGCCATGATCTGCCGCAGCGTCTCCTCAACGGTTCCGTTGTTGTTGATGCTATGATCGGCAAAGCGCTCATAGCACGCCCTGCGCTTATCGTACATCGCGCCAAGGTCGCCCGCGGAGAGGGGGCGGCCCTCTCGCGGGAGCTTGTCAAGGTCACGCCTGAGCCAGAAGATGACGCCGTTCTGGTGCAGGGAGGCATAGTTCTCCTCGCGCGTCACGCAGCCGCCGCCCGTGGCGATGACCATACCCGAACGCCTGCCGAGATCGGCGATGACCTCGCTTTCCAACACTCTGAACGCCGCCTCTCCGTTTCTTTCGATGAGGGACGCGCAGCTTGCGCCATTGCGCTCTTCGATCTCCGCGTCACTGTCGAGCGCAACGCGATCGAGCGCTTCGGCAAGGCGTGCGGCCACGGTGCTCTTGCCGCTGCCGGGCATGCCGATCAGCACGATGTTCTGCATCTCGCATCCCAGCTTTTTCCAGATGCGCTCGGTCTCGCTGCCCAGAATGGCATGGCCTTCAAAAACCTCCGCCGTGCGCTTTGCCTGCGCAACGAGCATATAAAGCCCGCTCATATAGGGGATACCGAGCGCCTCCGCCTGCATCACGAGCGCCGTGCGCGCGGGATTGTAGACGATGTCGAGCACACCCGCAAGCCGCGGGAACTGCCGCAGATCAACGGGCGACACACCGCAGTTCGGATACATGCCGACGGGCGTGGTGTTCACAATGATCTCCGCGTCCGCGTGGCGGTCCAAATTGCCGTAGTTGTCTTCTCCGCTGCGGGAGATGACCGTCACGCTGCGCGCACGCAGCTCATTGAGCACGGCGCAGACCGTCGCGCTCGCGCCGCCGCTGCCGAGAACGAGCGCCTTTTTGCCCTCGACTGAAATGCCGCTCGCCTTCACCATGGCGTCAAAACCGTAGGCGTCGGCGTTGTCGCCGTAGAGCGTGCCGTCCGCGCGACGAACAAGCACATTCACGCTCTGAAGCTTCTGCGCGATGGGTGAAAGCGCCGCGCAGTAGGGAATGACCGCCTTTTTATAGGGAATGGTCACGTTCAGGCCGTCAAATTCCCCATCTTTTAAGAATTCGCCGAGCTTTTCCGGCGCGACCTCATAGAGCCTGTAATCATAGTCCGCAAGCTCTGCATGAATGGCGGGCGAATAGCTGTGCCCGAGCTTTTCGCCGAGCAGACCGCAGCGTTTCATTCAGATCACCTCGCTGTAAGAGCCGAGATACGAGAAGTCCTCGCAAAGCTCCGGCAGCTCGCCCATGAGTTGGGTGAACTGCGGGGCGTAGACTGAGGTCTCAAGGTCAAAATAGAACATGAACTCGAAGTTGCGCTCCGGAATGGGGCGGCTTTCGAGCTTATTGAGGTTGACGCTGAGCGCGTAGAAGCGCGAAAGCACCTGATAGAGAGAGCCGGGACGGTGCGGCAGCACCACCATGAGGCTCGTGCGGTCGGCGCCGGGGTAGATCTCAAGATCCTTTGCAATGCAGATGAAGCGCGTGAAGTTGTTGCCCTGATCCTGCACGGAGGCGGCAAGGTTTTCAAGGCCGTAGAGATCCATGCACGCGCGCGACGAGAGCGCCGCCACGTCGTCTCTGCCGGACTCCGCCACCATGCGCGCGGCCACGGCGGTATTCTCGCAGCGGATGACCTTCACGTTCGGAAGGCCCTGCAAAAAGTGCGCGCACTGGCTGATGGCCTGCTCGTGGGAATAGATCTCGCGGATGTTTTCGATCTTTGCGCCGGGATTGGCGAGGAGATTGTGGTCGATCTTGATGCGCACCGAGCGTACGATGCGGAAGTTGTGACGCATCATGAGGTCATAGACCGCGTTCACGCTGCCCGCGGTGCTGTTTTCAAGCGGCAGCACGCCGTAGCGGCAAAGGCCCTTTTCGATGGCGGAAAACACCGCCTCGAAGGAAGAGAAAAAGAAGGTGTTCGGGCGCTTAAAGAGCTTTTCGCAGGCCTGCTCGGAGTATGCGCCCTCCACGCCCTGACAGGCAACGGCGGCTTCCTGCGGGAAAAGATGCGGCGTCTTTTCGATCGCCTCGGCGATCTTCGCGGGCAGGTCGCCCCTCGCGCCGAGCAGACAGCTCTGGCGGCTGCGGCTCAGTTCAAAAATGAGAGAATAGAGCGAGGAAACGTATTCTCGCAGATCCTCGGGCGTTTTTTCCATGAGCGTGCGCATCTTTTCCTTTTCGTGGCGCGCGTCGAGCACGCGCAGGCCGTTTGCCTGCTTGTAGGCGGCGATCTTCTCCGCCGTTTCCATGCGCTTGGCAAACAGCGCGATCAGCTCATCGTCGATTTGGTCGATCTCTTTGCGATAGTCGTTCAGATCCATAGTTTTTACCTCGTTTCCTTCCTGCGTGCGAGCAGCGCGTCATAGACGGCGACGGCAACAGCCGCCTCCACACACGGCACGGCGCGCGGCACGATGCAGGGATCGTGGCGGCCGGTGATGGCAAGTTCCTCGCGCGTCACGCTCTGCAAATTGACGCTTTGCTGCGTGCGCGCGATGGACGGCGTCGGCTTGAAGGCCGCGCGCAGCACGATGGGCATTCCGTCCGTGATGCCGCCGAGAATGCCGCCGCAGCGGTTCGTCTCGGTGATGATCTTCCCGTTTTCGACAGAAAAAGCATCGTTGTTCTCGCTGCCGCGCAGCTTTGCCGCGCCAAAGCCCGCGCCGAATTCAATGCCCTTGACCGCCGGGATACCGAAAATCGCGGCGGCGATGCGATTTTCCATGCCGCCGAACATCGGGTCGCCAAGACCTGCCGGCGCGCCGAACACGGCGCATTCTATCACGCCGCCGACACTGTCGCCCTCCTCGCGCGCCTGCGCGATGGCGGCGCGCATTTTCTCGCCGCATGCGTCGTTCACAACGGGAAAGTCCTTCTCCGCCGTGGATGAGGTCAGTTCTCCTTCGTCGCAAACGCCCGCGATGGAGGCGATGCGGCTCACGACCGCAATGCCCTCGCGCGCAAGGAGCTGCATGCAGATGCCGCCCGCAATGCACAGCGGCGCGGTGAGTCTTCCGGAAAAATGCCCACCGCCCGCGCGGTCCTGATAGCCGCCGTATTTTACCTCGGCGGTGTAATCCGCGTGGCCGGGGCGCGGCGTAAGAGCAAGGTTTTCATAGTCCTGCGGCCTTGTGTTCGTGTTGCGGATGATGGCCGTAAGCGGCGCGCCGCAGGTGCGGCCGTTCACAATGCCTGACAGGATCTCCGGCGCGTCGGCCTCCTTGCGCGGCGTCGACCAAGCGTTTTTTCCCGGCGCGCGGCGGCTTAAAAAGCGCTGAAGCTCGTCCAAATCGACTTTCTCGCCCGCGGGAATGCCCTCGATCGTCACGCCGATGGCGGGGGAATGGGACTGGCCGAAGATCGTCAGTTTCAAATTTTCGCCGTAGGTGCTGCTCATAAGCCCTCTCCTTTCAGGCTGCCGTAGTCCTCCCAGAAGCGCGGGTAGGACTTGGCAACGCAAGCGTCATTGTCGACCGTGACCTCACCCGTCGCGGCGCAGGCAGCAACGGCGGCGGACATCGCAAGGCGATGGTCGTTCTGCGTTTCGGCGCTTCCGCCGTGCAGCGCGGGCACGCCCGTGATGACAAGGCCGTCTTCTTTTTCCTCGACACGCCCGCCGAGCGCGCGCAGCAAGTTCGCTGTGCTCTGCAATCGGTCGGATTCCTTGAGCCGCAGGCGGGAGGCGTTTTCGACTCTCGTCTCCCCCGCCGCGACCGATGCAACCACGCTCAGCACGGGAATAAGATCCGGAATGGGCGATGCGTCGATCGTCACGCCGCGCAGCGTGCCGCGCCGGACCGTCACGGTATCGCCCCCTTCACCGACCTCCGCGCCGAACGCGCGCAGAACGTCCAGCACGCCGCGGTCGCCCTGCGAGGACTTAAGGTTCAATTCCTCGACGCGAACGCCGCCTTTCGCGAGCGCACCCATGCAGAGGAAGAACGCCGCGTTCGACCAGTCGCCCTCGACGGCCGTGCACAGGGGCAGACGGAAGCGCTGCCCACCGGGGATAGCGTAAGACGCGCCGTTTTTCGAAAATTCGACGCCGGAGAGCCGCAGCGCGTCCTCCGTCATCGCGACGTAGGCAGCGGATTCAAGCGTGCCGGTCACCGTCAGGGCACTCTCCCCCGTGAGGCGCGGCAGCGCCATCAGAAGCCCTGAAATGTACTGCGAGGACACGTTGCCCGCAATGGCGTACTCGCCCGCGTGCAGCTGCCCGCCGCATAAAAGGAGGTCTCCGTCCTCAGATAGCGTCATGCCGTGCGCCGTCAGCACATCGTCCAGAGGAGCGAGCGGACGCTGCGGGAGGCGTCCTTCGCGGTGGAAGGCCGCCTGCGCGCCGAGCGCGCCGACGACGGGCAGCAGAAAGCGAAGCGTTGACCCGCTCTCGCCGCAATAAAGCTCGCAGCGCCCCTCGGGGACTTTTTGAATGGGTGAGACAAGAAAGCCCGTCTCCGTTCGTTCCACTTTCGCACCGAGCGCGCGGAGACACTCGGCCGTGGCCGCAATGTCGGCGGAAATGCCGTCGCAGACGATCTCGCACGTTTCTTCACCGAGCGCCGCGCAGATGAGAAGCCTGTGCGCCTGCGATTTGGACGCCGGGATATGCACGCGCCCTGTGCGCGCACCGGGAGAAATCATTCGTTTCATCGGATCCCACCGTCCTGCATCCAGTCGCGCAGCATCTCAACAGGGATCGTCTCCACGCGCACCTGACCGATCTTCTCCGGCACGATGAGGTGCATCTTGCCGCCGGAGATCTTTTTATCGACCAGCTCCGCTTCATAGAGTTTGTCGAGCGCATAGCCCGTTTCCGTTGGGAGGCCGTAGCGGTGCAGAATCTTCAAAAGGCGCTGGAGCGTTTCCTCACCGCAGAGGCGGCGCTTGACCGCCGCGCGCGTGACCGTCGCCATGCCGATGGCGACTGCCTCGCCGTGCAGGAGAGAAAAATCGCTGCACTGCTCCACCGCATGGCCGAAGGTGTGGCCCAGATTCAGCGTGCGGCGGCGGCCGAGGTCGTACTCGTCCGCGCCGACGATGTCGCGCTTCATCTGCACACAGACCTCGATCACATGCTCATACTGCTCACGCACGGGTGTTTCATCGAGTTCTTCGAAAAACTCCGCGTTGCCGAGCATCGCGTATTTGATAATCTCGGCGCAGCCGCAGCGGTACTGCTCCTCGGGCAGCGTTTCGAGCGTGTCGGGATCGCAGATCACGATGCAGGGCTGATAGAAGCTGCCCGCCTGATTCTTGCCCGTAGGCAGGTCGACGGCCGTCTTGCCGCCGACGGACGAATCCACCGCCGCAAGCAGCGTCGTCGGGATCTGGGCAAAGCCCATGCCGCGCTGGTATGTTGCCGCGGCAAAGCCCGCAAGGTCGCCCACCACGCCGCCGCCGAGCGCCACGACCACGTCGCTGCGGCTGAAACGGTGCTCACCGAGAAAGTGCAGGGCACTTGCGTAGGTCGAGAGGTTCTTGCTCTCCTCGCCCGCGGGGAAGGTGAAGGCATAGACGCGATAGCCCGCCTTTTCAAGCGCCCTGACCGTCCGCTCGCCGTAGAGCGCGAAAACCGTCTCGTCCGACACGACCGCCGCCATGCCCGGCGCGCTGACCTTGGATAAATACTCGCCCGCGCGGTCGAGCAGTCCGCGCTCCACGAGCACGTCATACTCGCGCGAGGCCTTGATATGGATGCTTCGCATCAGCCGTCCACCTCTTCCTTTCTCTTTTTGCCCTCGTCCAGAAGGCGAATGAGTTCTTCTTCGTCGTTTTGCTCCATCGCGGCCTTGTACTGCGACAGATGCTCGATGTAGCAGTCGATCTCCTTCAATAGAAAGTCCCGGTTTTCCAAAAACAGCTCCGCCCACATGTGGGGCGCGAGCCACGCAACGCGCGTCATGTCCTTGTAGCTGCCGGCGGAAAAGCCCTTGTGCTTCTTTGCCGTGGGACTTTTGATATAAGCGTTCGAGGCCACGTGCGCAAGCTGCGAGGTGAAGGCGATCATCTCGTCGTGCTGCTCAGCGGTCGTAACGGAGTAGCTCCCGAAACCCGCAGGCGTGAGCAGATCCTTCACACGACCGAGCAGTTCAATATCATCGAAGCGCGGCGGCACAAGCACCATCGGCGCGCCGTGGTAAAGGTCTGCTTTGGCATATTTAAAGCCGGAAAACTGCGTACCCGCCATCGGGTGTCCGCCAAGGTAGGTGATGCCATACTGCGCGGCGATGGGAAAGCAGGCCGCGCAGACCGTGCGCTTCGTGCCGCAGCAGTCGATGACGATCGTGTGAGAGGCGATCTTCGGTGCGTTCTTTTGGAGCCATTCGACCGCCGCCGCAGGGCAGACCGCCAGCAGGATGAGGTCGCATTCCGCCATCGTCTCGTCAGTAAGTTCTTCGTCCACGGCACTGCTGATAACGGCGAATGACAGCACGTCGCGGTCGATGTCCTGCGCAAGCACCCGCTCGCCCGCTGCATGGTAGGCCTTGGCGAACGAGCCGCCGATGAGGCCGAGTCCAACGATCCCGACCGTCATTGCGCCACCGCCTCTCTCACGCGGCGCACCGTTTTGGCAAGTTCATCGTACTGCTCAGGGCGCAGTGACTGCGCGCCGTCGCACAGCGCGTGCATGGGATCGTTGTGCACCTCGATGATGAGGCCGTCGCTGCCGCAGGCGGCCGCGGCCAGTGCCATGGGGCGCACAAGGCGCGCGATGCCGGTGGCGTGGCTCGGGTCGACGATGACGGGCAGGTGCGTCAGCTCCTTGAGCATCGGCACAGCCGCAAGGTCGAGCGTGTTTCTCGTGTAGTCATCGTAGGTGCGAATGCCGCGCTCGCAGAGGATAACCTGCTCGTTGCCGCCGGCCATGATATACTCTGCGCTCATCAAAAGCTCCTTAAGGGTGCTGGCAAGACCGCGCTTTAAGAGAACCGGCTTGTGAAGCTTACCGAGCTCGCGCAGCAGATCAAAGTTCTGCATGTTGCGCGCGCCGACCTGAATGAGGTCGACGTCTTCAAAAAGCGGCAGATAGTTCGTGCCCATGATCTCCGTGACGATGGGAAGCCCCGTCTCCTTTCGGGCGATCTTCAAAAGCTCGATGCCCTCAGCCTTGAGTCCCTGAAAATCATAGGGCGAGGTGCGGGGCTTGAACGCGCCGCCGCGCAGCATGTTTGCGCCCGAGGCCTTCACGGCCTTGGCGACCGCAACGATCTGCTCCTCGGATTCGACCGAGCAGGGACCTGCGATCATGCAGAAGTTGCCGCCGCCGACCTTCACGTCGCCCACCTGAACGATCATGTCGTCCGGGTGGAACTTGCGGTTGCAGCACTTGAACGGCTCCGTTACGCGCTTGACGGAGTCAACGATACTCAGGCTTTCGATGAGATCCATGTCAACGCGCGCCGTATCGCCGATCAATCCCAGCACGGTCTGATACGCGCCTTCGGAAACGTGAACGCCCAATCCCTGATTCTTGAGCCAGCCGATGAGCTGCTCGCGCTTGTCCGGTTCTGCCCCATGCTTGAGTACGACGATCATGATAATATCCTCCTTATAAATTGCGAAGCTGTCGCCATAACGAAAAAATGCGGCACAGGTCTAACCTGTGCCGCATCAAGCAATCTCTTTTCAGAGCCTTCTTTGCATCTTTGCATCACAAATTAGCCTTACTACGAATTCATAGTAAAGTAATAGTAGTATGCAAAAACGAAAATGCTCTTCATCGCTGTGATTCTCCGTTCGTGGAACTTCATTGCCATCAGTATAAGAGCCTCTGCACCGATTGTCAACCGCATAATTTTACATTTCCGCGCGCTGCCCGGAATTTCGTCGAAAAGCACGGTCTTTTTCCTCGATCGGTTTGCCGGAATAGAGCATTTTACACCAAGGGAAGCCTCCCCTTTCCGCCCTTTTCCCGCTGCGAAACACCGCGTCTTACAAGCTGTCATGCCAAACGTGCATACTTTCTCATCTTTTTCCCGTTCCCGCTTTTTTTCGAAATTTTGACTCTTGACATTCGCCGGATTATCCCGTATAATGCACCGAAAACACGACAAGGAGGAAGGAACATGCGCTGTATTTTGAAGAACGCAAAGGTTTTCTCTCAGGGCGTATTTCATTTGGCGGATGTGTTTCTTTCGGACGGGAAAATTGTTTCTATTGGCAATGGTGTTTTCCGTTCCGATGATACTGTTACTATTGATATTTCCAATATGGTTTTGTTTCCCGGTTTCGTTGATGTTCATGTTCATCTTCGAGAGCCGGGATTTTCTTATAAAGAGACCATCCGCACCGGCACGCTGGCTGCCGCGCACGGCGGCTTCGCCCACGTTGCCGCTATGCCGAACCTGAACCCCGTCCCCGACTGTGTCGACGCGCTGAATCTTCAGCGCGCGCTCATCGAGAAGGACGCGCTCGTCCATGTTCACCCCTACGGGGCGATCACGGTCGGCGAAAAGGGCGAGCAGCTCGCAGACCTTGCGGGCATGGCGCCAAACGTCATCGCCTTTTCCGACGACGGACGCGGCGTGCAGTCCGAGAGCATGATGCGCCAGGCGATGGCCGAGTGCCGCCGCCTCGGCAAGATCCTTGCTGCGCACTGCGAGGACAATTCCCTGCTCCGCGGCGGCTACATCCACGACGGCGCGTATGCCCGCGCCCACGGGCACCGCGGCATCTGCTCGGAGAGCGAGTGGGGGCAGATCGCGCGCGACGTGAAGCTTGCCGAGGAAACGGGCTGCGCCTACCACGTCTGCCACGTTTCGACCAAGGAAAGTGTCGAGGTCATCCGCGCGGCCAAGCGCCGCGGCGTGAATGTGACGTGCGAAACAGCGCCGCACTACCTCGCCTTCACGCAGGACGATCTACAGGAGGACGGACGCTTCAAGATGAATCCCCCTCTGCGCGATCAGGCCGATCAGGACGCGCTCATCGAGGGCCTTCTGGACGGCACGATCGACATGCTCGTCACTGACCACGCGCCCCACAGTCATGAGGAAAAGGCCAAGGGTCTTGAAAAGAGCGCCATGGGCGTTGTCGGACTGGAAACGTCCTTTGCCGCAAGCTACACGCATCTTGTGAAAAAGGGGATTCTGCCGCTGGAAAAGCTCGTCGAGCTGATGCACACCTCCCCGATGCGCCGCTTTGGCTGCGGTACGGAGATCGCCGTCGGACAGGTCGCCGACCTGACCGTATTTGACCTCAACGAAACCTACACCGTCGATCCCGAAACGTTCCTGACCATGGGGCGCGCAACGCCCTTTACCGGCACGCAGCTCACCGGTGCGTGCAAGCTGACGATGATCGGCGGCGAGATCGTATGGAAGGAGGACGCGCTTTGATCGAAGTAACATATACCATCGCGGAAAACGCCCCCATCGCCTCCGGCGTCTACCGCTTGAAGCTCGAGGGTGACACCTCAGCCATCACCGCGCCGGGTCAGTTCCTCGACCTTCACCTGCCCGGTTTCTTCCTGCGCAGACCCATCTCCATCTGCGACTGGGACGAGCGCAGCGTGACCCTCTTATATAAAGTTGTCGGCGGCGGAACGGACTGGCTCTCCCGCTGCACGCTGGGACAGGCGCTTGACGCTCTCTCCGGTCTCGGCAACGGCTTTGACGTTGCCGCCTGCGGTGAAACGACGCTCCTTTCAGGCGGCGGTATCGGCACCGCGCCGCTCTTCGGCCTTTCAAAGCGCCTTCTTGCCGCGGGTAAAACGCCCGTCGCCGTTCTGGGCTTCAACACGGCAGAGGATGTCTTCTACGAAAATGAATTCAAAGCGCTCGGCGTGCAGACCGTCATCGCAACGGCGGACGGCAGCTGCGGCACGCGCGGCTTTGTGACCGACGCGCTGCCCGAGCAGTTCGACACCGTCTGCGCCTGCGGGCCGACGCCGATGCTCAAGGCGCTTTGCGCAAAGACGGACAAGCCCGGCCAGATCAGCCTGGAAGCGCGTATGGGCTGCGGCTTCGGCGCGTGCATGGGCTGCACGATCGACACGGTAAACGGCCCCAAGCGCGTCTGCCGCGAAGGCCCCGTATTCGGGAGGGAGGAGATCAAATGGTAAAAACGAACGTCATGCTCTGTTCTCTTCCGCTCGACAACCCCGTCATTCCCGCGAGCGGCACCTTTGGTTACGGATACGAATTCGCGGAGCTGTACGACATCAACTGCCTCGGTACGTTCTCGTTCAAGGGAACGACGCGCGATGCGCGTCTCGGCAATCCCCAGCCGCGCATCGCTGAAATGCAGAGCGGCATGCTCAACGCCGTGGGCCTTCAGAATCCCGGTGTGGACGCGGTCATCGCCGAGGAGCTTCCCAAGCTCGCGCGCGTTTTCCACAAGCCCGTCATGGCGAACGTCAGCGGTTTTTCGCTCGATGAATACGTCGAGGTCTGCCAGAAGCTCGACGTCTGCCCGCAGGTCGGCTGGCTCGAGGTAAACATCTCCTGCCCCAACGTCCACGGCGGCGGCATGAGCTTCGGCACTGACCCGAAGGCTGCCGCAGCGGTCACGCGCGCGGTGAAGGACGCGGTCAAAAAGCCCGTCATCGTCAAGCTCTCCCCCAATGTCACGAGCATTGCGGACATTGCCAAGGCCTGCGAGGACGCAGGCGCAGACGGCATCAGCCTCATCAACACCGTGATGGGCATGCGCCTTGATCTCAAGGCGAGAAAGCCGCTTCTTGCCAACAGCACGGGCGGCATGTCCGGCCCCGCGCTCTTCCCGCTTGCGGTTCGCATGGTCTGGCAGGTGTACGAAGCGGTGCGCATTCCCATCGTCGGTCTCGGCGGCGTGATGAGCGCCGAGGACGTCATCGAACTGATGCTCGCCGGCGCAACGGCGGTCGAGGTCGGCGCTGCTAACCTTGTTGATCCCTTCGCCTGCCGCCGCATCGTCGAGGATCTGCCTCGCGTCATGCAGAAATACAACATCAACGATTTGAACGACATCATAGGAGGTGCCCACCATGGGTAAGGACGTTATCATCGCGCTGGATTTTGACAGCAAGGAAAAGACCCTCGCGTTTCTCGACCGCTTCACCGGCGAAAAGCCCTTCGTGAAGATCGGCATGGAGCTCTTCTACGCCGAAGGCCCGTCCATCGTGCGCGAGATCAAGGCGCGCGGCCATAAGATCTTCCTCGATCTCAAGCTGCACGACATTCCCAACACCGTGAAAAAGGCGATGGCCGTGCTCTCCTCCCTCGATGTGGATATGGTCAACCTCCACGCCGCAGGTACGCGCGCCATGATGAGCGCCGCGCTTGAGGGGCTCACCCGCGCGGACGGTACGCGCCCGCTCCTCATCGCCGTCACGCAGCTCACCTCCACCAGCCAGCAGAGCATGGAGGAAGAGATCGGCATTCACGCCCCGCTTGAGAATGTGGTCATCGACTACGCCAAAAACGCAAGACTCGCCGGGCTCGACGGCGTGGTCTGCTCCCCGCTCGAAGCCGGCCGCATCCACGAGACCTGCACGAAGGACTTCCTCACCGTCACCCCCGGCATCCGCTTTGCCGACGCAAAGGCGGACGACCAGGTGCGCATCACCACGCCTGCTAAGGCGCGTGAGATCGGCTCGGACTACATCGTCGTCGGCCGCCCCATCACGCAGGCGGAGGATCCCGTCGCAGCCTATCGCCGCTGCGTCAGCGAGTTCGTGGGCTAAACAATGCACCACGACATCATCTTATTTGATTTGGACGGCACGTTGACCGACTCCGGCCCCGGCATCATGAAAGCCGGACAGTATGCCCTGCGTGCGTTCGGCATCGAACGCGACTGGCGCGAGCTGTCGTTTTTCGTCGGCCCGCCGCTCAGCGAGACCTTCGCGCACTTTGTGAGCGCAGAGAATGTCGACGCCGCGGTCGCAAAATTCCGCGAATACTATCAGCAGGACGGCTGGCTCGACAACGCTCCCTATCCCGGCATTCCCGCGCTGCTTGCGCATCTCAAGAGTGAGGGCAAGCGTCTTTTCGTTGCCACGTCGAAGCTCGACACCATGGCCGAGCGCATTCTGGAGCACTTCGGTCTTGCGCCCTACTTCGACGCCATCTGCGGCGCGCCCGAGGGCGACAAGGAGGCGGGCAAAAAGGTAAACGTCGTAAAAGCCGCGCTCAAGGCGGCCAGCTGCAACGATCTTTCCCGCGCCGTCATGGTCGGTGACCGCGAGCATGACGTCATCGGCGCGCACCTTGCGGGGCTCGACGTGATCGGCGTGCTTTACGGCTACGGCAGCCGCGAAGAGCTCACCGCCGCCGGCGCCGACCAAATCGCCGAAACCCCGGAGGCATTGGAAACGCTAATTCTGTCAACAAACTGACATTTTGAAAGGAGAAGAGATAGCAATGGAGCATTTGGAACGCAGCATTGCGGAGGGATTGCTCTCCATCCGCGCGGTATTCTTCCGCCCGAACGAGCCTTTCACCTGGGCCAGCGGCATCAAGAGTCCCGTCTACTGCGACAACCGCCTGATCCTGACCGCACCTGAGGTGCGCACGCAGGTGGAAAGTGCGCTGTGCGAGATCATTCGCGCCGACTATCCCGATGTGGAGGTGCTGATGGGCACGAGCACGGCGGGCATTGCCCACGCGGCCATCGTCGGCCACATGATGGGTCTGCCCATGGGCTATGTGCGCTCGTCCGGCAAAGATCACGGCCGCCAGAATCAGATCGAGGGCCGCCTTGAGCCGGGCCAGAAGGTCGTCGTCATCGAGGATCTGATCTCTACCGGCGGCAGCGTCCTGGACGTTGTGAGCGTCCTGCGTGAAGCGGGCGCGGAGGTGCTCGGCGTTGCGAGCATCTTCACCTACGGCATGCAGAAGGGGCTTGACCGCCTTGCCGCCGCCAACGTGAAGAACCACAGCCTGACCAACTTTGACGTCATCGCCGACGTAGCGGCGAAACAAAACTATATCCACCCCGACGATGTTGCGCGTCTCATTCAGTTCCGCAACAACCCGTCGGACGAATCTTGGATCGGAGGAAAGAACTAACATGGAGCATTTGATCGACATTTTACAGCTGAGCACCCAGGAGATCGACGAAATGGTCGCCACGGCCAACGACATCATCGACCACCCCGAGGCCTACGCACACAAGTGCGACGGCAAGATCCTCGCAACGCTCTTCTTTGAGCCCTCTACCCGCACACGCCTGAGCTTTGAGTCCGCGATGCTCGGTCTCGGCGGCAAGGTGCTGGGCTTCTCGTCCGCAAGCAGCTCTTCCGCCGCCAAGGGCGAGAGCGTTTCCGACACGGTGCGCACCGTGAGCTGCTATTCCGACATTATCGCCATGCGCCACCCGAAGGAAGGCGCGCCTCTGGTCGCTTCCATGCACTCTGAGGTTCCCGTCATCAACGCGGGCGACGGCGGCCACAACCACCCCACTCAAACGCTGACCGACCTGCTCACCATCAACCGTGAAAAGGGCCGCTTCAACGACCTGACCGTCGGCTTCTGCGGCGACCTCAAGTTCGGCCGCACGGTCCACTCCCTCATCAGCGCCCTGAGCCGCTACACCGGCATCAAGATCGTGCTCATCTCCCCCGAGGAGCTCAAGCTCCCCAGCTACGTGAAGGCCGAGGCGCTCAAGAAGAACAACATCCCCTACGAGCAGACGACCGATCTCGAGTCCGTCATGCCCCAGCTCGACATTCTCTACATGACCCGCGTGCAGCGCGAGCGCTTCTTCAACGAAGAGGATTACCTGCGCCTGAAGGACAGCTACATCCTCACGCCCGAAAAGCTCGTGAATGCGAAGAAGGATCTCTGCATCCTGCACCCGCTGCCGCGCGTAAACGAAATTTCCGTTGCCGTGGACGATGACCCGCGCGCCTGCTACTTCAAGCAGGTCAGAAACGGCCGCTTCATCCGCATGGCACTGATCCTCAAGCTGCTTGGTATCGAATAAGGGAGGGACTTATAAATGATCATCGACGCTATTTCCAACGGTATCGTTATCGACCACATCTCCGCCGGCAAGGCGATGAAGCTCTACAACATTCTCGGTCTTGACAAGCTCGACTGCTCGGTCGCGCTGCTCAAGAACGTTTCGAGCGGCAAGCTCGGCCGCAAGGACATCATCAAGATCGACCGGGTGCTCGACCTTGACTGGGACGTCATCGGCTATGTCGACCCCGGCATCACTGTCAACATCATCAAGGACGGCAAACTCGCCGAAAAGCGCCAGCTCAAGCTGCCCGAGCGCATCACAAACGTCATTCGCTGCAAGAATCCGCGCTGCATCACCTCCGTTGAGCAGGAGCTGCCGCAGATCTTCACGCTGACCGATGAGGAAACGCGCACCTACCGCTGCCTGTACTGCGAGACCAAGGCCGAAAAGTAAAAAGTCAAAAAAGAGGGAACCTTAAAAGGTTCCCCCTTTTTTTGTACCTGTTACGTCAAACACCTGCGCCCTCGGCCGCGTCGGTCTGGCGGCGCTCCTCGATGGCCTCTTGCAGGATCATGTCCTTGACCTTCATGAGGCGAATGGTGTTGGCGCGCTCGTTTTCGTCGAGCTTCATCGTGATATACTTGATGCTCTGCTGCATCTGCGGGATCTTGACATACTCGAGCGCGTTGACGCGCCGCCTTGTGCGTTCGATCTCGGCAGCGAGCAGCTGCGTCGCCTTTTCGATCTCAGCAAGGCGCAGAAGGTCGGGCAGAATATTGCCCAGCTCGCGCACCGCGTCGTCGAGCTCGCCGCTTGTCTGCGCAAAGCCGTAGGGATAGATGTTCCCGCCGTCCTCGCTTGCAAGCTTGAACTCGTAGCGCGGCACCTCAACGCTCATCACATTCTCTGTGCTCGTTTCGAGCGAAACACTCTGTTTGGGGCACAGCAGCGCCTGCTCGAGCATCTCCGGCGACATCAGCGCGCTCGCCACGGTGAACGAACCGTAGGCGCGTGCGAGCGACTGCTCCACCTTCTGCCGCAGCGCTAAGTCCTCGCGCACGACCTCCATGAATTGCTTCATCAGCTCGTCGCGCTTGTCCTTGAGGAGCTTGTGCCCACGCTGGGCGGTGCGCAGCCGCCCCTTGAGGCGCGTGAGCTCCATGCGGGTGGGATTGACAGTGGTCGTAGGCACTTCTCTCCCCCCTTACTCTTCCTTTTTGAGATACTTGTCGATATATTCCGGCTTGATGCGCTTGAGCTCGCTGCGCGGTAGGATCGAGAGCAGCTCCCAGCCGAGGTCGAGCGTCTGCTCGATGGAGCGGTTCTCGTCTGTGCCCTGCGCCACATAGCGCTTTTCAAACTCGTCGGCAAACTTGGCGTAAAGAAGGTCGGTCGGGCTCAGCGCCGCTTCACCGAGGATCGACATGAGTTCCTTGTTCTCTTTACCGGTTGCGTAGGCGGCGAAGAGCTGGTTCATCGTGCCGGAGTGATCCTCGCGCGTCTTGCCCGCGCCGATGCCCTTGTCCTTGAGTCGGGAAAGGCTCGGCAGCACGTCCACCGGCGGGTTGATGCCGCGGCGGTACAGCTCGCGCGAGAGAATGATCTGCCCCTCGGTGATATAGCCCGTGAGGTCAGGAATTGGATGGGTCTTGTCGTCCTCGGGCATCGTCAGAATGGGGATCATCGTGATGGAGCCTTCCTTGCCGACCTGACGGCCCGCGCGCTCATACATCGTCGCAAGGTCGGTGTAGAGGTAGCCGGGATAGCCGCGGCGGCCGGGGACTTCCTTCTTCGCCGCACTGATCTCACGCAGGGCCTCGGCGTAGTTCGTGATATCCGTCAGAATGACGAGCACGTGCATGCCGCAGTCGAACGCGAGATATTCTGCAGCGGTCAGCGCCATGCGCGGCGTTGCGATACGCTCGACCGCGGGGTCGTTGGCAAGGTTGGTGAAGAGCACCGTGCGGTCGATGGCACCGGTGCGCTTGAACTCGTTGACAAAGAATTCAGATTCTTCAAACGTGATGCCGATGGCCGCAAACACAACGGCAAAGTTGCTCTCGCCGTCTAAAACCTTTGCCTGACGCGCGATCTGCGCGGCAAGCTGCGCGTGCGGCAGGCCCGAGCCGGAGAAGATCGGCAGCTTCTGCCCGCGCACGAGCGTGTTGAGTCCGTCGATGCTCGAAATGCCGGTCTGGATAAACTCGTTGGGGTAGTTGCGCGCCGCGGGGTTCATCGCAAGGCCGTTGATGTCGCGGTGCTCGTCGGCAATGATGGCAGGGCCGCCGTCGATGGGCTGACCCATGCCGTTAAAGACGCGGCCGAGCATATCGCGCGACACCGCGAGCTGGAGCGGGTGCCCCAAAAAGCGGATGCGTGAATCGGCAAGGTTGATGCCGGCGGAGGATTCAAAAAGCTGCACGACCGCACGGTCGCCGTTCACTTCAAGCACCTTGCAGCGGCGCGTGCTGCCGTCGGAGAGGACGATCTCCGCCAACTCGTCATAGGTGATGCCCTGCACATGGTCAACGACCATCAGCGGGCCGGAGATCTCACGGATCGTCTTATATTCACGGATCATTCTTCCTGCTCTCCTTTCTCAGCGATCGCGGCGATCTGCTCTTCCATCTCGACGAGCAGGTTCGCATAGGCGTCCTTGTACTGGTCGGCTGGCACGCCCTTGGCACGGCCGATCTTTTCGCGCGCGGGAATGGCGAAAAGCTCGCTTAAGTTCCCGCCGCGCTCGGCGGCATTCAGGCACTGCGCGTCGTACTGGCGAATGAGCGAGAGCATACGCGCCTGACGGTCGTATTCCGAATAAGCATCGTTGTCGGCAAACGAATTCTGCTGCAAAAAGTCCTCGCGGATCATGCGCGCGACCTCAAGGGTGATCTGATCCTTGGCGCTGAGGGAATCCTTGCCGACGAGCTGCACGATCTCGTTGAGGTTCGATTCCTCCTGTAACATCGCCATGGCCCACTCGCGGTTTTCGAGGAACTCATGCCCCAGATGCTCGCTGTACCACGGGCGCAGGGAGTCCAGATAGAGCGAATACGAGTTGAGCCAGTTGATGGCCGGGAAGTGACGACGGTAGGCAAGGGACGAATCCAGCGCCCAGAAGACCTTGACGATACGCATCGTCGCCTGCGAGACAGGCTCGGAAAGGTCGCCGCCCGGAGGCGAGACCGCGCCGACGGCGGTGAGGCTTCCCTGCCGCTCGTCGCTGCCGAGGCACTCGACCACGCCCGCGCGCTCGTAGAACTGCGCCAAACGAGAGGAAAGGTAAGCGGGGTAGCCCTCTTCGCCGGGCATCTCTTCCAGGCGGCCTGACATTTCGCGCAGCGCTTCCGCCCAGCGGGAGGTCGAGTCGGCGATAACTGCGACGGCATAGCCCATGTCGCGGAAATATTCGGCGATCGTGATACCGGTATAGATGCTCGCCTCACGCGCCGCGACCGGCATATCCGAGGTGTTGGCGATCAGCACCGTGCGCTTCATCAGGCTCTCACCCGTGCGCGGGTCGATGAGCTCGGGGAACTCGCGCAGCACATCGGTCATCTCGTTGCCGCGCTCGCCGCAGCCGATGTAAACGACGAGATCCACGTCCGCCCACTTGGCGAGCGCGTGCTGCATGACGGTCTTGCCGCTGCCGAACGGCCCCGGAATGGCCGCCGTGCCGCCCTTGGCGACCGGGAAGAACGTATCCACGATGCGCTGACCGGACTGGAGCGGTGTAACGGGCGGGTATTTTTTCATGTAGGGTCGACCCACGCGCACCGGCCACTTCTGGATCATCGTGAGTTCTTTTCTCTCGCCCTTGTCCGTTTCCACGACCGCGACCGTATCCTCTACGGTAAAGCTTCCCGAGCGGATCTTCTGCACCGTGCCGCTCATGTTCGGCGGCAGCATGATCTTGTGCAGGATCGACGGCGTTTCCTGCACCGTACCGAGCACGTCGCCGCCGATGAGGTGGTCTCCCACCTTGGCGACAGCGGTGAAGTCCCACTTCTTCTCGCGGTCGAGCGCGGGGACCTCCTCGCCGCGCGGCAGGAAATTGCCGCCGGTCTTCTGACGAATGACCTCCAGCGGGCGCTGAATGCCATCGTAAATATTTTCAATCAGGCCGGGGCCGAGTTCCACGGAGAGCGGCGCGCCGGTCGTTACGACCTCCGCCCCCGGGCCGAGGCCGGAGGTCTCTTCATACACCTGAATGGCGGCGGAGTCGCCGCTCATCGTCAAAATCTCGCCGATGAGGTGCTGCTCGCCCACGCGAACCACATCCGCCATGTTCGCTTCCGAAAGTCCCGATGCCACGACCAGAGGCCCGGAGACCTTAACGATCTTTCCCATAAGGCTGTTGCTCCTTTTTTACAAAATATCCGCGCCGACAGCCTTTTCCGCTGCCGCGTGTACGCCCGCCGTGCCGATGCCGAGACTTCCCTCCCGGCCGGGAATGAGGATCACGGCGGGGGTCAGTTCCCCGCGCCGCCGCTCGATCTCCGCAGGGATCTGCGCGGCAAGATGCTCGGTGATATAGATGATGGCGTAGTTTTCCTTCGCCATGCGGTGGATGGCGTCCTTTGCCTGCTCGCCGCTCTCGGCGATGCAGGTATCGAGTCCGAGAGCGCGGAAGCCCAATACGCTGTCGCGCCCGCCGATCACTCCGATCTTATTCATGCTGCCTCCCCCCCCCTCAGAGATAACTCATGCGCAGCCTCGCGCGGATGTCCTCTGCGTTCAGCCCCGCGATCTTACCGGATAAAATGGTGCGCACGGCGGTAAACTCCGCTTCCTTCGCGCCAAGATACCCCACCACGACCTCCGGGCCAAAGGGCGTTCTGCGCGCGCGCTGCAAAAATGTCATCAGCGCATCGTCGCAAGCGCGTTCAAATTCCGTCAGGCTCCCGCCGCCGTCCAGCAGTTTTGCGGCAAGCTCTCCCGCAGCGCTAAGCGGCGTTCCGTGCGTCAGTGCGGTGAGATGATCGCCGCGCGCGCCTTCGAGCTGTGTGGGAAACATGCGTCCGCCGGGCAGCATCGCTGCTGCAAGTATTTCGTCCTCGCAGCCCATGCGCTGTGCGCGCACAAGTGTGCGCAGATTGATCGCATCGATCTGCAAGGAGACATAGTCCTTCAAAAACGTGCTGTCTGTCTCGTTTGCAAGCGCGCTCATCTCTTCATAGCAGGCGCGGTCGAGCAGCAGCTCCGCCATGCGAAGATCTCCGCTGTGTCCCGCTTCCTTTTCCGCCTGCTCCATCGCGCGGCTCATCGCCGCGGAGAGTGCGCCGCTTTCATATCGCAGCACCTTTTGCGCGTCGAAGCGGCCGCAGTCCATCGCAAGACGCGAGACCTCTTCTCCGCTGCGCTTTGCCTTGAGTGCAAGCTTTGCGTTGTGATAATCGTATTTTACCTGAAATATCTCTACGATGCGCTGATCCGGCGCCAGCACGCTCACTTCTCGGTAAAGCGCCGCGCGCGCCTGCGAGAGCGCGCGCTCCACGTGTTCGAGCGTGCAGCTTTCCAGCGGCGCATAGCCGCATTCCAAAAGCGTTTTGCAGCTCTCCTCCGGTGTGTCGGCGTCGATCATGCGTCCGGCCATTGCCTGCGTTAGCAGGCGCGCCTCGCGCGCATGCAGCGCCGCGGAGACCGCTGCGTAATCCGCATCTCGATACTGCTGCATCTTCTCCCCTCCTTATTCCGCAAAGAGGAGCTTTGCCGCGCCGCGCTCCGTGCGCTCGCGCGAAAGCGCGAGCAGCGTTTCAAATGAGCAGTTCACATCGCACTCCGGGCTCACAAGCACAAGTCCCGCGCGGATATCCGCCGCGGAAGCGGCAAGCGTATAATGTGCGTTCAGCTCCCGGTTCGCGCGCTCGACGAGCGCTTGGCCGATCGCGTCGCGGTCTTTTGCACTCAGCGCGATCGCTTCATCGCCCTTGCCGCCCGCCGCGCGCAGCAGCTTGATCAAAAGCGCAAGGTAGTCCTCGCGCGGCATGGAGCAGAGAATCTCAAGCGCGCGGACGTAGGTCTCGCCGAGCACTTCCTGCCTGGCCGCCAGCGCCATCTTGCGCGTTTCCATCTCCGCCGCCGAACACAGGCGCTCATAGCGCTCCTGCGCGGCAAGACGCGCACGCTCCGCCGCCGCTTCGCGTTCCTTTTCCGCCCGGGCGGCGCTCTCTTCACGAAGGCGCTGCAATTCCCGCTCGGTCTGCTCGTTCAGTTCTTCGATCGAGCGCGCGGCATCGTCTTTCATGCGCGCGGTGATCTTTTCCATTCCGTTCATTGCGTTTCCGCCTTTCTGTCAGCGTAATTCAGCCAATGTTGAGCAGCATCATGATCGATGCCAGAAGAGAAAGAATGGCGTAGAACTCGACCACGATGCACAGCACCATGCCCTTCGACCAATGCTCGGGCTGGCGCGCGAGAATGTTGATCGAACCCGCGGCCACACGACCCTGCGCAACCGCCGAGATGCCGCCGCCGATGGCAATGGGCATACAGGCCGCAAAGTAGCGAAGGCCTTCCTGAAGGGACATATCCACATAGGTGCCGTTGAGCACGCCCATGCGCATCAGGCACAGAAATCCGATGACGAGGCCGTACAGGCCCTGCGTGCCCGGAATGACCTGCAGGATCATCACCTTACCGAATTTGCTCGGATCCTCGCACAGGAGTCCCGTGCCGGCCTCACCGGCAAGACCCGTGCCGCGCGCGCTGCCCGCGCCGGCAAGACACACCGCAAGACCTGCGCCCAGCATACCGATGGCGCCGCCTGTTGTCAGTTGAAAAATACCCATGATTGTCCTCCTTACGGTTTTCCCGTTATTTCTGTAATTTACTGCAAATCGACATATTCCGTGTCCAATGTCATCGGGCGGAAGGGTTTTCCGCCGTCAACATAGAATTTGTTGAAGAATTCAAGACACTGCAATCTCAGATCGTGCACATAGCAGCCGAGGAGATTGAGGCCGAAGTTCATCGCGTTGCCGAGCATCGAGATGATGAGAAATGCAATCACATTGCCCGGCATTGCCGCGAGCATATTAAAGACCTGCGCAATCACGCTGCCGGCAAGCATCAGCGCCATCAGTCGCGTGTAGGACAAAATATCGCCAAAGTAGCCCGTCACATGGTTGTAGATCGAGCCGAAGACGCCCGTGAGTTTTCCCCAGCCCTTACCCTGCACGATGGGGCCGAGCAGCACCAGCGCGCAGCCAAGGTACAGCACCGCCGTTCCCTTTTTGAGCACTGCCAGCGCAATACCGAGGAATACGATCCACCAGGTGATCTCTTCAAAAAAGACGTCTAGGAATTTTTTCCGCTTGCACTTTTCGATCAGGCTGATGGCCATGCCCGTGATGATCTGCACAACGCCCAGCGCCATCGAACCGATCAGGATCATCGTCAGATCGTCGAGCGGATCAAAGAGCTTGGGCAGTGCAAAGACCGTTCCGGGGCTGACGATGGCAACAAGCTGCGTGAGAAAGTCACCGAAAAAGCCGCCCGTCATCGCGCCCATGATGAAGGTGCTGAGACCGCAGAGCCCCAGCAGGCTGAACAGCTCTCCGCTCGTCCCCTTGGGCCGGTACTTTTTGCTGATGATGACCGAGGCGATCATCATCAAGAGACCGTACCCCATGTCCGCCATCATAATGCCGTAGAACAGAATGAAGAACGGCGCCATCAGCGGGTTTGGGTCGAGCGTGCCGTAGGCCGGGAGCGAATACATCTCCGTCACCATGTTGAGCGGGCGCGTCAGCTTGTTGTTTCTGAGCTGCACGGGAACCTGCGGGTATTCGTCCTCCGCCGGCTCGCGCGTTTCGACCGCACAGGTAAACGGTTCAAGCGCTTTTTCAAGCGCTGTGCAGCGGTCGGCAGGCAGCCAGCCTTCGAGCAGGAATACCTTGTCTGTTTCGATGAGTCTGCTTTTCGCCTCCTCGCGCCGCAGTAAGATGGCCGCGCGGTCACTCGCTTCCAAAAGTGTTTCCCGATTGCCGCCAAAGCGCTCCACGCGCCGCTCGATCTCCCTGCGCTCGCTCTCGAGCGCGGCAAGCGCCGCTTCGAGCTTCTTGTCGTTTTCCTCTGCCGTTCCGCAAAGTCCGCGGAAGCTCACGGTGGAAAAACCCAACTCGCGCAGCGCGCTCAGCGCCTGTTCCTTCACGCTCTTGTGGCATGCGATGAGGAGGTAGCGCAGCGTCTTATCGCTTGAGGCCTGCTGCCATGTGAGAAGACCGCTGAGCGAATCGGACAGCGCGCGCAGCGCGTCGTCCGTCACAGTTGCACCTACAGTGCCGAAAAGCAGGGAAAGCACACCGTCCGTGCTGTCAAGCGGCGCATCGACCGCAAGCCACGGCGTAAGGGACGCGCGCAGCGCTTCGTTCTTTGTCCGCTCGCTCTCGATCTCGCCGAGGCGGCGCATATCCGCGTTGATCGCCTCTGCCGCGGCGCGCGCCTGCCGCTCGTTTTCCTCATCGAAAAACGACGCGCGGGAAACGCCCTGCCGCTTGCGGAACATTCCCTTTTTTTCCGGCGCAAAGCGGTCGAGCGCGGCAAGCGCCGCGCGGTACGCGCGAGATTCCTCCTGCGCATTGAGCAGCGCCCGATCATCAGGCTTTGCAAGTCCTGTTTTCAGCGCTTCTTCGCTTCCGTCGATATGGGATATCTCCACACATTCCAGATCCTGCATGGTCTTGAGCAGCGCCTCGCGCTCGCTCTCCATGCCCAGAAGGCGGAGATGTTTCATTGCTACGATTGCCATTTGTCATTCACAACCTCTTCTGCGATCCACTGCGCCGTGCGCTCAAGGCGCCCGCGCGCTGCTTGCAGCATCTTGTCACATTCCTCACGGGAGCAGGCGAGGATCTTTTTCGTTTCTTCCCCTGCTCGCTGCTCCGCCGCTGCCATCATCTGCCGCGCCTCCACATCGGCGTTGCGGCGGCTGTCCTCGATCGTGCGGGCGGCGGCGCGCTGCTCCACGGCGATGCGGCGCTTGGCGTCTGCCTGCGCGGCGGCATACTGCTCTGCAAGCTGCTTTTCCAGTTCCTGCACCTGCTGCAACTCTTCCATTGCCATGTTGTCGTTCACCTCTTTTGACACCGTGGCAGGAGCATTCTCCCGCCCAGTTTTTCATATTATAGACGTTTTCGATAAACAAATCAATATTTGTTCTTCAAATATATTATGCAATTAAACGATAACGCCCTTTCAGTTTTCGTTATGACTTCTTTATAGCACACTTCCCCGGCCGATTCCATGGACACTCACTACCTTTTGTACAGGAACACATGCCCTTTTACAAATTGTTCACGTTATGGTATTTTACCCGCTTTTGCACAATTTACAGGGAATACACAAAGCAGGAGAGATGAGTTTTTTCTCATCTCTCCTGCCCTTCAGCTTGGCAACTTATGCTTTTTCCACGTCCTCACGCACGAACATCATCAGAAAACTGATCGTCAGCAAAATGCACGAGACCCAGATGCCCTTTTCCGCGTAGCGCGCCGTCAGTACGCTGCCGCATCCTGCGCCGAGCGCAAACACACCGATCACTGCAAAATAAGTCATCGACTTTTGCAGGATCTTCTTGTCGTGCGTGTGGAAATAGGCGCACAGCGCGTCCGTGCCGCTGCGCATGTTGCCGATGCACATCGTGCTCGCGTAAGCGTGACCGCGCACCTTACGGAAGGTCTGCACCTGCATGGCGCAGACGAATGAAACAAGCGCATTGGCAAAGGTGTTGACCTCCTGCGGCAAAAATCCGACAACAAACAGCAAAACGATCTCTGCCAGAATGATGATCTGCCTCCAGTGTACCTTTTCCATGCGCTTATAGCGGCGATGGACACACTCTGCCACAAAAATGCCCGCCATAAACGAGAGTACCGGCACCAAATAGCGCGATACGCCGGACCAGTCTCCCGCAAAAAGATGCGTGCTCATCAGCACGATATTGCCCGTCTGCGCGTTGGCAAACACTTTGTCCCGGCAGCAGTAGGTATAGGCGTCCTGCAATCCGCCGGACATGATGATAAACGCGGCCATCAGAAAAGAATCCGACATCTGCCCGCGCGGCTTTTTGGAAAGGGAACTCATCTCGCACACTCTTCTTTCTTCGTTTTTTTGCATGGCATATTGTATACGCTATCGACGAAAGTTGCAATAGGAAAGAGAGCTCTGCCGCCCGACAGCAAACACTGGGTGGCAGCAATCAGTTTGCATTTGTGCGCCGCCCCGCGTCATCATGCGTCTTTCGTCAATAGTAGCCAAAGAACGCCGCCTTATCTTGTTGCACTTTTTAGGAGTTTCTGCTTGCATTACAGCGCCCTATGTGCAATAATTAGGTTGTACATAAAGAGTCCACCACAAGATATAGTGTTATGCCCCATAGAGGGACGATCAAAGAAGAGGAGAGAGGAACCATGAGAGTTATCAAGCGCAACGGCGCGGAAGTGGAATTCGACATCATCAAGATCATCGCGGCGGTCACCAAGGCCAACGATGTGGTAGATGAAGATGCTCGCATGACGCCCGTTCAGATCCAGCGCATTGCCGAGAGTGTGGAGCTTGCCTGCCAGAGTCTCGGGCGCGCCCCCACGGTTGAAGAGATCCAGGACTTTGTCGAGCATCAGATCATGGCGCACGGCGCGTTTGAAGTTGCCAAGCGCTACATCACCTATCGCTATACCCGCTCGCTTGTGCGCAAGAGCAACACGACGGACGATAAGATCCTCTCCCTCATCGAGTGCAACAACGAAGAGGCCAAGCAGGAGAATTCCAACAAGAACCCTGTTGTCAACTCCACGCAGCGCGACTACATGGCCGGCGAGGTGAGCCGCGACCTGACGAACCGCCTGTTGCTGCCCGAGGATATTGTCAAGGCGCACGAAGAGGGCATCATTCATTTCCACGACACGGATTATTACGCCCAGCACATGCACAACTGCGACCTTGTGAACTTAGAGGACATGCTGCAAAACGGCACCGTCATCACCGGCACGCTCATCGAGCGCCCGCACTCGTTCGCCACTGCCTGCAACATTGCAACGCAGATCGTCGCGCAGGTCGCGTCGAACCAGTACGGCGGCCAGTCCATCTCGCTGACACACCTTGCCCCCTTTGTCGACGTTTCTCGCCAGAAGATCCGCAAGCAGGTGCTCGCCGAGATTGAGACCCTCGGCATTGCGCCGAGCGAGGACAAAGTCATCGAGATCGTCGAAAAGCGCCTGCGCGAAGAGATCCGCCGCGGCGTGCAGACCATTCAGTATCAGGTGGTCACACTGCTCACCACCAACGGTCAGGCGCCGTTCATCACCGTTTTCATGTACCTCAACGAGGCAAGAAGCGAGCAGGAAAAGCGCGACCTTGCCGTCATCATCGAAGAAATGCTCGAGCAGCGCTATCAGGGCGTGAAGAACGAGCAGGGCGTGTGGGTCACGCCCGCCTTCCCCAAGCTCATCTACGTGCTGGAAGAGGACAACATTCACAACGATTCGCCCTACTATTACCTCACCCGTCTCGCCGCCAAGTGCACGGCGCGCCGCATGGTGCCCGATTACATCAGCGAGAAGAAGATGCTTGAGCTCAAGGGCGATGTGTACCCCTGCATGGGCTGCCGCAGCTTCCTCACGCCCGACCGCTTCACCGACGCAGGTGTCGGCAACATTGCCAACGCTGGCAACTATGAGCCGGGCAAGCACAAGTACTATGGCCGCTTCAACCAGGGCGTTGTCACGATCAACCTGCCGGATGTGGCGCTGTCCGCAGGCGGCAACATTGAAAAATTCTGGTCGATTTTCGACGAGCGTCTTGAGCTCTGCCACCGCGCCCTGCGCTGCCGCCACGACCGTCTGAAGGGCACGCTGTCCGACGCCGCTCCCATTCTCTGGCAGTACGGCGCGTGCGCAAGACTCAAAAAGGGCGAACCGATCGACCGCCTGCTCTATGACGGCTACTCCACCATCTCGCTCGGCTACGCAGGCCTTTACGAGTGCGTCAAGTACATGACCGGCAAGAGCCACACCGACCCCAGTGCCACGCCCTTCGCCCTGTCGATCATGCAGAAGATGAACGACAAGTGCAAGGAGTGGAAAACCGCCGAAAACATCGACTACTCACTCTACGGCACGCCGCTCGAGTCCACGACCTACAAGTTCGCCAAGTGCCTGCAAAAGCGCTTCGGCGTGATCGAGGGCGTGACGGACAAGGGCTATATCACGAACTCCTACCACGTCCACGTGACGGAAAAGATCGACGCGTTCACCAAGCTCAAGTTCGAGGCGCAGTTCCAGCACCTCTCCCCCGGCGGCGCGATCAGCTATGTCGAAGTGCCCAACATGCAGCAGAACCTTGAAGCGGTTTTGCAGGTGATGAAGTTCATCTACGACAACATCATCTACGCCGAGCTCAACACGAAGAGCGACTACTGCCAGGTCTGCGGCTGGGACGGTGAGATCGACATCGTCGAAGAGGGCGGCAAGCTCATCTGGCGCTGCCCGAAGTGCGGCAACACCGATCAGGACAAGATGAACGTCGCCCGCCGCACCTGCGGCTACATCGGCACCCAGTTCTGGAATCAGGGCCGCACGCAGGAGATCAAAGAGCGCGTGCTGCATCTGTAAGGCTGCGCCATAAAATTGCTGTTTAGGTGGGAGCGCACCGCGCTCCCACCTTTTTCTGATAAGGAGGTCATTTCCCATGCACTATGGCGAGATCAAAAACTGCGACATCGCCAACGGCCTTGGCGTGCGCGTGACGCTGTTCGTCTCCGGCTGTACGAACCACTGCGAAAACTGCTTCCAGCCGCAGACGTGGGACTTCAACTACGGAACCCCTTTTACAAAGGAAACGGAGGACGAGCTGCTGTGCCTTCTCGCCCCCGATTACATCAACGGTCTCACCCTGCTCGGCGGCGAGCCGTTTGAGCCTGACAATCAGCGGGCGCTGCTGCCGTTTTTACACCGCGTGCGGCAAGAACTGCCGCAAAAGAACATCTGGTCGTTCACAGGCTTTACCTGGGAAGAGCTGCATACGCCCGACTCCTATCCCCGCTGCGAGGTGACCGACGAGCTTCTCTCCCTGCTCGACGTTCTGGTGGACGGCCGCTTCGTGGAAGCGCTGCACGACATTTCGCTGCGCTTCCGCGGCTCATCGAATCAGCGCATCATCGACGTAAGAAAAACGCTCGCGTCCGGCACGCTGACGCTCTGGGACGAAAAGGCAAACACTTAAAAAAACTCCGTCAGGACTTCCTAACGGAGTTTTTTATAGTATCGCATTAAAGAGGATCAATGCGTTCACCACACCGAGCAGAATGCCCGCAATGACCTGAAGCGGCGTATGGCCGACGAATTCCTTGAGCTTTGCGGCCGCCAGCTTTTCTGACATCAGCGCGTTGAACGACTCCACAATGTCGTTGATGATGGCCGCCTGCTTCCCCGTTTCAAGGCGCACGCCCATTGCGTCCTTGCACACAACGATGGCAAAGATGAACGCGATGGCAAACTGGAACGACCCCGGCCCGTAAACGATCGCCGCCGCAGTTGCAAGCGAGGAGACGGTGGCCGAGTGTCCGCTCGGCATTCCTCCGTCGCCGACAAGACGCGTAAAGTCGATCTTCTTTGTCACGATGGCATGAATGACCGTTTTGATGAGCTGCGCCCAGAACCATGACGAGAGCGCAACGAGCAAAAAACCGTTCGACAGCAATTTCTGAAACCAATTCATAAATTCCGCATCCTTTCGCGGTGGGCCGTTTTCAGCCCCGTATGCTCCCTATTATACCACCGTTTTCTCCCACGGCAAGAAACATTCTCTTAAATTCTTTCTTAACTGCGCATAAGAAACGGCCGCCCGTAAAGCAGGCGGCCGCTTGTCGGCATTTTCTATTCTGTTACAGCGCCCGCTGGATCAGCCCGAGGATCAGGATATGAACGGGATAAAACGCATAGCAGGCATACTGGAAGGGCTTGCTGTGATACCCCTGCCGCCCGCGGTAGAGCCAGATCGGTATGAGCGCGAGGAGCGCAAGCCCCTGCTGGCAAAGCTCAAAGTTGAAGCCGAAGATGCTGATGGGATACAGCAGCCCGCCCATCAGGTTCACGTTGATCCAATAGAGCGCCAGCACCTGCCCGAGGAACTGCCACCAGTTCCTTCCGCGGAAAAAGTAGAATACAAACACCGTCAGCACGCCCATGCCGTAATAATCCAGCATCGCCAGCGTGCCGATCGCATAGCCGAACACGCAGACTGCCGCACAGGTCAGAACGTACAGCCAGGTCTTTTTCTTTTCGCGCACAGCCTCCATCGCCCGGATCCCGAGAAGGCCGAGCAGCAGCGTCCAGATGACGTTCTGGTGGACGGGATAGAACCACGTCCCGCCGTACATCAGGTCAAACGGGAGCTCGGAAAGAACGGCAAAGAGCAGCATGCGCTGCGCGTACTTTTTGAAGTTGTGCGTGTGGAAATAGCCCTCCACCGCCATAAAGGCGAAAATCGGAAAGGCAATTCTTCCCACGCAGGTCATCCACTCCTGCGCAGGCAGGAGCGTCGCCCAGAGGTGGTCGCACAGCATAAACGCCATCGCTAAGATGTGCAGCGTTGCTGCGCTGATGTCAAATCTTTTTTTGTTCATAAAAGGTCTCCTTGAACGGTAGCCATACCGCGTTGGTACACAGGGTCGTTCCCCGTCGGTGCCCTTACGTCCCGCACACCTCCGCCGCCAGCTGGGCGACGGTCTTGTGCAGCAGGGGATGACGCTTACTCGGGGCGATCTCCTTGAGCGGCAGCAGGACAAAGTCTCTCATGTGCATCTCAACATGCGGGATGATGAGGTCCTCGTCGTCCATCACAAGGTCGTCGTAGAGCAGGATATCAAGATCCAGCGTGCGCGACCCCCAGTGGACGAGGCGCTCGCGGTGCGCCGCCTGCTCGATGTCGTGCAGGCGATCGAGCAGCTCGTGCGGCGGCAGGAAGGTCTTGAGCTCCAGGCAGGCGTTGAGAAAATCGTCCTGCTCCACCCCGCCGTAGGGCGCGGTCTTGAGATAAGAGGACACCTTCTCGACCTTGCAGCCGTGCAGCGCGTCGAGCGCGCGCACTGCATTGTCGAGATACGCCTTCTTGTCCCCAAGATTCGAACCGAGGGCGATGTAGGCGGTGTGCCAGAAGCGCGTGATCTTCACCGACACGGTCTTTACGGGAAGACCCACCGGCGCCCATGGCTTCTTGAGCTCCAGCGTCAGCCCCTTCACGAGCGGATAGTGGAGGAGGACTTCCTCCGCCATGTGCTCCGCCGCCGTTTCGATGAGCTGGAAGGTATGCTCGTGCATATAGTCGGTGAGAAAGGCGCTGACCTCTCCGTAGTGGACGGACTTTTCAAGGCAGTCCGCGATTCCCGCCGGGCGGGTATCCACATAGAGGACAAGGGAGATGACAAACTTCTGCCCCAGGCGGTTTTCCTCGGGAAACACGCCGTGGTGGGCAAAGACCTCCAGATCCTCTACATGGATCTCATCATAAGGCAGCGTCGTCATATCAGCCGTTCCTTCCGTCGCGCAGGATGGCCTGCGTCATGCGGATCGCACGCAGGTTCTCCTTCACATCATGGACGCGGACGAAGGCCGCGCCCTTGAGCACGCCCATCACGGTGGTCACCATCGTGCCCTCCACGCGCTGATCGGTGGGCAGATCCAGCGCCTGACCGATGCAGGACTTGCGGGAGGTGGCCAGAAGCACGGGATAGCCCATGTCGCACAGGCGCTCCAAATGATGAATGATGGTAAGATTGTGCTCGTAGTTCTTGCCGAAGCCCACGCCGGGGTCGAGGATGATCTGATCGTCGGCGATGCCGGCTTCCTTGGCGATAGAGAGGCAGCCGCGCATATCCTCGCAGAATTCATCGAGGAAATTGTTGTACTCCGCCTTCTCGCGGTTGTGCATCAGGCAGCAGGGGACCTTGTACTGTGCGATGAGATCCGCCACCTTGCGGTCGTACTTGAGGCCCCAGACGTCGTTGACAAGGTCAGCGCCCGCCTTGAGCGCCTCCGCTACCACCGGGCTTTTGTAGCTGTCGATGGAAACAGGGACGTCGAATTCCTTCTTGATCATCTCGATGACGGGAACGACGCGGTCGATTTCCTCCTGCACGCTGATCTGCACATGGCCGGGACGGGTGGACTCGCCGCCCACGTCCACAATGGCCGCGCCCTCGGCGATCATATCGGCCGTGTGGCGGCGGGCATCGTCCAGATTGTTCCAGCGTCCGCCGTCGGAGAAGGAGTCAGGGGTCACATTCAGAATACCCATAATGGAGCAGTCGTGCTCCACATCAAAAAAGCGATTGCCAATTTTCATCATCGTAAACGGCTCCTTATGCTTGTAATGTCATATTTTTCTTTTCTCGGCTCCAGTTGCACCCCGGCTCCGCCGCGCAGAAAAGGCACATGCGAGAGGCCTTGTCCGCCCGGTAGAGCAGCGCCGCCAATCCGTCGCGCGACCGGTCTCCATCGCCCCGGTGCTGCAAGATCGCCTGCGTGACCTCTGCACGCTCGGCGGGCGAAAAACCGCAGTCCGCCATAATGATCTCTGCAAGCTGCGCGCCGGCCTCGTCGTGGGGAATGTTCTTCGCGTATTGGAGGTGGCGGCCAATGTCGTGCAGCAGGGCGGCGGCGTAGATAAGTTCCTTGTCTACCCCCAGCCCCCGCTCGAGGTTTTCAATGTAGGCAAGCCGCGCCACGTCCAGAAAATGGGTGCGGTCGTGACGGCAGAACACTCTGTCCTGCTCGAGGCGGGCGATCTCATCCACGCTTTCCCGCCACAGCTTGTGGCGGCAGATGGCGTTGACGCGCTCCATCTCAGCAGTGCTCCAGCATCCGGTAGAAGTCGGTGCGCAGGCGCTCGTCATCGTCGAATACGCCGCGCGTCACGACCGTCACAGTCTTTGCGCCCTGCTTTTTGATGCCGCGCATGGTCATGCACATGTGTTCGGCCTGCACGAGCACCATCACACCCTTGGGCTTGAGCTCGTCCATAAAAGCATCAGCAATCTGGGCGGTGAGACGCTCCTGCAGCTGGAAGCGCTTGGCAAATACCTCCACCGTCCGTGCCATCTTGCTCAGGCCCACCACTTCCCCGTTGGGAATGTAGGCGATGGCCGCCGTGCCGTAGAAGGGCAGCATGTGGTGCTCGCAGAAGGAATAGAAATGAATATCCTTTTCCAGCACCATGTCGTTGTTGTCCACGCGGAAGCGCTTTTGCAGGTGGGTCGCCGCCGAATCGGTATAGCCGCCGGCAAGCTCCTCATACATCCGAGCGATGCGGTCGGGGGTCTCCAGCAGACCCTCACGGTTGATATCCTCGCCGATCCCGCTGAGGATCAGGCGAACGCCTTCTTTGATCTTTTCCGAATCCATGCTCTGCGCCTCACTTTTCATTCACTGCATCCGCGGCCTCGCCCAGGAAGGACAAGGAGCCGAAGACGATCACTGCATCTTCTTTTCCGGCCATTGCAAGCGCCTTTTCGACGCCATGGGCCACACTGTCGGCCCACTCAACACTCGGGTTCACTTTTCCCACTGCCTCTGCCAGCTCGCGGGCGGGCATGGCACGGGGATTGCCGGGGGTCTCCACGGTGATGATGTGCCTTGCAAGGGGCGCGGTCAGGTCGATGACCTGCGCATAGTCCTTGTCTTTGAACATTCCCATGACGAAATAGAGCGTCTTTCCGGGGAAATACCGTTCCAGAGACTCTTTCAGTTCCAGGGCCGCGGCGGGATTGTGCGCCCCATCGATGATGACCGTGGGATCGCGGCGCAGCGTGGTGAAGCGGCCGCGCCAGGCAGTGTGCAGCAGCCCCTCGCGCACCTGCTGGTCGGAGAGCGCGTAGCCAAGCTTTCGCAGTGCCTCCACGCCCTCGAGCGCAAGGGCGGCGTTTTTGATCTGATAGCTGCCCGCAAGCGAAATGGCAACATTCTCCCACGTTTTATAGGAGAAGGTCTGTCCCTCCGCGCCGTAGTGCACGTTGCTGATCTTGCTCTCGTCCACCATTTGCAGGGTGCAGTGCTGCTCTTTGCAAGTATCCTCGATGACCTGTGCAGCCTCGCTCTTCTGCTGCGCGGAAACCACCATGGTATCCGGCTTGATGATGCCAGCCTTCTGCGCGGCGATCTTGGCGAGCGTATCGCCCAGAAGGTCTGTGTGATCCATGCTGATGGAGGCAATAACCTCCATCAGCGTGGTGGTGATGACGTTGGTGGCGTCCAGAAGGCCGCCGCAGCCCACTTCCAGCGTCACGATGTCGCAGCGCTTTTCCTTAAAATAGAGAAACGCCAGGGCGGTCTCTATCTCAAAGACGGTGGGGCTGGGAAGGCCCGCTTTCTGCATGTCCTCGGCAGCGGCGGCAATGGCCGTCACGTGGCAGGCGAGCGACTCTTTTTCGATGTACTCCCCGTCCACCTGAATGCGCTCCCGGTAGGAAAACAGCGTGGGAGAGATGTAGCGTCCGGTACGGTAGCCCGCGCCGGACAGGATCGTGGAAAGATAGGCCAAAACCGATCCTTTTCCGTTGGTACCGGAAATGTGAATGAACTTTAACTCGTTCTGGGGATCGCCCAGACGGTGCAGCAGTTCTCTCATGCTCTCCAAGCCAAGCACACTTCCGTATTTGGAAACTTCGTCCAAATATACTCTTGCTTCTTTGTAATTCATACTGCTCCTTACCGGAGGCGGTCAGCCGCCTCCGAACGTAGTTAAGATGCATTATATTCCCGCCGTCGCATTCCTGCAATCATTTCCGTCAATTTTTCACCGTTTATTTTTAAGAATATCGTCGAATTCGGATTAAAAAAGCCGAATTTGCAAGATAACGTGCAGATTCTAATGCTTTAGCGCACGCCCCGCACCCTTTTCACCTCTTTTGCAGGAAAAAGGCGAAGCAGAAAACGCTGCTTCGCCTTATAGGGTTCGCCATTTGAAATTCTTCACACATTCCGAAAAGCAGGAGACCGCTCAGCGGTAATGCTCAAGCAAATTCTTGTAGAAATCGACCGCCAAGTGGAGCTTAGTGGAAGTCGAGATACAGGGTATTGTCCGTGCTCTCCACCACGTCCATCTCAAAGACCCAGCGCGCGGCCTTGGTGAAAAGCGTCTTTTTCAGCCCCTTGAGGCTCTTGGTGCCGCCCTTTTTCACAAGATCCGTACCCTGAGAAATGCCGCAGCGCGAGATCGCGGCCGAGGCGAAATCAGTTGGATCGAGCCCTCTCTTCTCCGCCTCGTCGGTCAGGAGATAGAGCCAGAAAGCGCGGTGCTCCAAAAGCTCTCGGATTTTGACCACAAGCGGGTTTTTGATCTTTGCTTCATTGATGATTTTTGACATTGTTCTTTTCTCCCTCTTCACATTTCACAGAAAGCATTACGCAAATCCGTTCCTATTGTAGCCCGAGCCGCGAAAAATGCCAAGAGGAATCCCTTTCCGGTCCATCGAGAACCGTTTTCACCGTGAGCAGCACGAGTTCTCATTGCCGTGAAAATTATCCCCCCCGCCGCGGAAAGTGCTTTGCACAGCACGCTCCGATGCGGTATAATAGATAAGTTCGTTCGCCCATCTACGGGCAGACGTCCGATATTCTCACAGATCCCGCCGGACGCAGCACGCTGCGTCCGGCCATCGAAAGGAACCTTCTATGGACATCATTCAAACGCTTGCGCAGGAGCTTGACAAAAATCCGCAGCACGTGAAAAACGTTGTGCAGCTTCTGGACGAGGGCAATACCATTCCCTTTATCGCTCGCTATCGCAAGGAGCTGCACGGTGCGATGGACGACACCTCGCTGCGCACGCTCGAAGAACGCCTCCAATACCTGCGCGGCCTTGCAGAGCGCCGCGAGACGGTAAAAAAATCCATCAGCGAGCAGGGCAAGCTCACAGACGAGCTCGCCGCCGCCATCGACAATGCCAAAACGCTCGCTGAGGTAGAGGACCTCTACCGCCCCTATAAGCAAAAGCGCCGCACCCGCGCGACCGCCGCGCGGGAGAAAGGGCTTGAGCCGCTTGCATCGCTGCTCTTCGCGCAGGAGCGCGGCTGTCCCCGTCCCGAGGACGCCGCGCGCAGCTTTATCGCCCCGGAAAAGGGCGTGGAAACGCTCGCCGACGCCTTACAGGGCGCGAACGACATCATTGCCGAGTGGATCAGCGACAATGCCGCCATTCGCGGCTCGCTGCGCGAGATGCTGGAAAAGCGCGGGACGCTGCGCTCGCTCGCCGCGACGGAGGAGGACAGTGTCTACCGCCTGTACTACGATTTCGAGCAGCCGCTCTCCCGCTTGCAGGGACACCAGATCCTTGCCATCAACCGCGGCGAAAAGGAGAAAATGCTCAGCGCGACCGTCTTGCTCGACCGCGAGCAGGCGCTGCCGCTGCTGCGCCGCGCCGTGGTGAAGCCCGGCTCTGCCGCCATGGATTTCGTCAAAGCCGCCGCCGAGGACGCCTACGACCGTCTCATCTACCCCTCGCTCGAGCGCGAGATGCGCGCTTCGCTCACAGAACGGGCAGACGAGGGCGCTATCGGTCAGTTTGCGCTGAATCTGAAGCCCCTTTTGATGCAGCCGCCGGTCAAGGGCAAGGTCACGATGGGGCTTGATCCCGGCTACCGCATGGGCTGCAAGGTGGCGGTCGTGGACGGCACGGGTAAGGTGCTCGATACCGCCGTGGTCTACCCCACCTACGGCGAGCGGCAAAAAGGTGAGGCTATCGCCGCACTACTCAAGCTCATCAGAAAGCATGGCGTGGAGCATATCGCCATCGGCAACGGCACTGCCAGCCGCGAGACAGAGCAGATGGCCGTGGAGCTGATCCGTCAGGCAAGCGCGTCCGGCGCGCACGTGAGCTACATGATCGTTTCCGAGGCAGGTGCGTCGGTTTACTCGGCAAGCAAGCTTGCCGCCGAGGAGTTCCCGCAGTACGACGTGAACCTCCGCTCGGCGGTGTCGATCGCGCGGCGCTTGCAGGACCCGCTCGCCGAGCTTGTAAAGATCGACCCCAAGGCCATCGGCGTGGGGCAGTACCAGCACGACATGCCGCAAAAGCAGCTCGACGATGCGCTCTGCGGTGTGGTGGAGGACTGCGTCAACGCCGTCGGCGTGGACATCAACACCGCCTCGCCGTCGCTTTTGCAGCGCGTTTCCGGTCTGAACGCGACCACAGCGAAAAATGTTGTCGCCTATCGCGAGGAAAACGGCGCGTTCACCTCGCGGGCCCAGATCAAAAAGGTACCGAAGCTCGGCCCCAAGGCCTTTCAGCAGTGCGCGGGCTTTTTGCGCGTACCGGAGAGCAAAAGCGTTCTCGACAATACCGCCGTCCACCCCGAGAGCTACGAGGCCGCAAAAGCGCTGCTTGCGCTCTCAGGATACACGCTCGCAGATGTGAAGGAGAGCCGCATTTCCGACCTGCCGGAGCGCATCAAGTCCTATGGCGAGGGGAAGGCGGCGGCAGAGATCGGCGTGGGCGTACCCACGCTGCGCGACATCGTGAGTGAGCTTTTAAAGCCCGGCCGCGACGTGCGCGACGAGCTGCCCAAGCCCATTTTGCGCACCGATGTGCTGGAAATGAAGGATCTGACACCCGGCATGGTACTCACCGGCACGGTGCGCAATGTCATCGACTTCGGCGTGTTTGTGGACATCGGCGTACACCAGGACGGTCTCGTTCACATCTCGCAGGTGGCGGACAAGTTCATCAAGCACCCCTCCGAGGTCGTCTCCGTGGGTGATGTTGTGAAGGTCGTGGTGCTCGAGGTAGATGAGAAGAAAAAGCGCATCAGTCTCAGCATGAAGCAGGCATAACATTATTCCAGGATCACAGCAGCATCATGGCATCAAAAAAGTCCGCAATCTGATCGATTGCGGACTTTTTAAGTCTTGAACAACAACTGCTGAATCTAACAGGGACAGCGTTTTCCTTTCGCTGCTCTCTGCTGAAACGCTGCAGCAAGGCGGAAGCTTGTTATTCCCTCATCTCATCGTCAAAGTAAAGTCTCATGCCGCATTTCTGGCACGTTCCGGCTTCCTTCGCCCAATAAACGCCGCGGAAGTATTTTCCGCAGTGCGGGCAGCGGTTTGTGGCGATCAGCAGCGCCATAATGGGCAGAAACAGCAGAACGGAGAGATTCATCAGGTTGGTCGCTTTCGTCACGACACTGGCCAAAAACAGCATCGCATTTGCAATGACCAGAACAAGTACCATTTTGTTTCTGACTCTGCTCACACCGCTTTTCTTCATATTCGTTACCTCCACGATTTCCAACATAATCGATTTATTATATCATCGGATCATGTTTTTAGCAAGGAACAGTTCATTGCAGCAAATCGGAAGTTATGTATTCCGCTCTCTTCTCTTTTTTGCGGCTACAAACCCAATCAAGAACGCCAGATTCATAAAAAGCACAATGATGCTACCTTCGATTTTACAGCTGCCGCCGGACAGAATCGGATTGCCGTGAATCGTCATATCAAACAAGTGAGGATAATCTTCCGCCAGAGAGACTCCTCCCAGAATGATCGCGCCCACACCGTTCCACAAAAAATGGATCACGATCGGCGCGATCAAGGAACCCGTGTATTCCAAAACCGCCGTCATAAAAAGGCTCATTGTGATGACATTGAGCACAGGAAGGATCCCTGCCTCAAACGCGCCGCCGTGCGCAACTGTAAATAAGCCCGTAGACACAATAATCGCGGCGGCGATGCTGCCGTTACTTTTTATCATCTGGTATAAATAGCCGCGAACCAGCATTTCCTGCATAACGGTATTGAGAAGAGCCGAAATCAGCCACAACCACAGCATATCGATTTGATTTTTGCCCTCTATCTGTACAACTCCGATGATAGACAAGATGCCAACAGATGCCCCCAGCCAAATCGCCCCTGTTACGCCGCCCAATATGACGTTATAAACAGACTTTCCGGTCAGATGTAATCGTATCTTTTTCTGATCTGTCAGCCAGAAAATAAATGTGATCGCAATAACGGACAAAAGCGGGATCAGTTCTGCCCAAAATCTCCAGATTACCGCACTTGCGGTATCCGGTATCGGGATAACCGATACGCATATGGCCCAACCCACAAAAAAGATGATCGTCTTTATTGATACCGATAGAACTTTTTTCATACAATACACTTCCCTGTCCAATTCAAACATCAATGTGTCAACGCAAAAAGCCCGCCGCAATTTGACTAAAATCACGGCGAGACTTATGGTGGAGGCGGCGGGAGTCGAACCCGCGTCCGAAAGCACTTTAACAGGACTTTCTCCGGGCGCAGTCAGGATTTAAACATTCCCTCCGCGCAAGGACACCTGACGGACCTTACGCTTTGGTAGAGTCATGATGCGTGGGCAGGTCAACTCTTTCCCGCCTCACGGACGCCACGTTTACGACGCCTTCCCCGGCCCGTGGCCTCTCCGGTTCAGACGGCCGCCTACTTAGGCAGCGAGAGCAACTTCGTTGTTGTTCTTTAATTTATAAGTTACCCGTTTTATAGAGGTCAGGCGCCTCTGCCCGCTTATCCTGCCTCCACACCCCCGTCGAAACCGGTACGCCCCCATGTGAGCGGCGCACGACAAATGCGCCGCGAATACGGAAAACCCGTCAGGTATGCGAAAGCAAAAGGAAATGAAATTACATCTTCTCCGGTGCAGGGTAGTCAACGCCCTGCGTATCCACGCGGATGGACTTGATGACCTGCGGCTTTTTCGGCATGTCGTTGAACATGTTGCGGTTCACGCGCGAAATGTCCACCGCGGCCTGCGCGTTCTCGGTGATCTTGCCGAAGGCGGCATACTGACCGTCGAGGTGCGGCGCGTCGGCCACCATGATGAAGAACTGGCTGCCCGCGCTGTCGGGGATCATCGTGCGTGCCATGGAGAGAACGCCCAGCGTGTGCTTGAGATCGTTCTTGAAGCCGTTGGCGGAAAATTCGCCCTTGATCTCGTAACCAGGGCCGCCCGTGCCGTTGCCGTCCGGATCGCCGCCCTGGATCATAAAACCGGGGATAACGCGGTGAAACACCACACCATCGTAAAAGCCGGAATTTGCCAGCGCGATGAAGTTGTTGACAGTGTTGGGCGCAAGCTCGGGATAGAGCTCACCGCTCATCACCGCGCCGCTTTCCATTTCAATGGTCACAATCGGATTTGCCATCTTTCTTCTCCTTATCTCCGCGCCTTCATCGCGCGGTCCATCTCGCGCTTTGCGTCGCGTCTTGCGGCGTCCTCGCGCTTGTCGTAGTTTTTCTTGCCCTTGCACACGCCGACCTCGATCTTCACGCGCGCGTCCTTGAAGTAGACGCTCAGCGGGACGAGCGCGTAGCCGTCCTGCTTGACGAGCGCGTAAAGCTTATTGATCTCGCGCTTGTGCAGCAGGAGCTTTTTCGGGCGATCCGGGTCGTGGTTGAAGATATTGCCCTTATCGTAGGGGGAAATGTGCATCGAGAGGACATTTGCCTCGCCGTTTTTGATGATGACATAGCTGTCCTTCAAATTCAGCGTTCCGGCGCGGATGGACTTGACCTCCGTGCCCTTGAGCTCGATGCCCGCCTCATAGCGCTCTTCGACAAAATAATCGTGGAACGCTTTGCGGTTCTGTGCCACGACCTTGATTCCCTTTTTCTCCGCCACGGCACATCGCCTCCTTTGCGTTTGGATAGTAGTTTAGCATACTTTTTTGCCCAGCACAAGGGTTGTCACAAAAACGTAACAAACGAAAAATCGTCCCGCCCACCTCCATTCTGCCCGCTTACTTTATTTTATAGTAGAATTCCGCCCGCCGCCGTGCTATAATTTTAGTATCTATATCATGCTCTGGCGGCGTCCCGCCGCACTGAGGAGGCAGTTTTACCATGGATCTGACCGAACGCAGGCTTTCCCGCGAAACGATCTACGAGGGAAAGATCTTACATATTTACCGCGACGACGTGCTCCTGCCGAACGGCAGAAAAAGCGTGCGCGAGGTCGCCGATCACCCCGGCGGCGTCGCGATCGTCGCCCTCGACGAAAACGACAATATACTCACTGTGAAGCAGTACCGCTATGTTTTTTCCCGTGTGCTTGAGGAGATCCCTGCTGGGAAGCTCGAGCGTGGCGAAGATCCCCGCGAAGCCGCGCTGCGCGAATTGAAAGAAGAGACCGGTGCGACGCCCGCCCGAATGATCGACCTCGGCAAGCTCCTTGTCTCCCCCGGCTGTTACAGCGAGGTACTGCACCTGTACCTTGCCGAGGGCCTCGCCTTCGGCGCGCAGCATCCGGACGAGGACGAATTTTTAGAGCTTTGCCGCACGCCGTTTTCCGAAATGCTCGCGCGCGTCATGCGCGGCGACATTGAGGACGCAAAGACCGTCTGCGGCATTTTGAAGGTACACGCCCTGCGCACGGCACAAAAAGAGAAAGAGGAGAATGAAAACTGATGGAACAGAAAAAGACCGTCCTTATCGTGGAGGACGAAAAGAACATTGTGGATATTATCCGTTTCAACCTCCAGCGCACGGGATATGATACGCTGGAGGCTTACGACGGCGAGGCAGGTCTCGCCATGGCGCGCGAAAAAAAGCCCGACCTCATTCTGCTCGACGTGATGATGCCCAAGATGATGGGCTTTGATGTCTGCCGCGCCCTGCGCGAAGAGGGGGATAACGTCCCCGTCATCATTCTGACCGCGCGCGAAGAGGAAGAGGACAAGATCCTCGGCCTTGAGATCGGCGCAGACGACTATATCACCAAGCCCTTTTCCATGCGCGAGCTGCTCGCGCGCGTCAAGGCAAACATTCGCCGCACGGCGATGCTCTCCGCGCCCGCCGCGGAGGACAGTGCCATGAGCGCCGGCGGCGGCATCACCATCAACACCGACAGCTTTCAGGTGCGCAAAAACGGTGTCCCTATCGACCTCACGCAGCGCGAGTACGAGCTTTTGACATTCCTCGCAAGCCACCCCGGCAAGGTTTTCTCGCGTGTCGACCTCATGGAACAGGTCTGGAACTACGGCTACGTCGGCGACGATGCGCGCACGGTGGACGTCACCGTCCGCCGCCTGCGGGAAAAGATCGAGGATAACCCCGCTTCGCCCGTTTACATTCTCACGCGCCGCGGCGTGGGCTATTATTTCTCCGCGCAAGCGTAAATTGCGCGCACTCTTCGGGGAAAGGAGTTTCCTGCTATGTTCCGCAGCCTGCACATGAAACTCGTGATGATCATGCTGCTGCTCGTCACCTCGCTGATGGCGGTGGTAGGCGCATTTTTGATGACCAGCGTCACGAATTTCTACATTGATGATTTTTATGCGCAGATGAGCGAGGTGTTCGGCGAATCCAATGCCGCGTTCGTCAGCTCTTTGCGCGAAGAGGCCGCGCAGGAGGACGGCGCTGTGCGCCTGCAAGCCATGCTTGAGGCCTACTCCGGCACGCTGAGCATCGACTCGCGCAACCGCAACTACTACATTCTCGATGGCCGCAGCGGCGAAGTGCTCTCCTCAAGCAACGACGATGGCGAGCTTTTGGAGCAGACGGAAAATATCCTCACCGCGCGCAACGGAGAGGTCGGCGACCACAGTGACCTTGCCGCAAGCTATATGGACGTCGCCATTCCCATCTCCGGCGGCGACAACAGCTTCATCATTTATATCCGCGACAGCCGCACCACCGTCTCGTCGCTGAACTCTGAGCTGCTGTTCATTATCCTGCAAGCACTGCTCGTCGGCCTTCTCGTATCTGTGCTTTTGTCATTCCTGCTCGCCAAAACCATGATCGACCCCATCGAAAAGCTGACCGAGGGTGCCGAACGCATTGCGACCGGTGACTTCAATGAAACGCTTTCCGTCGAATCGACGGACGAAATCGGCGTTCTGACCACCACGTTCAACGACATGGCGTCCGTGCTGCACTCTACGCTGGAGGCCGTGGAAAACGAACGCAACAAGCTTGATACCCTTTTTCTCCACATGAGCGACGGCGTGGTCGCCTATGACGGCAGCGGCCGCCTCATTCACTGCAATCCCGCCGCCTGCGAGCTTTTGAACCGCACGGCGGACGAATGCGTTTACAGCGAGCTCTTCGAGTCCATCTGCCCGTTTTCCCATGTCATCACCATGCAGCGCAGCGACTATGTGGAAGGGGAACTTTCCGTCGGCGAGCGCAGCGTGGAGCTTTACTTTGCGCCATTTTCCGACGAGGAAAGCGGCGGCGTTCTGATCGTGCTGCATGACGTGACCGAGCAGCGCAAAACCGAGGAGCGCCGCAAGGAGTTCGTCGCCAACGTTTCCCACGAGCTGCGAACCCCCCTCACCAATGTCCGCTCTTATGCCGAGACCATTCGGGAGGCGGGCGATGATCTCAGCCGCGAGACAGAGAATGACTTTCTCGACGTTGTCATCAGCGAAACGGACCGCATGACCCACATCGTGCAGGATCTTCTGACGCTCTCGCGCCTTGACTCCGGACGCAGCGAGATGAACATGGCGCGTTTCCCCTTCTCCGCCGCCATCGATGCCGTTCTCCGCTCGACCGAACTGGAAGCGCGCCGCCACAAGCACGCGCTCACGCACGATTACAGTGAAACTCTGCCGCTCATCATGGGCGACCGTGGCCGCATCGAGCAGGTCATGCTCAATGTCCTCAGCAATGCCGTGAAGTACACGCCCGACGGCGGCCATATCCGCGTCACCGCCGGCAGCGAGGGCGAAACCGTCTGGATGGAAGTCGCGGACGACGGCATCGGCATTCCCGAGGCCGACCGCTCCCGCATTTTCGAGCGTTTCTACCGCGTCGACAAGGCGCGCTCGCGCGAATCCGGCGGCACGGGTCTCGGCCTTTCCATCGCAACGGAGATCGTGCAGCGCCACCATGGCACGCTCACGCTCGTCGACCGCCCCGGTCCCGGCACGACGGTAAGACTGGAGCTTCCCATCACGCAGCCCATCGGCGGGGAGGAAAGCCATGAATAAGAACGCCAATTCGGTGCGCCACCTGCAAAATGCCGCAATTGCCGTCTTGACCGTTTCCGCCGTGTTTCTTCTCGTCCAGACGCCGCTTGTCGGCGACCTTGCAGGAAAGACGCCCTATGAGCTTGCACAGGACTGGCTCGCGGGCGACACATCGGCGGAAACCAGCGTCGCCACCGATCTGACAGAGCTTGCCCTCCCTGTGCGCGTAGCGTTTACGAACGAATACGCCCGCTACGGACTCAGTGCCATCACAACGCTTGACGCTGATTTTGAGCTTGCCGGTGCGTTTTTCAGCGAGGCGCTCGATTCCGCCGGCGTCTATGAGGCGTGCAGCGGGGAGAAGCTCCTCGCCGCGCTGCATGCCAGCAGCATCTATCTCGACCTGGAAACGCCGACGCCGCTCAATGTTCTCAGCAAGATCCTCGGTGTCGCCGACGCGCCGGAATCGTCGCTCATGCACGTCACCCGTCTGCTGCTCTGCCCTGCAGAAAGCGGTACAACGCTCTATTTGCAGGATACGGATCAGGGCTTTTTCTTCAGCAAAACAAGCGTGAGCAGCTCCGCGCTACGCGAAGCGCTCGCTGCGCTCGACGGCAACGGAACCGATTTTGCTTTCTCTCTCTCCGGTGATTTTGCCAAACTCTCGCCCTACACGCTCATCTTCAGCGATCCGCCGCAGCGCTATGCGCTCTCCGCAAGCAATGCGCTCACCGATCAGGCAGCGTTTCTGCGCCTTGCCGAATTCAACCCTCATACGGAAAGCGGTTACACCGATTCTTCCGGCAACACCGTCATCAAGGAGGTCTACGGCACGCTGCGCATTCAGCCCGACGGAACTGTCACCTATCAGGGTGCAGACAGTGCCGAAACCGGCTCGATCTACTATGTTGCCGCCGCTTCAGCCGGAAAACCTACCCCGCTTGAAGCCATCGCAGGCGCACAGCGTCTGGTCTTTACGCTGCTGCGCGACACCATCGGCGATGCAGAGCTGTATTTGAGCGGCTACGAAGGCGGCAGCAAAAGCTGTACCGTCACCTTTGACTATGCCGTAAACGGTACACCGCTGCGCTTCTCTGACGGTACTCACGCCGCATATGTGGCCATAGAGGGACAAACTATCACGAGTTTTATGCTCCACTGCCGCAGCTACACCCTCACCGATTCTCCCGCGCTGTTGCTGCCCATTCGGCAGGCCGCAGCCATTGCAGTCAACAAATACCTCAACGCCGAGCTGCGTGTCTGCTACGATGAGCGCGGCACAGACACGGTCGGCGTCGGCTGGTTTGCCGACTGACTCTCTGAGAAAGGACGCCCGAACATGAGAACCTCGCGGCTCAAAAACATCGTCATCGTCATTCTGCTGCTTGTCAATGTGTTTCTCCTCGTTCTGCTGCTCAGCCGCCGCGCAGAGGAGCGCGGTGCGAACGAGCGCCGCATCAAGCAGCTCTGCGAGCTTTTCGAGCGCAGCGGTGTTACCTTTGACCGCGCGCTGCTGCCGGAGGTAAGTTCGCCCCTTTCCCTTTCCTTTGAGCGTGACCCTGCGCGCGAAGCCGACTTTGCCTCCGCCCTGCTCGGCAGTGCCGAGCGCAGCGACTCCGGCGGCGTGAGCCGCTTTACGGGCGAATTGGGATCCTGTTCCATTCGTTCCGGCGGCACAGTTGACGCGCTGCTCTCCCGCCCCGTTGAAGATCCGGAAATCTTTGCCCACCAGCTCTTCAAATCCTTTGGCTACGCCCAACAGCCCTCTCAGCTCTCCGATGGCAGCGGCAGCATCACAGGGGTACGCAGCACAGACGGCCTGCTTATTTTCAACGCCGCGCTGACGCTCACTTTTTCCGACGGCGCGCTTACCGGCGTTTCCGGCACGTTTCTGCCGGAGCTTACCGAAGGCCGCCGCATTGACGGCATCGACGCGGTCGATGCGCTCGTGCGCTTTCTTGATTATTGCAGCACCTCCGGCGTTGTGTGTACAGAGATCTGCGCGCTCGACACGGGATACCTGCTCCAGTCGTCCGCCGCTTCTCCGCTGCGGCTGCAAAGCGTATGGCGTATCTCCACGGACGTCAATCGCTATTATGTAAACTGCAAAACCGGCGAGATCACGAAAGAATACAATCTTTTTTCCCGCATTTCCAATTTCTTACCGCGCAGCATTGCTTTTTCTGTTTTTTTTGGTATACTGTAGATGTATTATGTGAATACCATAAACAGACGGTTCTTTTCCTGCTGTTTTTCCAAATTATAAATAGAAGTCTCACCCTCTCTTGCTAAGGAGTTTTTATGACGAAATACATCGTTCAGGGCGGTCACCCGCTCTTTGGTGAAGTGCGCATCAGCGGCGCAAAAAATGCCGCGGTCGCCATCATTCCCGCCGCTCTTCTGGTCGACGGCGTCTGCCGCATTGAAAATATTCCCCAGATTTCCGACGTGACTGCGCTGCTCAAGATTCTGGAGCAGCTCGGCGCGAATGTCCGTTTTCTCAACCGCAGCAGCGTCGAGATCGACTGCCGCCACATTTCCACCACGCAGGTCTCGCAAGAGCTTGCCCACAAGATCCGCGCCTCCTACTATCTCATTGGCGCGCTGCTCGGCCGCTTCGGCGAGGCGGAGGTCTCCATGCCCGGCGGCTGCAACTTTGGCGGTGTTCGCCCGATTGACCAGCACGTCAAGGGTTTTGTTGCCATGGGCGCTGAGGTACGCGAGGGCGACTTTATCTGCGCCAAGGCCGAAGGCGGGCGCATGAAGGGCGCGAACATCTATCTCGACGTGGTCTCCGTCGGTGCAACGATGAACATTATGATGGCCGCCGTGCTCGCCGAGGGCACCACCGTCATTGAAAATGCCGCCAAGGAACCGCACATCGTTGACCTTGCCAACTTCTTAAACTCCATGGGTGCCGACGTCAAGGGCGCCGGTACCGACACCATTCGTATCTTCGGCGTGGACAAGCTGCACGGCGGCAGCTACGCCATCATTCCCGACCAGATCGAAGCCGGCACCTACATGGCGGCCGTCGCCGCCTGCGGCGGTCAGGTCCTCGTGCGCGGCATCATTCCCAAGCACATGGACTGCATCACGGCCAAGCTTCAGGAGATGGGTGTGCAGGTCGAAGAGCAGGACGACACGCTGCTCGTACGCCGCTCGGGCAAGCTCCATCGTGCCAACGTCAAGACGCTTCCCTACCCCGGCTTTCCGACAGATATGCAGCCGCAGATCACTGTGGCGCTCTGCCTTGCCGAGGGGACGAGCATGGTCACCGAGGGCGTGTGGGACAATCGCTACCGCTATGTCGGCGAGTTGACGCGCATGGGCGCGCAGATCCGCGTTGAAGGCCGCAGCGCTGTTGTCGAGGGTGTTGATCATTTGAATGCCGCCAGCGTGCAGGCCTATGATCTGCGTGCCGGCGCTGCAATGGTCATCGCCGCTCTGGCCGCCGAAGGCACGAGTGAAGTTTCAAATGTCCACTATATTGAGCGCGGCTATGAGGACATCATCGAAAAGCTCCGCAGCATCGGCGCACAGATTGAAAGCGTCGAGTGTGAAGAAGTCGTCGAGACCCGCCAGATCGGCTGAACAACCCACCAAAAGCGCCCTGCCGCAAGGCAAGGCGCTTTTTTTCTTGAAAGAGAGCATTTTTATGTACTTGGAGATCTATTCCGAACTGCCGCAGCAGCTGCTCACCATGGCGGAAACGCCCGCGATGCAGCGGCTGAAGCACGTCGGCATGCACTGCGGCTGCGAATACACTGCCTATCCCATCTACCGCAAGGCCACCGCGCCCTATTCGCGCTACACACATTCCCTCGGCACTGCCGCCATCGTCTGGCACTTCACGCGCGATTTAAAGCAAGCTGTTGCGGCAATGCTGCACGACATCGCGACGCCCGCGTTCGCTCATGTGGTCGACTTTCTGAACGGCGACCATCTCCGTCAGGAATCGACCGAAAGCCGCACACGCGCGATGATCGCCTCGTCGCCGGAGCTGATGGCGCTGCTCGACAAAAGCGGCCTGACGATCGACGACGTGGACGACTACCACCGCTACCCCATCGCCGACAATGATTCGCCCCGCCTCTCCGCCGACCGGCTTGAATATACGCTCGGCAATGCGCACCTCGTCTTTCACTGCCCGAAAGAAAAACTGAAACACATCTTCGACGATCTTTTCATCGGCAAAAATGAAGACGGCGAAGATGAACTCTGCTTTGCCCACGCCGCGCAGGCCGACGCCTTCACCCGCCTTGCCTTGCGGCAGTCGGAGTGGTTCGTCTCCGACGACGACCGCTTCAGCATGCAGGCGCTGGCCGACATTTTGCGTAAGGCACAGCAACGCGGCGTATTGACGGTGGATGACCTCTACCTTGACGAGCCGCATGTCATCAGCCTGCTTCTCTCGGACCCGGTCATTGCCGCGCATTGGCAGGAATACCGCTGCATTGTCGGCACGCAAAGCGGCCCAAATCCGCCTGAGGACGTTTATGCCGTCAGGATCGCTGCAAAAAAGCGCAGCATCGATCCGTTGGTACAAGCAGAAAACGGGCTGCGGCGCTTCACAGCCATCAGCACCGACTACGCAGCAAGACTATGTACTTTCCGCGCAGATGATTTCGACCGCTGGGTCTGGGCAAGATTTGAATAAGGAAAAACCGGTGCAGCCACTTTTGGCTGCACCGGTTTTTTGATCGCAGCAAGCAAAAAGAGCAGCAGGTCTTACGACCTGCTGCTCTTTATTCAGTCTTTGGGTGACCCTCGATAGATCAATTAGACCTCAGTCTCGATGACAACACCGGAACCGACGGTACGGCCGCCCTCGCGGATAGCGAAGCGGAGACCCTTCTCGATAGCGATCGGGGTGATCAGCTCGACCTTCATGTCGACGTTATCGCCGGGCATGCACATCTCGGTGCCCTCGGGCAGGGTGATGACGCCGGTGACGTCGGTGGTACGGAAGTAGAACTGAGGACGATAGTTGTTGAAGAACGGGGTGTGACGGCCGCCCTCGTCCTTGTTCAGGACGTAAACCTGACCAACAAACTTGGTGAGGGGGTGAATGGAACCGGGCTTGGACAGAACCTGGCCGCGCTCGATCTCGTTCTTGGCAACACCACGGAGCAGGGTACCAATGTTATCACCAGCCTCGGCGTAGTCGAGCAGCTTGTGGAACATTTCGATACCGGTGACGACGGTCTTGCGGCGCTCGTCGGTCAGACCGATGATCTCGACTTCCTCGCCGAGCTTCAGCTGGCCACGCTCAACACGGCCGGTAGCGACGGTACCACGACCAGAGATCGTGAAGACGTCCTCAACGGGCATCAGGAACGGCTGGTCGGCCTTACGGTCGGGCGTGGGGATCCAGGTATCAACAGCGTCCATGAGCTCGTGCATGCACTTGTACTCGGGAGCTTCGATGTCCTTGGACTCGGAGATCAGGGCGTTCAGAGCGCTGCCGCGGATGATCGGGGTCTCGTCGCCGGGGAAGCTGTAGAAGTCGAGCATCTCGCGGACTTCCATCTCGACGAGCTCGAGCAGCTCTTCATCGTCGACCTGGTCGCACTTGTTCAGGAAAACGAGAACGGAAGGCACGTTGACCTGACGGGCGAGCAGCAGGTGCTCACGAGTCTGGGCCATGGGGCCGTCGGAAGCGGCGATGACCAGGATAGCGCCGTCCATCTGAGCAGCGCCGGTGATCATGTTCTTGATATAGTCGGCGTGGCCCGGGCAGTCGACGTGAGCATAGTGACGGCCCTGAATCTGGGCGTTGTCCTCGCCGGTCTTGTAGTTGTGGC